>Ga0209075_1001921_pt1 | contig 18960 bp, 19 predicted proteins | sample Stecom2011_FD_187523 | JGI IMG/M metagenome (GOLD analysis project Ga0209075, IMG submission 187523) | Agricultural soil microbial communities from Utah to study Nitrogen management - Steer compost 2011 (SPAdes) (version 2) | ecosystem: Environmental > Terrestrial > Soil > Agricultural land...
GCAGTGACGTCAGGCGGGAAAAGCGGCGTTCAGTACTCAATGCGCACGGCTTCAGCATCAAACTCGACCGCAATGGCGACGCCTTCGTCCATTACCGCGTCTGCCCCCAGCTCGGTTTGCAGAGCCAGAGTGCCCTCGACGCTGCCCGCCACCCAGGCCTGGTTGCCTGAGACTTCAAAGGCATCAAGCGTCAGTTCCACCGCAGCCCCTTCCGAAGTGAAGACTGGCGGCATGGCGGTAGTGCCGATTGGGTGTAGCACGTCGAACCCGGTCACTGCACCTTCGACCAGAGTGATACTGAGCGACAACGACTCACGCGTTTGCGCAACATCACCCTCGACAAATCCGACAAGTTCAATCTTGATATGGTCGCCAAGCTCGGTAAAGGTTGCCGTGGAGTCGCCCTCCTCGCGCACGATGAGCCACTCACGCTCCTGCCCGTCAAGCAACCCTGTCATGCTGCCGCCGATTTCAAGCGGCTCCGCTGAGCCTGCCGCCAGGAGAGGCATGGCCAGCAGAGCCAGTGGAGCCAACTCCATCGATAGCAGCACGTGTTTTCGCCGCATGTTCCCCTCCACCGCAAGCCTGCCTCGACTGAGGCCGTGGCCGCTATTGTCAAAGGTACCTGACACCCTGGCAAGCCTGCACCGGGACACCGACAAGCTTCGGTGCGCGGGGCTCCCGTGCTATGCTTCGCGTCCAGTTGCGGCATTACGCCCACGACATGAACAATCCACTATTTACAGGAGCACAGCATGGCCACAGCGACAGCACGGCATATTCTGGTAGATAGCGAAGCGAAATGCGAAGCCCTCAAGGCGGAAATCGAAGGTGGGCGAGACTTTGCCGACGTGGCACGTGAGCACTCCTCCTGCCCTTCAGGACGCCAGGGCGGCGATCTGGGCAGCTTCGGCCGGGGCCAGATGGTACGCGAGTTTGATGAAGTGGTGTTCTCCGGTGAGCTGAACAAGGTACACGGCCCGGTGAAAACCCAGTTTGGTTATCATCTGTTGGAAGTCACCAGCCGCAGCTAGAACAGTCAATATACGCATCGTCCGGGACGCTCTATGACCCTTTCAGCCACTCGTGCACCGCTCGCCATGCCGAGTCACGACGCTACCACAAGTGGCCGCGCCGTGGCCGGTGCGCCGATCATTCAAGTGGAGAATCTCTCCAAGGTCTACGCAAAAGGCTTTCAGGCGCTCAAGCAGATCGACCTGACGATTCGGCGCGGAGAAATCTTCGCCTTGCTCGGCCCCAACGGGGCCGGCAAAACAACGCTGATCAGTATTATCTGCGGTCTGGTCAATGCCAGCAGTGGCAGCATCAAGGTGGATGGCTACGATACAGTCAGCCACTATCGCCAGGCGCGTGAGCGTATCGGCCTGGTGCCGCAAGAACTGACCAACGAAGCGTTCACTACCGTATGGGACACCGTCAGCTTTAGCCGGGGGCTGTTTGGTAAACCACGTGACCCCGCCCATATCGAGAATATCCTGCGCGCCCTCACCCTGTGGGAGAAACGCAACAACCGCCTGCTTCAGCTTTCGGGGGGCATGAAGCGGCGTGTGCTGATCGCCAAGGCGTTGTCACATCAACCCCAGGTGCTGTTCCTTGACGAACCCACTGCAGGGGTCGACGTGGAGCTGCGCCGGGAGATGTGGGATGTGGTACGTGAGCTCCGCGACCAGGGGGTCACCATCATTCTCACCACACACTACATTGAAGAAGCGGAAGAGATGGCCGACCGTATCGGTGTCATCCGCCGTGGTGAGTTGGTGCTGGTGGAGGACAAGCACACCTTGATGCGCCAGTTGGGTCGCAAAGAGCTGACGCTACAGCTGGCCACTCCGCTGGAAGCCGTACCCGCTGCGCTAGCCGGCCATGCCCTCACCCTGTCCGAAGAAGGCCATGCGCTGGTCTACACCTATGACGGAAGTCATGCGAGTGAAGGCACCGGCATCGCCAACTTGCTGGCCGATCTCGAAACAGCCGGCATTCGGGTCAAGGATCTGCACACGCGGCAAAGCTCGTTGGAGGATATCTTCGTCAACCTGGTTCGGGAGAACGCATGAACCTGCAGTCGGTGAAAACCATTTATCTGGCCGAAGTGACCCGCAGCCTGCGTACCGTGCTGCAGAGCATTGTTTCCCCGGTGGTCTCCACCTCGCTCTATTTCGTGGTCTTCGGCGCGGCTATCGGTTCGCGCATCAATGAAGTCGACGGAGTCAATTACGGTGCCTTTATCGTCCCTGGCCTGATCATGTTGATGCTGTTGACCCAGAGCGTATCGACCGCCTCTTTCGGTATTTTCTTTCCCCGTTTCTCGGGCACGATCTACGAAATCCTGTCGGCGCCCATCTCCTCTTTCGAAATTGTGCTTGGCTACGTCGGAGCGGCAGCCACCAAAGCCATCATACTGGGCTTGATCGTACTGGCCACGGCGCGGCTATTCGTGCCTTTCAGTATTCAACACCCACTGATCATGCTGCTGTTCCTGCTGTTGACCGCGCTCACTTTCAGCCTGCTCGGCTTCATCATCGGCATCTGGGCCGACGGCTTTGAAAAGCTCCAGTTGGTGCCGCTCCTGATCGTTACCCCGCTGACCTTTCTCGGAGGCACCTTTTACTCCATCGATATGCTGCCACCGTTCTGGCAGGCGCTGTCGCTGTTCAATCCGGTGGTCTATCTGGTCAGCGGCTTTCGCTGGAGCTTTTATGGCACTGGCGATGTCAGTATCTGGGCCAGCATCGGCATCATTACGCTATTCCTGTGTATCGCCCTGGCGATCGTCCACTGGATTTTCCGCACCGGTTACCGGCTCAAGCCCTGAAGAAACCTGAAGAAAGCCCGGCAGGCTGCTGAATTACCTAATGACAGGTAGCTGGTTTTTGTCACCCTATTTAAATGAGCAGGGCCGCAACACTACAGATGGGTTAAACTCGACCAAGCAGGGGTAATAAATAACAAGCAAATATTGGCATTATGCATACCGGCATGTAGCCGACGGGCATAAGGCCATTGCATAGGTCAAGTCAATGACTAGAGTCGAAGCCAGGCAGGGAGCTTCACTCGATTGGCGTGTCGAGTTTCGTAACACAGCGCTGGAGTCTCAATATCGCCGTAGCATGCGCATGCACGATGCGCTACAGATACGTCGTACCTTATGGATTGTCGCTACTCTCTTTCTGCTTTTCATTCCGGCTGACTATGCCCTGCTGGGCAGCGGCACGACGTTTACCGCCCTGACGTTGATACGCTGCCTGGTTGCCATCAGCTGTCTGACATTCGTCCGTGTCATCACCAAGCGCCCTGTCCAGGCCCACCGGCCATTGTTACTCAATCTCGTCTACTTCATCACGCTGAACAGCCTGCTCCTGTCGATCCTGCTGCATCCCGGCCATACCGGCCTGCATATCTCCTCGTTGATGGCCGCCAGCCTGACGATTTACCTTCTCGTTCCTAACCGGCTGGGCCGAATCCTGTTCTGGAATGCCTACCTCAACCTCGGCTTCCTGCTCATTACCTGGCTGTGGAAGCCGATGGACCCGGGGATGCTGAAGGCCAGCCTGTTGATTCTGGCGTTTACCAACCTGATGGGCTGGATGACCTTTAGCCGACTCAACCAACTCCAGCGCAAACAATTTGCCTTGCTGATGGATGAGCGAAGCACCAATCGCCAACTGCAAACTGAGATCAATGAGCGCCAACTGCTCGAAAGCCAGTTACGTCAGATGGCCAGTACCGACCCGCTAACCGGCATTCCCAACCGGCGGCATTTCTTTGAGCTCGCCGAGCGTGAGTTCAGCCGGGCACAGCGGGAGGGTACGCCTCTCGCTATTTGCATGGTCGACATTGACCGCTTCAAGGTTCTCAATGATCGTCATGGCCATGCCGTTGGTGACCTCGTGCTTAGCGCCGTGGCGAGCTGTTGCGCTTCGGTACTGCGCGATACGGATATCATCGGTCGCTATGGCGGTGAGGAGTTTGTCATCGCCCTGCCCCAGGCCGATCTCGCCACCGCTGAGCCTATCGCCGAGCGCCTGCGTCAAAAGGTGCACGCACTGGACCTCCCCATGATTGATGGGGAAACCCGCCTTTCGGTCACGGTGGGCATCAGCCAGGTTTTACCCCAGGAAACCGCCCTGGAAATGGCATTGCAGCGTGCCGATGCGGCACTTTATGCCGGCAAGGCCCGTAGCCGTAACTGTGTCGTCATTGCCAGTGAGACATCCGCCGCAACCAATGCGGAAACCTGATACCGCTGTTACAACAACTCGCGCACCACATCCGTTACACGGCCATCTACCGTCCGCTGTACCTTGTCTTCGATCTCACTGCACAACGACTCGACCTGTTGACCGTCATTGCCGACCACCACGAAGCTCCATTCGCTTATGTCCAGCCGGTCGCGACTCCCGCTTTCGCACACGGCGATTGCCGGGTTACGCCCATAGCGCTCATGCAGGCCCCCCATGCGCTGTCGCTTCTCCTTGAGCGATGCGCAGCCGGGCAGTGAAATCGATAACGTCAGAATTGCGATATTCATCTCTTGCTCCTGTCGACCCGAAGAGCGTGACCCCATATTCTATTGCTTCGTACCCTCACCTTACCCCTCACGCTGGAGCATCACCTTGACCATGGACGACGCTATCCTCCTGTTTGCCTCCGGCTTTGGACTCGGCTGGATGCCTTGGGCTCCAGGCACGTTCGGCTCGCTACTTGGGTTACCGCTCGCCTGGTGGCTACTGGGCCTGGCACGGCGTGAGCAATTCGCCATTGCGGGCTTTCTGGTGATAGTGGCGATCCCGATCTGCCATGTCGCCGCCAATATGCTCGGCGGCAGCGACCCGGGGCAGATCGTAGCTGACGAGTTGATGATGCTGCCTCTCGCCCTCCTCGGCTTATCCGCCCTACGTTCATTCTGGGGCCTGACACTGGCGTTCAGTCTGTTTCGCCTGTTTGACGCCATCAAGCCGCCCCCCGTCTCCTGGGTGGAAAGCTTCGACGGCGGTCTGGGCATCGTGCTTGACGATGCCGTAGCGGCGCTGTTGACCTGGGTGGTCCTGGTGATGCTATTGGCCATGTGGCGCCGATGTCATCGCGGCCGGGATCATACCTCAATGACCAAGTCCGGGATAAACAGGGGCGGCTCAAACTCATCGGGGTAACCGCCGGGATTGGCCAGTACCCGTGTGCCATCCACATTGCAATCCACCGGCTCGTGGACATGCCCGTGAATCCAGAGGTCCATACGCCCCATCAATGTCGGCAGATGTGAGGCGAAGGCAGGAGAGAGTGCATCGCCCTGGTAACGCGGTGGAATGCACTGCGCCAGGGGCGCATGATGGCTGATCACTACCCGTGGGCCGTCAAAAGGCTGGGCCAGCTCCTCCTCCAGCCAGGCCAGCGCCTCGGCGTGCAACTGCTGGCTCGCCTTGGGAGTGAAGGTTTCACCTTCTGGCTGCTTGATGATGCTGAAATCAGGCATCAGTCCGAGCGCCTTCTGCTCGGTCAACACAACGTCATGGTCGGGCTCGTCCTCATACAGGGCAAAGTCGGTCCACAATGTCGTGCCGTGAAACAGCACGCCATCCAGTATGAGCGAGCGATTGTCGAGCAGGTGTATGCCTAGCTGCTCGGCTTTAGTCGCCAACTTCTGGCGTAACAAGGGCATGGACGTGCCATAGAACTCATGATTCCCCGGCACATAGAGAATCGGCAGCCCGGCGAACTGCTCCGCCGCCCAGTCCAATCCCTCCGCATGACGGTGTATATCTCCGGCGAGAATCACGGCATCCGCCGCGACTTGCGGCAATTCCCGGCCAATGTCGAAATGTTCAAGATGCAGGTCCGACAGTACCCTGAGTCGCACGAAAGTCTCCTTTTCAAACCCCGGCCAATTGCCTTTCAGCATAAGCGGAAAGCGAGAGGCTTCGCCAGCTTGGCTCATGGACCAAGCGCGTCTATCTTGAGACTTGAAGTAACTGGTTGGCAAAGCGCATCACGACTCAAGGAGAGAGACTCATGAACCCGAACACTGCGTCCACTCAGGATGTTGTCGATATACTGACCCTCGATCACCGCGAGATGGAGGAGCTGCTCGACCAGATTCAGCAGACTACCGCCGCTGATCTACGTCGCGACCTGACCGATACCCTGATTGCCGAGGTCATGCGCCATGCGGTTGCAGAAGAGATGTATGTCTATCCCGCCATGGAGAAGCATATCCCGCAAGGCAAGGAAGAAGCCGACCATGACCGGGACGAGCATCATGAAATTGTCCAGGTGATGAAAGAACTGGAAGGTACCGACGCGGACGAGCCCGCCTTCATGGATGGCGTACGCAAGCTCGATAAGCTGTTACGCCACCACGCCCAAGACGAGGAAGGCGATCAATTTCCCAAGATGCGCCAATATCTTTCCGCCGAAAAGCTGGTTGAGCTGGGTGAACAGGTTGAAAACGCCAAGAAACTCGCCCCGACCCGCCCCCACCCCAGCGCCCCCCACTCCGAGCTGTTCCACAAAACCGTGGGAGCGGGTGTCGGCATGGTCGATCGCCTGCGCGACAAGCTCAGTGGCCGCATGACCGGTTAGACCCCGCCTGGGTACCGTTCGGGCGCCTGTATCCAGGCGCCCTTTTCGCTATCGACTGGCCACGATTGTCCCTTCGTCAGCGGCAGCACAGTTTGTCCCTCTCTCCGCCCTTCCGTACACTTGTTTGATCTTTCACTGCTTATCGCCGAGACATTACCACCATGGCTTTCGATTCGACCTCTACCTATGTGGCTACCGATGCCTTGAAACAGGCGGTTAACGCCGCCGTGACTCTGGAACGCCCATTACTTATCAAGGGTGAACCGGGCACCGGCAAGACCCTGCTGGCCGAGGAACTGGCCCGCTCACTAGGTACCCAGCTGATTACCTGGCATATCAAATCCACCACCAAGGCAGCCCAGGGACTCTACGAATACGACGCGGTGAGTCGCCTGCGCGACTCGCAGCTTGGCGTCGAGGGGGTGGAAAACGTCGCCAACTACATCAAGCCGGGCAAACTGTGGGAGGCTTTCACCGCCGACGAGCGTGTGGTGCTGCTGATTGATGAAATCGACAAGGCCGACATCGAATTTCCCAACGATCTGCTGCAAGAGCTGGACCGTATGGAATTCCACGTTTACGAGACCGGCGAAACCATCCGCGCCCGCCAGCGGCCGATCATTATTATCACATCGAACAACGAGAAGGAGCTGCCTGACGCTTTCCTGCGCCGCTGCTTTTTCCACTACATCGAATTTCCCGACCGTGACACCATGCAGGCGATTGTCGATGTCCACTTCCCCGATATTGCTCCGCAGCTGGTGAGTGAAGCATTGGAAGTATTTTTCGACCTGCGCCAGGCCCCGGGATTAAAGAAAAAGCCCTCCACCTCGGAGCTGGTAGACTGGTTAAAATTGCTGATGGCTGATGAGCTGGCCCGTGAGGCGCTTTACCAACGCGATCCGGTAAAAGCGATCCCGCCCTTGGCCGGCGCGCTGGTCAAGAACGAGCAGGATACCCAACTGCTCGAGCGGTTGGCTTTCATGATCCGACGCCAGGGCAACCAGAGGCGCTGACGCATGTTCATCGGTCTGTTCGAAACCCTCAAGCGCGCCGGGGTGCCGGTGTCGTTGCGCGAGTTGCTCGATCTGCATGCGGTGGTCGAGCGCGGCGTGGTGTTTGCCGATATGGAGGCATTCTATCAGGTGGCGCGCACCGTCATGGTGAAGGATGAGCGCCACTTCGACCGTTTTGATCGCGCCTTCGCGGCCTGGTTCGATGGCCTGGAAAGTCTCGATGCCGCCATTGAAGCCCTTATTCCGGACGATTGGCTGCGCCACGAGTTCGAAAAGCAGCTTTCCGAGGAGGAGAAGGCCCAGATCGAATCTCTGGGCGGGCTGGAGCAGTTGATCGAGACTTTCAAGCGGCGCCTTGAGGAGCAGCAGGAACGCCATGCTGGCGGCAACAAATGGATCGGCACTGGCGGCACCAGCCCTTTCGGCGCGTATGGCTACAACCCCGAAGGCATCCGCATCGGCCAGGAGGGCTCGCGCCATCGACGTGCTGTCAAGGTGTGGGATGAGCGTCGCTTCCGCGATTATGATGACTCTCTGGAACTCGGCACGCGCAACATCAAGATGGCACTGCGGCGGCTGCGCAAGTTTGCCCGCCAGGGCGCTGCGGAGGAGTTTGATGTTGACAGTACCATCCGCGATACCGCCCGCGACGCCGGCCTGCTCAATGTGCGCATGCGCCCCGAGCGACATAATGCGGTAAAGGTGTTGCTGTTTCTCGATGTGGGCGGCTCTATGGATGATCACATTCGCGTGTGTGAAGAGCTGTTCTCCGCGGCTCGCTCGGAATTCAAGCACCTGGAGCACTACTACTTCCACAACTGCTTGTATGAAGGCGTATGGCGCAGCAATTTCCAAAACCAGTCTCAACCACACATGCGCCGGATGAACGAACGCATCCCCACCATGGATATCCTGCACACCTACGGCAATGATTATCAGGTCGTGATCGTCGGTGACGCGGCAATGTCGCCCTATGAGATCACCCACCGGGGCGGCAGCGTGGAGCACTTCAATGACGAGCCGGGAGGTGTCTGGCTCAAGCGCCTGGTCGCCAAGTTTCCGCGACTGGTCTGGCTCAACCCCATGCCGCCGCGCGCCTGGGAGTACACTCACTCGACCCAGCTGATTCGTCAATTGATTGATGACCGCATGTACCCGATGACGCTGGAAGGGTTGGAGAATGCCATGCGCGAACTGGCGCGCTGAGCTATCGACCTGGAGCCCTGGACATGCGCTATCTGATCATGGCCGCGATCGCTCTTCCCCTGCTTGTTGGTGGCTGTGCTGGCCCAGAGCACCTGCAGCTCCGTGACGGCTATACGGTTGACCACTCATGGGTGTCGCCTTCCCATAACAGCCGGGTACGGCATCTGGTGCTGCACTACACGGATATCGATGAGGCCGGGTCACTGGAAGTACTGACCGGCCCCCACGTCAGCGCACACTATGTACTCCCGCTACCGGCTCGACATTACCGTGGGGAGCCGCTGGTCTATCAACTGGTCGACGAGGAGCGCCGCGCCTGGCACGCGGGGGCCAGCGCCTGGAAAGAGCGCACCAACCTCAACGACACCTCAATCGGCATCGAGATCGTCAATAGTGGCTGGGCTCCCTATCCCAAGGCACAGATCGAGGCGCTCATCGCGCTCTCCCGCGATATCATTGCGCGCCACAATATTCATCCGACCAACGTGGTTGCCCACTCCGATATTGCGCCAACCCGCAAAATCGACCCCGGCCCGCATTTCCCCTGGCGCCAGCTATATGAAGCCGGCATAGGGGTATGGCCGGATACAGACGCTATTGCTCGTTGGCAAGCTCGCTTCACCCACCAACCGCCCTCCCTGACGAATCTGCAGCAGGCGCTCAAAGCCTGGGGCTATCCTCTGGAAGCGACAAGCACGCTTGATCGCGAGACCCGCGCCGTACTGCGCGCTTTCCAGATGCGCTTCCGCCCTGTCGACTATCGCGGTGAACCTGATATCGAGACTGCCGCCACTCTTTGGGCGCTACTGGAAAGGTACCAACCCCAGGCACTGGAGAGGCTTGAGTAAGCCACCCTTTTTGCCGCCATTCCCCGTTGGCCGTACAATGCCCCAAACGCCGCATCTTGCGGCACGCCTCATCATGCCATGCTGTAAGGAAACGCCGTCCCCATGCGCGCCACTCAACTGTTGATTGCCACCCTCAAGGAAACTCCCGCCGACGCCGAAGTCGTCAGTCATCAGCTGATGCTGCGTGCCGGCATGATCCGCCGCCTTACTTCCGGTCTTTACTCCTGGCTGCCGGTGGGCCTGCGCACCCTGCGCAAGGTCGAACGGATTGTGCGCGAGGAGATGGACCGTGCCGGTGCCCAAGAGGTGCTGATGCCCGCTGTACAGCCTGCCGAATTGTGGCAGGAGTCCGGCCGCTGGGAGCAGTACGGACCGGAGCTGCTGCGCCTCAAGGATCGCCATGAGCGTGATTACTGCGTCGGCCCCACCCATGAAGAGGTGATTACCGACCTGATGCGTCGCGAGCTGTCCAGCTACAAGCAGCTGCCAGCCAATTTCTACCAGATCCAGACCAAATTTCGCGATGAGATCCGCCCGCGCTTCGGTGTGATGCGCTCGCGGGAATTCATCATGAAGGACGCCTACTCCTTCCACCTGGATCAGGCTTCGCTGCAACAGACCTACCAGGTGATGTACGACGCCTATTCACGCATTTTCACGCGCCTGGGCCTGGACTTCCGCCCGGTGCTGGCCGATACCGGCGCCATTGGCGGTACCGACTCCCATGAGTTTCACGTCCTGGCCGATTCCGGTGAAGATGCCATCGTCTTCTCCACGGAGTCGGACTACGCCGCGAATATCGAAAAGGCCGAGGCACTGCCTGCACCGGTGGGCACCACGCCTGAGCGTGCCGCCCCCAGCGAGGAACTGCGTCTTGTCGACACACCTAACGCCAAGACCATCGCGACTCTGGTGGAGCAGCACGGTCTGGCCATAGAAAAAACCGTCAAGACCCTGATGGTGCATGCCGCCGAAGGCGGCTTGATTGCCCTGCTGGTACGTGGCGACCATGAACTCAACGCCATCAAGGCCGAGAACCTGCCCCAAGTGGCTGCCCCACTGACCATGGCCAGTGAAGAGGAAATTCGCGCTGCCGTAGGTGCCGGCCCCGGCTCGCTGGGCCCCGTGAACCTGGATATGCCAATCATTGTTGACCGTAGCGTTGCCCTGATGAGCGATTTTAGCGCCGGTGCCAATATCGACGACAAGCACTATTTCGGCATCAACTGGGAACGTGACGTGGCCCTGCCCCCAGTGGCCGATATTCGTAACGTGGTTGAGGGCGATCCTTCACCCGACGGCAAAGGCACGCTCTCCATCAAGCGTGGCATCGAAGTCGGTCACGTCTTCCAGCTGGGCAAGAAGTACTCCGAGGCGATGAACGCCACCGTACTTGGCGATAACGGCAAGACCGCGCACCCCTGGATGGGTTGCTACGGTATTGGCGTGACCCGGGTGGTGGCCGCTGCCATCGAACAGAACCATGATGCCAGCGGCATCATCTGGCCCGACGCCATCGCCCCCTTCCAGGTGGCCCTGGTGCCGATGAACGCGCACAAATCACAGCGTGTACGTGAAGAGTCCGAACGGCTTTACCAGGCGCTGACCGCCGCCGGTATCGACGTCCTGCTGGACGACCGTGACCTGCGCCCGGGCGCCAAGTTCGCCGACCATGAGCTAATGGGCTTGCCCCACCGCCTGGTTGTCGGTGATCGTGGACTGGACAAGGGTGAGCTGGAGTACAAGGGACGCCGGGATACCGACGCCACCATGGTACCGGCTGACGGGATCATCGACTTTCTGCGCGGCAAGATTCAGGGCTGAGCCAAGGTAACCGTGGCGGCGCCGGACGTCGCCACGGACCTAACCAACCCCACGTTCGCCAACCGGCCAAGCAATTCCTGCACATCCGCCAACACCTCTTCCAGAGGTTGGGCATAGTACTCACTGAGTAGCTCCGCCAGTTCGGCAGCGCTAAGGGACTCCTGACGTAACAATTGCCATACCAAGCGTCCGCTGGGATTGAGACGGTGAATGGCGCCATCGCTGGCCTCCACCAGGAAAAGCTCCTCCTCTAGCGAATACTCCAGCACTGTTGCCCCGGGCATCCATGGTTCATCCCCCATGCAGCGTGGTGACGGGGCCGATGCAGGCTCTTCATCCCGCGCGCATGGCACTGCCAACAATGACGGCTCTCTCAATGCCGCCTGCACCGCCTCAACCGCCGCCAGTGGTTCCGAGTAATGCAGCAACAAACAGGGGGTATCTTCCATCAGGGGTAGCAGGCGCTCCACCAATAACTCACTAGGTGCGTCGTGTGCAAAGTTCTGACACAACAGTTGCAACAGGCCGTCTCCCGGTGCCAAGCGGCTGAGTTGCGGTGTCGTTATCCCGGCATCCCGTGCCAGCAAGACCACCGCTCCCAAGGGACGAGTTTCACCGTGATGTGCCAGGTTCCCTGCTGGTGGTACCAGGTAGCTATAGCGCGTGTCGGCAGGCCCCGTATATTGCTGCACAAAGCTCACCATCTCCGCGGCAAGTCCTGCAGGTAACGGTAGGCGCAGACGCGGGGCGATACCCAGCCCCTGCCCCAGTCCTTCCGCTGTCAGCGCCAGTACATCGTCACCGAATACCTTGTAGCCGGCAGCGGCGAAGGCTGCTGTAAGAGTGCTCTTGCCTGCTCTGTGGGAAGCGGGAAAGACGACCAGGCGTCCGTCAATCTCTACCGAAGCGCAATGCAGTCCTATCAGCTCGGGATGATGCTCGGTGTACGCCGCGACCAGATCAGCGATGAGGCTGCAGGCTGCTTCGACGGGCGTACCCAGTCGCAACCCCCGGGGCAGCTCGGGCGAATATTGGCGGTAGCCATCCCGCTCTCTCCAAAGCTTGATCGCCGGTGATTCCCCTTTGGCATCGAGTACCTCAATTGGCCAACCTGGCAAGGCTTCCCGCAAGGCATCCACTACCTCTGGGCAGCCCGTTATCCGCAGTACGCGCCCCAGGTTCGCGAAATACAGATCCCACGACATAAGCGACATCACCAACGGCTGGGAGACACTGAAATAATCAGGCGAACGCCATTCCTGTCATGTAAATAGTGACGGTTGTCATGGTAATGACGACGCTCATCCCAACGATGCCCATGCGGGTGGCCGCGACGGCGGCGCCCACCGCTAGGTCGCGAATAGCTGGGTCTGGAGTAGCTGGGACGTGAATAACTGGGACGTGAATGGCGACGCTTGGCATGGCCCGGGGGGACATGATTGCCACGAAAGTGGCCAGGAGCATGTTGCGCCTGCGCCTGCCCCAGACTGAAAAGCGTCGGGGCAACATAAGCGCCGACGATTCCCGCTCCCAAAGCCGCTAGCAGGCGGCGACGGCGCTGCCGCTTCTGGTCATCAGAACTGAGAAAATTCGAATGAGTCATGGCACGTCTCCAAGGTTAGCGAACAGTGTTATTTTAACCTGCGCAGCATGCCAAATGACGTGTTCGGGCGAGTTTCGCGAAGCCTGCACATTTCACAAACGGTGTCGATGAATGCCGACAGTGCTTAAGCGGGCGACCCTCCACTCAGTTCGGCGACTTCAAAAAACTTATCGCTCATTCCAAGTAGGCAACATTTCTCGGCGTTTCAAGACGGGGCGAGTCTAGCATGAAAAAAAATGCCGGCCCATGTGGGCCGGCAACAGGGGGGAAAACGACTCCCCCCTCCCCTGACGATTGGCGGGGCAGGCAGGTTAACTCAAGGCTTTTGCTTGCTCTTGCGGCGGTGATCATAAATCACGAAGCCAACCCAACCTCCCAGAAAAGCGATCATCAGCGCAACGGTTACCAAACCGAAAATTACCGCATCGTCCCAGTACATGGTGCATCCCCCGTCACATGATGTTATGGCCTTACTCTAGCGCCGGTGTGACAGAGGAAAACTGACCCAGGTCAAGTTTCGACATGGCGATAGTCGATAGAACGCAGGTAATTGATGTGGGTCAGACTTTGCAGTCTAAAGAATACTGGTCTGCTCAGCTCTCGGGGCGCAGACTCGCCACGGGTATTTCCAGACGCTGCTGGCGATTCAACAAGTTCAGCAGGACAATGGCGCGTTCTTCCCCCTTGTGATTGGCGAAAACCGCTTGCAGGTTCTTGAATGGCCCATCCGTAATCTCGACGTTTTCACCGGCCTTGAAATAAACGTTGACGCTATTCTCTTCACTGGCGGTCGCATGATGGCGCAGAGTCGCAATCAATTCGTCATCTACCGGCAGCGGCTGCTGACCAAAGGTGACGATCCGCAATACTCCCCGGGTGGAGCGAATCGGCCGCCAGTTGCTGGCGACTCGATCCAGGTGAATGAAAAGGTAGTGGGGAAATAGTGGCTCATCGAGCCAGACCAGTTTGCCGCCACGCTTTTTTTGCACCTTCAGCACCGGATGGAAAATCACATAGCCTTGGTTGGCGAGATGCTCTGCCGCCCGAAAGGATTCCCCGCCCTTGCAGTGGATGACATACCAGTGTGGCTGGTCGTCCATGGCATCGGGCGACTGATATTCATTCTGACTCATGAAGACTCTCTTGGGACTCCTGCTGGCATCAGCTTCGCCGCTCTGCAACAATCGAGCGGCCAGACACTACAGCTCTGGCGAGCCGCTACCGCATGTAATCGCGGGGCATTCTATCACCGTTGAGGCAACTTCTGGGCACTGTCCTCTCCAGAACCATCCCTCACCAGACCCTGACCGCAAGGCCACCTCTCGCAAGGCTTATCTCTCAAGGAGCTATACCACGCATGATCGTGCCTACCACCAAGCGCAGCTGGCGAGATGCTCTCGTTATCTATTTTCAGGCTCCCGTGCTCTCCATGCTGTTTCTCGGATTTTCGGCCGGGCTGCCGTTCCTGCTGGTGTTCTCGACGCTCTCGGCCTGGCTACGCAGCGATGGCATCGAAGTCGCCGCTATCGGCTTTTTTGCCTGGATCGGCATCCTCTATTCGATCAAGTTCATCTGGGCACCCGTGGTGGACCGCCTTGCTCTGCCGCTACTTACCCGCACCTTTGGTCAGCGACGCGGTTGGATGCTGCTGGCCCAGGCCATGATTGCCACGGGCCTGGTGGGTCTGGCTAGCCTAGAGCCACAACAGAACCTGATCCTGGTCGCAATCCTGGCGCTATTGGTAGCCTTCGGCTCGGCCACCCAGGATATTGCCATTGATGCTTTTCGCATCGAGTCGGCACCAGACGACTTCCAGGCGGCCATGGCTTCTACTTATATTATTGGCTATCGCGGTGGACTCTTGGCGGCGGGAGCCGGGGCACTCTATATAGCCGCCTGGTTCTCCTGGCAGGCGGCCTATTTGTGCATGGCCCTGCTAGTCGGCGTGGGGGTGATCACGGTACTGCTACGCCCCGAACCCAAGCGGCTGTCACTGACAACCCAGCTTATCCACGAGCCGCGAGTGCGTGCCTTTATCCGCGCTACACAAGGCAAGCCGCGGCATGTTCGCCGCTTGGGAGCCTGGCTCATCGGTGCCGTGGTATGCCCCTTTACCGACTTCGTCTCACGACACCGGCTCAAGGCATTATGGCTGCTGGTCTTTATCGCGGTGTTTCGTATCAGCGACCTGGCGATGGCTTCGATGGCCAATCCGCTCTATATCGACCTGGGGTTCACACTGGCCACGATCGCCAACGTGACCAATGTGTTCGGTATCGCCATGAGTATCAGCGGCGGTATTTTGGGAGGGTTGCTGGTAGTACGCTATGGCGTCGGCCCGATATTGGTGCTGGGTGCGATGGCCGCCACGCTGACCAACCTGCTATTCGTCGCTCTGTCACTAGCGGGTCAAAGCCTGCCGATGCTGATACTCGCCATCATCGGTGATAACCTGGCCAACGGCCTGGCGAGTGCCGTCTTTATCGCCTTTCTCTCCAGCTTGACCTCACGTGCCTATACCGCAACCCAGTACGCGCTCTTTTCGTCGCTGATGACTTTGCCGGGCAAATTCCTGAGTGGTTTTGGCGGATTGGTCGTGGCCAGCCAGGGCTATGCAACTTTCTTTCTCATCGCCACGTTACTGGGGCTACCCGCCATTGCCCTGGCTATCTGGATCAACCGCGACCCGACCTTGCTGCCCTCTCCCAGCTCATAGCCCACATGAGTCCTTTGCCTAGCCCTCGAGGTACGCCTGCACCCAGTCCAAGGCCCCCTCGGTAGTGCGCCATTGGTCGCGCATCAGCGCACGGTATTGCCACGCCTCGGCACGCGTGCCTGGTTGCTCGACGGCATCAGATACCGCTTCTATGGACCCCGCCAGCTCGGAGCACAACATTTCCAGCGCGTAAGCGTTGTAACGCTGAACGGCATGCAGCGCTTCATTGGCCTCGTCGATACGCTCAAGGCGAAACAGTGCCAGCGCCTTGCCCATGAAAATACCGAGTGTCGGAGCGGTCTCACCTTGCCTTTCCGTCAGTTGCAGCGCTTCTTGGTTGCGCCCATCACGCAATAGTTGGTCAAGCACCAGCTCCTGCAATCCCAGGCTGTCCTGAGTATCAAGCCGCAGCATGTGCTCGGCTAACTGCCGGGAGCGCTCCCGGGCGCCGCGCTCCATGCCCACCACCAGAGCAAGACCGGTCCGCAACAGCACAGCGTTATCCGCCTGATCCCATAAGAAAGCCCCCTCGCCATCGGCCTCGATACGCTGAAACCAGCGCTCCAGGCGATCCGCCAGGGGTAAAAACAGGCTGTGTGACATCCACGGCAGACTGCCAAAGCGACTGATTAATGCTAACGTCAGCGCTTCTACCACCCGGGGTGAGTCTAGCCATTCAGGATGCGCGCACACTTGTCGCAACCAGTTACCCGCGTCAAGCCAGGGGTCGCCCAGCAGTCCCAACACACTGTCGTCATCCACCTTGATTTGAAAATGCTCGTGCCAGGCGGCAAACAACATGTCGTCCCGGGCGCTGCTGTAGTACTCCAGATCCCCCGTTGGAGTACGCCGGATGTCGAGCCCCGGTGCCGGCGGCAGTTCCGCCAGCAACGCCTGCAAGGCGGCAAGTGGCTCGCCCAACTCCTCTTCGGCGTTGATTAGCTGGTCGGCCAGGGTCGCGCCGGGGCTTTCTGCCAGATCGGCCAGAAACTGTAACTGCTCGGGCTCGAGATCTCCCTGACGGGACAGGCGACGGAACCAGAAGCGCGCACGTTCGGCGGCCTCCTCATCATGCCCTTCGTGCAGCAACAGCATGGCCTCGATATAAGCCAGGGTGGGTGAGTCCGGCAGTGCCTGCTGAGCACGCATGAAAGCCGCCCGCGCACTATCCAGGTCATCGTTATCGAGATGCATCAGACAAAGCCGCTCCAACGCCACACCCCGCAGAAATAGCGGGCTGCCCTCAAGCGCCTTGTCGAGTAGCGCATTGCGCTTATGATGGTAACCACGCTCTTGATACAGGTCGAGCAACAACTCAAAGGCGGGTTCCGCCTGGGCCGGCAACTGTGACCAGTCGGCGCCTAGAAACAGTGATTCGAGTATCTGTTGGGCACGTCCGGGCTGGCCCGACTCCATGGTGATCAGCCCGGCCTCGAGCAGCGCTTGCGCCGGCGCACGGCCGCTCGCCAGAGCAGCTTTTAACCGCGGCCCTTTCCACTCACGCAGCGACAGCATCCACATCAGGTGCGCCGGCACTTCGGCAGGCATCGAGACGCCACTGCAGCAGTGCCTGGCCTGACGTCCCGAGTCACACCAGCATGGCTCGTTGCGGCCGGGATACGCCAGAGGCTCCGTGGCGAAGTCGGCACGCTCAAGAGGCGTCTGGCTCCAGAGTATGGGGGCCAGAGCCTGCGCCATGGGCAGGTCGTCCCCCATCAGCCCGGTTCCCTCCTCGCGCACCCAGGCCATGAAAGATGGGTAGCTCTCTTCTTTCCGGATAGCCGTCAGAGCTCCTGCGGCAAAACCAAGCAGACGCTCTACCCATACTGCCAACATTCCACTCTCCGCCAAATCAAAGCGTCTATGGTAACAGGGAAGCGCCTGTGTCAGCAGCGACAAACTCTCATTTCCCTCGACAAGACACTGCCATACCGATACTGTAAGTATATCCATAAGCCACCTTGATGTTAGTGGAAACAATGCGCCTGATCATTGCCGAAAAGCCCAGCCTGGCCCGGGCGATTGCCGACGCCTTGCCGGGCGGCATACGCCGCGAAGATGGCGCTCTGCATGTCGGAGACAGCGTAGTGACCTGGTGCCTGGGGCACTTGCTGGAGCAGGCACCTCCGGATGCTTATGACCCCATCTACAAACAGTGGCGGCTCGACCATCTACCCGTCGTGCCCACGCAGTGGCGGCTCACTCCGCGCCCCAAGGCCAAAGGCCAGCTCGCCGTCATTCGCAGGCTGCTCAAACAGGCACGCGAAGTGGTGCACGCCGGCGATCCGGACCGTGAGGGTCAATTGTTGGTGCAGGAGGTGATCGACCACCTGGGCTGGAAAGGCGCAGTATCCCGCTTGCTGATCAGCGACCTCAATCGCCCGGCCGTACAGCGCGCCCTGGCGCGGCTCGAAGACAATGCCTGCTACCAGCCGCTCTACCGTGCCGCCCAGTCACGCGCCCGTGCCGACTGGCTGTACGGCATTAACCTGACCCGCGCCTGGACCCTGATTGGGCGCCAGGCCGGCCACGATGGCGTGCTTTCGGTAGGCCGGGTACAGACGCCGGTACTCGGCCTCGTGGTGCGCCGCGATGCCGAAATTCGCGATTTCAAACCCTATCCTTTCCATGTGTTATGGGTTGACCTGAAGGTAGCTGGCGGCCGGCTGCGCGCCTGGTGGCAGCCGGATGAAAGCCAGCCCCTCGATGCGCAAGGGCGTTTGCTGGAGCGCGCACCGGCCGACGCGCTGGCCGCCCGGCTCCCCGGTGCCGAGGGACGATTGACCTCGCTTGAAATCCGCCAGAAACGTCAGGCCGCACCGCTGCCCTACTCGCTTTCGGCCCTGCAAGTCGATGCGGCACGCCGGTTCGGCCTCTCCGCCCAGGCGGTACTGGATATTTGCCAGCGCCTTTACGAACGTCATAAGTTGATCACTTATCCGCGTTCGGATTGTCGTTATCTGCCCGAAGAGCACCTGGCGCTGGCACGTAGCAACTTGCAGAGTGCCTGCAGCCAGGATGAGACACTGCGCGGCTGGCTTGCCGGCGCCGATTTTACCCTGCGTTCCAAGGCGTGGGACGATAAAAAAGTCGGTGCCCACCACGCCCTCGCTCCCACCGGAAAAGCCGCCGACCTGACACGCCTGGAGC
>Ga0209075_1001922_pt1 | contig 18953 bp, 15 predicted proteins | sample Stecom2011_FD_187523 | JGI IMG/M metagenome (GOLD analysis project Ga0209075, IMG submission 187523) | Agricultural soil microbial communities from Utah to study Nitrogen management - Steer compost 2011 (SPAdes) (version 2) | ecosystem: Environmental > Terrestrial > Soil > Agricultural land...
GGCGAAATAGAATGTTGGTTTTGAAGATGGATGCCCATCATCTCTATCAGCTCTTCTCTTTCTAAATCAGTATTCAATGTTAGATTCATTTTAAATAAAGTGCAAAAATAAGTTTAGTTCGGTAACTACCGAACTAAATGAGCTTAAATTTGTGTTAATTTTTCAGACTTACCCCTCTGTATTCTTTGATAAATACTAAGACTTGAAGAATAAAATAAATTCTACCAATGATTTAAGTCATAATTTTTAAACTTAATACAAAATACTTTTGTCAGGTAAATTTTAATCAATTATACTTTTATGAAAAAAATAATTTTAGCTGCTTTTTCGATTTTTTTATTGGGAGCAGGTTCGGTACAAGCACAAGAAACAGAAAACTCAAAAGATTACAAATGGCAATTTAGACTTCGAGGATTAGGAGTTGTAGCTAACGAAAGTGCTACAATTAGTGCTATTGGAGGAGATGTAAGTATTTCTGATGATTTAATTCCCGAACTGGATATCACGTATTTCTTTACGAAAAACATTGCTGCAGAGCTTATCTTAGGTACAACAAAACACGATGTACACACTGTTGGATCTGATTTATCTCCAATCGGAGGTGGAATTGCAAATGTTGATTTGGGTTCTGTGCGATTGCTTCCACCTACTTTGTTGGCTCAATATCATTTTTATCCGAATGAAACCGTAAAACCTTATATCGGTGCAGGGATTAATTATACTTTGTTTTATGATGTAGATGCTGGGAATACTGTTAAGGATGTGGAATATGACAATGCATTGGGATTTGCTTTTCAGATAGGTTCTGATTTTTTCTTTACGGATAATTTCTTTGTGAATTTGGATGTTAAATATATTTTATTAAAAACAGATGTTACTGTTGATGCATCTAATCTAGCGGCTGGACTTTCCATTCCTGCAGAAGTAGAAATTAACCCGCTTTTAGTTGGATTAGGATTTGGTTATAGATTTTAATTTTTATTTGTTTTAAAAAACGCTCCAGATTCTGGAGCGTTTTTTTTATGAAATCATTTGAATAAAATCGTGTTCGGATAAAATCGTAATTCCTAAGTTGGTTGCTTTTTCGAGTTTTGCAGGTCCCATATCAGCGCCTGCTACGACATAATCGGTTTTAGACGAGATAGAACTTCCGACTTTTCCTCCGTGGTCTTCGATGGCTTGTTTTATTCCGTCTCGAGAAAAATGCTCAAATTTTCCTGAAACTACAAGGGTTTTCCCTTGCAGGACAGTGCTGACTTGAGTACTTTCTTTTTCGATAATCTCTAACTGAACTCCGTATTGTTTTAATCGGTTGATAAGGATGATGTTTTCTGCGTTTCCGAAGAAATCAATTACGCTTTGTGCAATTCGCTCTCCGATTTCGTCTACAAGCATCAAATCAAGTAAAGTAGCGCTTGCCAAGGCTTCTATGTTTTTGTAATGAGCTGCTAGTTTTTTGGCTACAGTTTCGCCTACATAACGGATTCCTAAGGCATAAAGCACTCTTTCAAACGGAATTTCTTTAGATTTTTCGATTCCATTTATTAGGTTTTCGGCTGATTTTTCTGCCATTCGTTCCAGTGGAATAATTTGCTCTTTTTTAAGCTCATACAAATCGGCATAATCTTTAACAAGGCCTGCATTGTACAAAAGCGTAACAGTCTCGCTTCCTAAGCCCTCTACATCCATAGCTTTTCGGCTAATATAATGTTGAATACGTCCGATAATCTGAGGTGGACATCCATAAAAGTTGGGACAGTAATGTTGTGCTTCGCCTTCTTTTCGTTCGAGTAGAGTGTTGCATTCAGGGCAGTTCTCAATATATACAACCGGAAGAGAATCTTCATGTCTTTGTTTTAAATCCACTCCTACGATTTTCGGAATGATTTCTCCTCCTTTTTCAACAAAAACCGTATCATTGATACGAATGTCCAGTTTTTGGATTTGGTCTGCATTATGTAATGAAGCGCGTTTTACGATAGTTCCTGCTAATTGTACAGGTTCAAGATTAGCAACAGGAGTGATTGCTCCGGTTCTTCCGACCTGATATACGATAGAGTTTAATCGAGTAGAGGCTTGTTCTGTCTGAAACTTGTAGGCAACAGCCCAGCGTGGTGATTTTGCGGTATAGCCTAATTCATCTTGGTAATGCAAGTTGTTGACTTTTATAACCACTCCGTCTGTTTCGTACGGAAGGTGATGTCTTTGGATGTTCCAATAATCAATAAAAGCAAAGACTTCGTCCATATTACTGGCTAAAATGGATTCGGTAGGTACTTTAAAACCTAAACTTCTTGCTTTTTGAAGGCTTTCAAAATGAGTTTCTAGGCCAAAATCTCCAATTAAATTATAGACCAAACAATCAAGAGGTCGTTTTGCAACTAATGAACTGTCTTGTAGTTTTAAACTTCCCGAAGCCGTGTTTCTCGGATTGGAATAAGGTGTTTCTCCGTTTTCGATAAGTTCTTCATTCATTTTTTCAAAGCCCTTCAACGGAAGAATGATTTCTCCTCTTATTTCGAATTCGTCGGTATAGTTTTCTTTGAGTTTTAGCGGGACGGATTTAATAGTTTTGATGTTGTTGGTCACTTCATCGCCTTGAAATCCATCTCCACGAGTAACAGCTCTTTTGAGCATTCCATTCTCGTATGTAATACTGATTGAGGCTCCGTCATATTTTAATTCGCAAGTATATTCTAAAGAGACGTTTCCTAAAATTCGTTGAATTCTGTTTTCCCAATCCAGCAATTCTTCTTTTGAATACGAATTATCTAGAGAATACATTCGGTTTTTGTGCTGAATGGTCGGAAAATTTTTAGTAATGGTTCCTCCCACGCGTTGGGTAGGAGAGTTTTCATCGAAAAACTCGGGATGTTTGTTTTCTAATTCCTGAAGTTGTTTTAGCTTTTGGTCAAATTCAAAATCCGAAATCACAGGATTGTCCAGTATATAATAATTATAATTGTGCTGTTCTAATTCTGCTCGTAGGTTTTCGATGAGTATTTTAGGATTCATAGTTATTGATTTGAAAGTACAAATATAAGTAAACAAACCCCTTTTTTTAGATTTTTTGGACAGAGGTTTTTTTTATAAGTCGTAGTCAATTTGCTAACAGAATATTTTTCTTAAAAGGGTTGTAAAATAAGAATAAAACCCAAATAATTTGATTAAATTTACACCATCGAAATTATTGAGAATATATGTCAAGAATAAATAAAATAGGCGTTTTAACCTCAGGTGGAGATGCTCCAGGAATGAATGCAGCTATTCGTTCTGTGGTTAGAACTTGTGCTTTTCATAACATTGGTTGTGTTGGTATCTATAGAGGATATCAAGGACTTATCGAAGGCGATTTTAAAGAAATGGGAGCCCGAAGCGTAAAGAATATCATTAACCGAGGAGGTACAATTTTAAAATCAGCTCGTTCCAAAGAATTTATGACTGAAGAAGGGCGTAAAGTAGCTTTCGAAAATATGAAACAACACGGAATAGATTCCTTGATAGTTATCGGAGGTGACGGAAGTTTTACCGGAGCAATGGTTTTTAGTAAACAATTTAATATACCGATTATAGGTATACCGGGCACAATTGATAATGATATTTACGGGACAAGTCATACCTTGGGCTATGATACAGCCCTAAATACGGTGGTCGAAGTGATTGATAAAATCAGAGATACAGCTAATTCGCATAACCGCTTGTTTTTTATAGAAGTAATGGGGCGCGATGCCGGACATATAGCACTGAATGCAGGAATTGGAGCGGGAGCTGAAGAAATTTTAATTCCAGAAGAAAATTTAGGCTTAGAAAGAATGTTAGAGTCTTTGGCACAAAGTAAAGCATCAGGAAAAACATCAAGCATTGTAGTAGTAGCAGAGGGTGAAAATACTACCGGAAAGAATGTAATGGAACTCAAAGAATATGTCGAAAAAAATATGCCTGAATACGATGTAAGAGTTTCGGTTTTAGGTCATTTGCAAAGAGGAGGAGCTCCTTCTTGCTTTGACAGAGTTCTGGCAAGTCGATTTGGAGTAAAGGCTGTCGAGAGTCTTATGGAAGGAAAATCAGGTTATATGGTTGGGCTTCTTAATGATAAGATGGAATTAACACCACTCGAAAAAGCTGTAAAAGGCTATTCTGGAATTGACGAAGAACTCATCAGAGTATCAGATATAATGAGTGTATAGAAAACGAAAACAGGATTTAAAGTTTTTTATTTTTTTAAATTTCTAAATTAAATAATATGATAAAAATTGGAATTAACGGATTTGGTAGAATCGGAAGATTAGCCTTAAGAGAAATAGTAAAAAGAAATGATGTAGAGATAGTTGCCGTAAATGATTTGTTAGAAGTAGAGCATTTGGCTTATCTACTAAAATACGATTCGGTACACGGAAGATTTGACGGAGAAGTAGAAGTTAAAGACGGAAAACTTATCGTTAATGGCAAGCCAATTCGAGTAACTGCCGAAAAAGATCCATCACAATTAAAATGGAATGAAGTAGAAGCAGAAATGATTTTAGACTGTACAGGGATTTTTACTACTCTCGAAAAAGCAGATGCACATTTGAAAGCAGGTGCTAAAAAGGTAATTATTTCGGCACCTTCCAAAGATGCTCCAATGTTTGTAATGGGAGTAAATGAGGATAAAATAACTGCTCAAAATACAATTATTTCGAATGCTTCTTGTACTACTAACTGCTTGGCTCCTTTAGCAAAAGTACTCAATGATGAATTTGGCATTGAAGAAGCATTAATGACGACAGTACATGCAGCTACAGCTTCGCAAATGGTGGTAGACGGGCCATCCAAAAAAGATTTTAGAGGAGGACGTTCGGTGCTCGGAAATATTATTCCTGCAAGTACAGGAGCTGCAGTTGCCGTAACCAAAGTTATCCCGGAACTAAAAGGAAAACTTACAGGAATGGCTTTTAGAGTTCCAACAGCTGATGTGTCGGTGGTGGATTTGACAGTAAAACTTTCGAAAGAAACTACTTACCAAGAAATTATAGCTTCACTAAAAAAAGCTTCAAAAGGTTCTTTAAAAGGAATTTTGGACGTAACCGAAGACGATGTAGTGTCACAAGATTTTGTAAGCGATACACGTACTTGTATTGTAGATGCTAAGGCTGGAATTGCTCTGAATTCCACTTTTTATAAAATAGTAGCTTGGTATGACAACGAATACGGATATGCTGCCAAATTAGTAGATCTGGCTGTGTACGTTTCGAAAATATAATAAAAAAACAAAATCATTAGTTTTCTCAACAAGAAGTGTCTGAATCAGACACTTTTTTGTTTCTTTACATAACCAAAACGAACAAGTTTATGAGAAGTTTTTTAGCGTTGGGCTTGTGCCTCTTTATTCAATTTGCCTTTTCTCAGACCTTTACCAAAAGAGATTCCTTACAGGGCGGACTCCCGTTTGAACGAACTTGCTTTGATGTACTTCATTACGATTTGAATATTAAAGTAAATCCTGATGAAAAGTATATTTCGGGAGTAAATCATATTGTTTTTAAGGCAGTAGAAAATACTAAAAAAATACAGCTTGATTTATTCGAAAATATGAAAGTGGATAGTATTGTGTTTTTTGACGAAGAGAGATTCTCGTATGACAAATTATTATATACAAGAGAATACGATGCTGTTTTTATTGAATTTCCTCAAGAATTGCAAAAAGGAGTAAATGAATACAACCTCAGTTTTTATTATTCCGGAAAACCAAAAGAAGCCAAAAATGCACCTTGGGACGGAGGTTTTGTTTGGAAAAAAGACAGTAACGGAAAACCTTTTGTTGGAGTAGCTGTTCAAGGAACCGGAGCGAGTTTGTGGTATCCGTGCAAAGACTCTCAAAGTGATGAACCCGATGGAGGAGTTGCTGTTACGATTACAGTTCCTGATGATTTGGTCGCGGTAAGTAACGGAAAAATGATTTCTTCTCGCAAAACCAAAGCAGGACAAGAATGGAATTGGTTTGTAGCCAATCCGATTAATAATTATAATGTTACTCTAAACATCGGAGATTACGTCAATTTTTCTGATGAGTTAGGAAATTTAGATATTGATTATTGGGTTTTACGTGAAAACGAAGAAAAAGCCAAAAAGCATTTTGAAGATGATGTAAAACCGATGCTCACTTGTTTTCAGGAAAAGTTTGGAGATTATCCTTTCCCTGAAGATGGTTATAAACTCGTTGAAGCGCCTTATTTGGGAATGGAACACCAAAGTGCGGTTGCATACGGAAATCGTTACAAAAAAGGGTATTTGGGTAACGATATTTCGGGAAGTGGAGTCGGAATGCTGTTCGATTTTATCATCATTCACGAAACCGGACACGAATGGTTCGGGAATTCGATTACCTCAAAAGACATTGCTGATATGTGGATTCACGAAGCTTTTACGACTTATAGTGAAGCCGTTTATATAGAATGCAGATGGGGTTACGACAAAGCGATGCAATATATAAACGGTCAAAGTCGAATGGTCGAAAATCGCAAACCAGTTGTAGGACAGTTTGGAGTGAATTTTAAACCTAAGAGTGCGGATATGTATTATAAAGGTGCTTTGATGCTCAATACCATCAGACATATTGTAAATGATGATAAAAAATGGTGGAAATTGATTTTGGATTACTCTAATCACTTTAAACATCAGATTATTGAGGCTGAAGATGTAATTGATTTTTTTACTAAAGAAGCTAAAATCAACTTAAAACCTGTTTTTGAACAGTATTTATACCATTCCGATTTGCCCGAACTGCAAATCAAACCCGTAAAAAAAGGTTTTGAATACTATTGGAAAACAGATGTCAAAAACTTTGAAATGCCAGTTGAAATTACGCTAAACGGAAAAGAAGTGCGATTAAAAGCAACCAATAAACCACAGTTTTATAAAATCAAAGAAAAGAAGAAAACCATGATTGATGTTACTTTGAGCAAGTTTTATGTAAAGGCAAGTTTTATCCAATAGCGTTTAGTTTTGTTATCTTTGCGACTTATCTCAACTTCTGACTCATAATGTTTTATTTTTTAGAAATATTAGGAACTTTAGCCTTTGCTTTTTCGGGGGCATTAGCAGGCTTTAATAAGCGTATGGATGTTTTCGGGATATTCGTAATTGCTTTCGTAACAGCGATGGGAGGAGGAATGTTACGCGATATGCTTATCGGAAATACACCTGTGGTTTGGATGAAAGATTTGACCTATTTATTCATCATTGCACTCGGAGCTTTTACAGCAATAATTTTCAGAAAAAAATTGATGTATCTTAGAAAATCACTCTTTTTGTTTGATACTATCGGACTAGGAATCTTTACTATTATCGGAATCGAAAAAGGAATCGAAGCAGGATTGAACCCTGTGGTATGTATAACTTTAGGAACTATGACCGCTTGCTTCGGAGGTGTGGTAAGAGATATTTTATGTAATGACATTCCCGTTATTTTTCGCAAAGAAATTTATGCTACAATTTGTATCTTAGGAGGAATAGTATTTTTCATTCTAAAAGAAATCAATCTTACCAATGATTTGATTTATCTCTTTACCTCATCGTTGATTATTATAATAAGACTTGTAGTGGTCATAAAAAAATGGAGACTTCCTAGAATAACTTGAGTTTATTGACTTGATAAATGAGTTTTAGTTTATAAATAAGCACGAAGTTCAGCCCTAAACAAAGCCCTGATTTTGCTACTAAATTCCAAAAGTGAGAAGTCAGATTCGGAATGAGATAAACCCCTATTCCAACACTTATGATCACCACAAATAATTGCAAATATTTTTTGTCAAAAGGCAGAATTCCGAATTTTTGTTGGATGTAAAAAGTCTTTAATAAATTGAAAACTGATATCGAAATAAACGAAGAATAAGCCACTCCAATCATTCCGGTATCTAACACGAGTACAAAAAACAAATTTAGTCCGATATTTAGTATAATCATAACCAAAATTGCAATGACGTTAAATCGGTAATGTTTCGAAAAAGTAATGATTTCTGAGTTGAAACCTGTTCCCATATTAATCACCACTCCAACTCCTAAAACCAAAAGTGTAGGAATGGATTTTAAAAGATTTTCTTTAGCAGGAAGCATAGAAAACAAATCATAAATTCCCAAAAACACACAGCTATACAACACAGCTCCAATAGCAAAAAGCAATTTTGCATTTTCGGTGTATTTGACTTTGAGTTCTTTGATTTTATCTCCTTTAACCAATTCCGAAATTACAGGCGAATTGATTGCAAAAATTCCTGTAGCAGGAATAATAAGTGTCATGGCAATCATTACTCCGATATTATAAATTCCGACATCTTCCATCGAATAGCCTAAATATCCAAGCATTAACGTATCAATTCTGAAAGCCAAAAGCGAACCTAAACTTCCGGTAAAAGCATAAAGACTATATCGGAAATATTCTTTTTTAGCAATATCCTGAAAAACTTTTTTAAAACCAGAATCCCATTGTGTCCTATCTTGTTTTAGCGTATAGATTCCTGTAAGGAACAGAATTAAAACATACGAAAATACAAAGTACCAAACCCCTTGTTTTTCCGGAACAAGATGCATCCCAACCAAAACGAAAATGAACGGAAGTACAACTTTAGGAATTATTTTTTCGAATAACGATGGAAGTGCAATCTTTTGTAGGTTAAGAGATTGTCTTTTAAAAACTTCGTTTAGCGCTATAGCAATTCCTAGAGGCAAAGCCATCCAAATCCATTGGATAAATTCAAAATCAAACAGAACGGAGAACAACAAAACAGCTCCCACAGTTAAAGCTGAATTCACCAAAACAGAATACAAACTATACAAAAACAATCGGTTTTTATTCTCAACCGAAAGAGTGGGATAGAAGTGAACCAATGCTTGCGAGGCTCCGATGAGAATAATCGGAAAAATAATTTGTGAGTACGATTCGATGGTTCGGATAATTCCTAATAGTTCGGGGTTTTCAGGGTAAATAAAAAGAGTGGAGACAATTCCGATAGCCACACCCAAATAGCTGATAAGACTAAACCAAAAAACTTGTTTTGTAACGGAATTGTTTTGCATTTTTTATTTGATAAAACGATAGGATGATATAAATACCATTCAAAAAAATATTTATACTTTAGCAAAGATAATAGATAAGTCAATGTACGAGCAATATTTCCCTAAAAAACGATACGAACAGACCTTAGACTTTTTAAAAAAGCACATTTCTACTTCCGAAAAAATATTGGATTTAGGAGTCGAAAATCCGTTTTCTGACGTATTGAAATCCAAAGGTTATCAGGTCGTTAATACCCAAGGCGAAGATTTGGATGAAGATTTTTCTGCTTTAAAAAATGGTGAGTATTCTGTGGTTACAGCATTTGAGATTTTAGAACATTTGCTCAATCCGTATTCGTTGCTCAAAGAAATAAAATCAGATAAATTGGTTGTTTCTGTTCCGCTTCGCTTGTGGTTTAGTCCTGCCTATCGAAGCAAAACTGATATGTGGGACAGGCATTATCACGAATTTGAAGATTGGCAACTCGATTGGCTTTTAGAAAAAACAGGTTGGAGAATCATCGACAGAGCCAAATGGACTAATCCGACTAATAAAATAGGAGTTCGTCCGATTCTTCGAAGATTTACTCCCAGATATTATATTGTATATGCTGAAAAGCAAAAATAAAAAAGGTAGAAATATGAAAATATATATATTAATAATCAACCTTTTCTTGTTGTCTGTTATGGGTTATGCTCAAAAACAGACAGATAAGATGTTTACGATTGAAGGTAAGATAGACACTTTGGCTCATGCTAAATATTATGTTTCCTACAATAAAAATGGAGAACGTATTACCGATAGTATACAATTAGATGCCTACAAGGAGTTCACATATTCGGGTTATATTACAGAACCAACAAGTTTTTCTTTGGAAGTAGATAACATTTATGATCCGAGATTAGTTGGTAATTTTTATGTTTATAATTTTTGGATAGAACCGGGAGCTACTATGGATTTTGTTGGGGAAAAATTTAATTTAAATGGTTCACAATATGAATTAAAAGGCTCAAAGATAAACGAGTTAAGCAGAATTTATGAAAGAAAAATACGAGAGCTTTGGCAGGAAGATAGAAATAATTTTGAGCAAAAAACAAAGGCGTTTAAAAAACAACTTATCGAAGAAAATAAAAGTTCTTATTATAGTGTAAGCCTGTTATACGATATGATAAGACATAGTTCTGAAGAAGAGGATTATGTTGATGTTAAAATTAAAGAATTAGCTCCTGAATTACGGGAAACATATTTATACAAAGATATTCAGGAAAAATTACGGTTTAAAGTTGGCAAAAAACTTCCTGATTATAAGCTGTTTGATACGAAAGACAAAGAGCAGTCACTTTATCCGTTTAAAGGAAAAGTCATTTTAGTTGATTTTTGGGCAAGTTGGTGCGGACCTTGCCGCAAGTTGCATCCGCATTTACGAGAAATGTATGATTTGTATCAACCAAAAGGTTTTGATATAGTCAGCATTTCATTAGATACCGATAAAACAAGATGGTTAAAAGCCGTTGAGCAAGATAAAATAATTTGGAAAAATCTCTCCGATTTAAAAGGGGTTAGAGAGGGTATTGCAAAAGATTTTGCAATAACAGGTGTTCCTCAAAGTTTTTTGATAGATGCGAATGGAATGATATTGGCAAAAGTATCAGGATTTGACGAAAAAACCTTATCTGCCAAATTAAAAGAGCTTTTACAATAAGATGAACTATTACATCATAATTCCTGCTTATAACGAACAGAAAAACATCGGTTTGACTTTGGATTCAATTCTAAAGCAAACTTTTTTGCCTCAAAAAGTAGTAGTAGTAAACGATAATTCTACGGATAATACAGACGGAATTGTCAAAGAATTTACCGAAAAGTATAATTTTATTTCTTTAGTAAATACCAATTCTACCCAAATTCATTTGCCAGGTTCAAAAGTGATAAATGCTTTTAACCAAGGTTTAGAAGTACTGGATGAGAACTATGATTTCATCGTAAAGTTAGATGCAGATTTAATTTTGCCCGAAAATTATTTTGAACGGATTGCGCAAATTTTTTCTGAAAATCCAAAAATAGGAATGGCTGGAGGGAGGGCATTTATCGAAAAAGAAGGCAACTGGGTTTTAGAAAGCCTAACGGATAATGATCACATCAGAGGTGCTTTTAAATCGTATCGAAAAGAATGTTTTTTAGAAATAGGAAAACTCAAACCCGAAATGGGTTGGGACACTCTTGATGAGCTTTTGTCAAGGTACTTTGGATGGGAAGTTTTTGTAGATACCTCACTTGAAGTAAAACATCTAAAACCAACGGGTTCGGAATACAACAAAAAATCCAGATACAAGCAAGGCGAAGCCTTTTATAGATTAGGATACGGATTTTGGATTACTTTGTTAGCTTCTTTAAAACTAGCTGTCAAAAAGAAAAAACCACTGCTTTTCGCAGATTATTTACAAGGCTTTTTTAAGGCTAAAACTGACAAAAAACCACTTTTGGTAACGTCAAAACAAGCTGAATTTATCCGAAAGTATAGGTGGATGAAGATTAAAAATAAAATCAGACAAAGAGATTTATAAACCCAATTCTTTGAGTAGGTTTTCTCCTAACATCTCAACAAGCATTGGTCGCTGCACTTTGTCATACGTGATAAATTTCCAAGCTTTATTAGTGTGATTGTCCGAAATGGCAATCATAGCATCAGTTCCTTCTATAAAAAAACTATTTGTGTTGGGTTCATACGAAACTTTCTTTTCGGGTAATGATTGTTTTAGTCCCATTAGCATTTCTTGTGCTTCGTTGCCATAAAACTTTTGTGTAAAAGTCATTCGCATGGCAGAAACGTAAGTAATAAGTACTGCTTTTTTTCCTTCGACTTCTTTTATTTTTCCGTATTTGAATGTTACTTCAGGAAATACAAGTCTGATTTTAAATTGTTCGTTTTGAAAGCTATTTCGCAAGATTTGGCCAAGCTGTTCTCTACTTGCAAGATCAAATATTTTGGGATAAGTTAAATCAAGAACCGTTTCAAAATTCATGTTGTAACTGGCCTGATACATCAATTTTGCTTCTTTTTGCAGAGTTTCTTCGCTTTGAGCAAAAGTTATTGCTCCGATAAATAGGAATAAGAAAGAAAGTTGTAGTTTCATGTTTTTTATTTTTTAAAATACGGGGTCAGGAGTTTTCCTTTTTTCCCATTTAATATCTTGAAGCATAGAGGATTTTATCCCGATAAAGAATCCCCAATGGCTATTGTATCCGAATGGAACCCACGAAAAATCCATTCTCCATGAGAGTAAATCTCTTTCGAATCGGAATTGCGTAAAAGTAACTCCTTTCTGAACAAAATCATACCCGGTTGAGACTCCGATTTTCCATTTATCGGTTAAATCGACGTTGCCTGAAATCATGAGTGAATTCGAAGTTATTTCGTTTTGCCTTCGATCATTACTATAAGTTAAAGAGTAAGCAAGTCGTAAATCCCAAGGGATTTTAAGCGTATAAAAATCTCCTACATTGGAGGTTTTTTTCTCATCCAGATTTCCTCGATTTCTTCGATTAGATTCCATATCCGAACCAAACAGGTCATCTTCTCGTCCTCCGTTTCTTGCTCCTTGTTCATTGTTTCCTAAAGAGGTGTTTCTTTCAAAATCAGAACTTGAGAACGAATAGTTCATCGTAAAGTTTGCTCCTGATAATCTGAAAAGACTTCCTCCATTTTCGATGTTAAATTTGTCAATTCTTCGATTGGCACTATTCAAGGCATAAGGGTCTAAACGAGCAATTAAATTCAGACCTAATTTTCCGTCCATTAATGTTGTACCCGCATTCATGTTTACTTCCCTCCACCTCAACGAATCGGCAGCAAGGTTATAAGCAGTTGAGAAGTTTAAGGCATTGAGAAGCATTATTTTTCGCGGCTCTGTTTTGGTTGAATCTCGATCTCGCATTTTGGCTTCAAAAGTATTGGAGAGATTAAATCCTATACTACTTGCATAGGAGTTTCCAGGAACTCCGTAAAGTCCTCCTTCAAACCTAGTGTATTCCCTCATGGTTGTTCCCATCGCATCGATAGGATATTCGTCATAATATTGTTCAAAAGCAGGAGAATATCCATAAGAAACAGTTGGTCTTACGGTATGTCTTAAGCCTTGTAGTTTTTTCTCTTTTCCGAAATCAAAAGTTCCGTAAATTGTAGTACCTATACTGGTAGAAAAACCATAGGTTCTGAAGGCGTCAAATCCGTTTACATCAATTATGGTGTCTCTGTCAGTAGAAAAATCACGATATTTTCTGATGGTATTCATCGTCCAAACTTCGTTATAATTAAACGAAAGCGGAATACTAAAGTGTTTTAGTACTTTAAAGTTTGTACTAATCGGAATAGAATGCTGTAATCCGGTTCTGGCATCTTTGAACATTTCAGAGGTGAAAAACAGCGAATCGGTTGTAGTAAAACTGTTCTTAGCGTTTAGATTATATTGGAAATTTATGTTTTTAATAATACCTTTTTTACTCTCGTCTCTTGACGCAAAAGGATAGATTCTATCCACACTCAACTGCAAGGTCGGAAGCGTCATGTCAATTCTCTGGGTTTGGGTATTTTGAGAATGTGTTGCAGTAAGCGACATATTGATTTGAGGAATTGTATTGAATGTCTTGGCATAATTAATCGAAGAACTCATGGTGTTGTTCATCCTCGAACTTACATTTATCTGATTGATGGAGTTCTGAAAATAGGTACTACTTCCTAAGTTTACCGAGGCAGAGAATCGAGAGCTCGGATTGGATTTTTGGTCTTGACTATGGCTCCATTGAATGTTGTAAATTCTTGTCTTTGAATAATCAGGAAGTCCTCGCTCACTATTGATAAGATTTTCAAAACGTAGGTTTATGTTACCTCTAAACTTATACCTCCATGCATAACTCGACTGAAACCGTAATCCGTAACTTCCGTTGGTATAATAATCTCCTAAAACCGCTAAGTCATAATTGTCGGATAGCGCAAAATAGTATCCTCCGTTTTGCAAAAAATAACCCTGTCTGGAGTTGTCTCCAAAAGTCGGAATCAAGAATCCCGAAGTGTTTTTGTCAGTTATCGGAAAGAACGCGAATGGAACTCCAACCGGAGTAGGGACGTCCATAATCACCATATTGGTTAGTCCGACCACAACTTTTTCTCCCGGGACAAGTTTTAGTTTTCGGGTATGAAAATAATATTCCGGATTATCAATGTCTTTAGAAGTCGTAAAAAACGCATCTTTCATGTAATAAATAGAGTCGTTTTCTCTTTTACTAATAGCTGCTTTGATATTTAATTCTCCTTGTTGTGTTCTCGAGCCATAAACCAAAGCTTTTTTGGTTTCAAAATTAAAGCGCATCGAATCGGGTTCTACCACATTTCCGCCTTGAGTAAATTTAGGGATTTGCGTATAAACACCTGCTGTATCTACAATACCTTTGGCATATACTTCGTTTTTATTTCGATCAATAATAATAATTCCAGCCTGAAGTTCCATATCAAGATATTTGATTTCGGCCTCGTCCTCAAGATACGAAATGTTAGTTTTCATATTATTGAGGTTCTTTCCTTTGGCTTTTCTGGAAATAATTCCTTCTAGCTTGCCTGATTTAGGTTTTAAGGAGTCTAACTCTAGGACTTGGGTATTGGTTGAATCTTCAGTAATTTCTAAAGGCTGCTGCGAGATAGAATCTGTTTCTTCTTTAGGAGTAATTCCTACTTGTGGTGCAGGGAATTCCTGCGAATAGGATTTCACAGAAAAAACACTGAGGAAAATTGTCCAAAAAACGATATGAAATAACTTTGTTCGCAAAGGTTTTAGTTCTATTTTTGTAAAATTATGGCTTAATTTTTGAACAGGGCAAACTTACGTATATTTTTTTTAGCAAGATTACGCCTTTAGGAAAATTATAACCATAATATTTAACCCTGAAAATTTTGGAATGCTGATGAATATTAAATCAATAATTTATTTTATACTTTTTTGTTCCTTTTTACTGATTTCTCCCCAAGTATGGTCACAAAAACACGATAGTTTTAAAGTTGTTCTTGATGCAGGACATGGAGGAAAAGATCCGGGAGCTGTTAAAAACGGAATTAGAGAAAAAGATATTGTTCTTGCTGTTACGCTTAAAGTAGGAAAAATTCTTGAAAAATATAACGATATAGAAGTAGGATATACTCGAAAAACTGATGTATTTATAGAATTAGACCAAAGACCAAAGATTGCTAATAAAGAAAAAGCCAATATTTTCGTATCCATACATTGCAATTCAGTCGATAATTCTCGACCTCTTGGAACAGAAACCTTTGTTTTGGGGGTTGCCAGAGATAAACACAGTTTAGAGGTTGCAAAGCGCGAGAACTCTGTGATTTTTTTAGAAGAAAACTACCAAGAAAAATACCAGGGTTATGATCCAAATAACCCGGATTCGGTTGTAGGACTGATGCTTTTGCAAGGAGAGTATAAAAATCAAAGCATCTTATTGGCTAGTGCCATTCAAAAAGATTTTACTCATAGTCTTAAAAGAAACAACAGAGGTGTTAAAGAAGCTGGATATTTGGTTTTAAGAGAATGTGCTATGCCTGCTATTTTGATTGAGCTTGGTTTTTTGTCTAACAGAGAAGAAGCAAATTATTTAAACTCAGAAAAAGGACAAAATCAATTGGCACAATCAATTGCAAATGCAATTATTAGTTATAAACAAGAACATTATTCATATTCAGAACCATTTGCTTATACAGATTCCGAAAATATTAATACATCAGAAACACTTAATAAAAATCAAGCTGTTTTTAAAGTTCAAATCTCGGCCAGTAGAACTAATTTAGACACTAAGCCTCAGAACTTTAAAGGCCTTAGTGCCATCTCGAAAAGAAAAGACGGAAGTCTTTATAAGTACTTTTACGGAGAAACCAATGATTATAAAACAGCCCAGTCTCTTTTGGAACAAGCTCGAAATAAAGGTTACAAAGACGCTTATATCGTAGCTTTTAAAGAAGGAAAACAAGTCAAAGTTTCTGAGGTTATCAACTAATTTAGAAAGATTCTACTATATTATTAACTTAATTTTGCATTAAAATTTTACCGTTTTGAAATTAACTAAAGAAATAAAAACAGCAATACTCGTAATAGCTTCTATTCTGATATTTATTTGGGGATACAGCTTCTTAAAAGGAAAAGATCTTTTTAGTTCATACAAAAACTACTACGTAGTTTATGACAATGTAGAAGGACTTTCTGCCTCAGCACCTGTCACTCTTAACGGACTTGGAATCGGAAAAGTAAACAATATATCCATTAATCGACAAGGAAAGTTAGTTGTGGAAGTTCAAGTAAAAACAGATTTTCCGATTTCTAAAAGTAGCTTGTTACAAGTTTACGAACCTGGATTTATTGGAGGTAAACAAATAGCTGTGGTTCCGAACTTAGAAGATAACATAATGGCAAAAGATGGAGATACTCTACAAAGTGCCATTCGATTAGGAATGATAGCCAAAGCAGGCGATCAATTAGCACCCTTACAGCATAAAGTAGAGGGTACCTTAACAAGTGCAGATAGCTTACTTACTAATGTTAATTCTTTGTTGGATGCAGAAAATAAAGAAAACCTTTCGATAGCTATTGCAGAACTGACGCAAACTATGCGAACCTTAAATTCTGCTTCTAAAACTTTGGATAAAATGCTTGCTACTAATCAGCAGAATATCGATCAAATGATGAACAACCTAAATAAAACATCAGACAACTTTGTTAAGATTTCAAACTCATTGACCGAAGCCGATTTAGCACAAGCCGTAAAAGATTTAGAATCTACCCTAGCTAATGTAAATAAAATGATGTCCGATATAGAGTCAGGAGAAGGAACTTTAGGAAAGCTGATGAAAGACGAAGCCATGTATAATAATTTATCAGCTGCTTCAAAAGAATTAGAACTATTGTTGCAAGATGTAAGACTAAACCCAACTCGATACGTAAATATATCGGTATTCGGAAAAAAGAACAAGCCTTACGTAGCACCCCAAGAAAACGAATAGAAACTTTATTGATGCTTTTATGAGTATGATATCTAATATTATTTTTGCTTTACTTCTTATTGTAGGAGTTGGATTTTTTGTTAAGAATGTCAAACAACTTATCAGAAACATCAAATTAGGACAGCCTGTAAATCGAACAGATAATCCGAAAGAGCGTTTTAGAAATATGCTGTTGGTGGCATTCGGACAAAAGAAAATGTTCAAAAGACCTGTTCCGGCTTTGTTGCATTTTGCAATTTATGCTGCTTTTATCATCACTCAAATCGAACTTATCGAAATTCTAATCGATGGATTGTTCGGAACTCATAGAGTGTTTAAGCCTTCACTCGGAGGTTTCTATACTTTTATCATCAGTTTTATCGAAATCTTATCGGTATTGGCTTTGATAGCTACTATAGCTTTTTTATCGCGTAGAAATTTATTAAAGCTTCCTCGATTAAACAAGAAAGAACTACTCGGATGGCCTAAAAAAGATGCAAACCTTATCTTGATTATGGAAATCATTTTAGTTACTTGTATCTTTACTATGAACGGAACCGACGAGGTTTTATACAACAGAGGACTGTCTCATTTCGAAGGACAAGGAAGTTTCGGATTTGCAGTAACCCAACATTTAGGTCCGGCTGTATTTGGTTCGCTATCAGAAGGAACACTTGTTGTTTTAGAAAGAATCGGTTGGTGGGGACACTTTGTGATGGTTTTAGCATTCTTAAATTACTTATATTATTCAAAGCATTTACACATATTATTGGCTTTCCCGAATACGTATTTTGCGGATCTCAATCCATTAGGAAAATTTGAAAACAACTCAACCGTAACCAATGAGGTGAAGTTGATGATGGACCCGAATGCAGACCCTTTTGCTGCTCCGGCTTCGGAGGAAAATGCAGTTCCGGCTAAATTTGGAGCCAGTGATGCAACAGATTTAAATTGGTTTCAATTATTAAGCGCATATACCTGTACAGAATGTGGTAGATGTAGCTCGGCTTGTCCTGCTAATATTACAGGTAAAAAATTATCTCCTCGTAAGATTATGATGGACACACGCGACCGTATCGAAGAGATTGGTAGAAATATTACCAAAAACGGAGGGAAATTCGTCGAAGACGGAAAACAATTACTTAACGATTATATTACACCCGAAGAGCTTTGGGCCTGTACTACATGTAACGCTTGTGTAGAAGAATGTCCGGTAAACATCAGTCCGCTTTCGATAATTATGGATATGAGACAATATTTGGTTATGGAACAAAGTGCTGCTCCGGTTGAACTCAATAATATGATGACAAACATCGAAAACAATGCAGCTCCGTGGCAGTATAACCAAATGGATAGATTAAACTGGAAAGACGAAAATTAAAATTGTATTTTGAATGTGAATTTTAAATGGAAACAATTTAAAATTCAAATCTTAAAATTTAAAATAATTAAAGATGATGCAAGTACCAACAATGGCCGAAATGATGGCTCAAGGCAAGCAACCCGATGTACTATTTTGGGTAGGATGTTCAGGTAGTTTTGACGATAGAGCTAAAAAAATAACTAAAGCTTTTGTAAAAATACTCAATCGTGCAAACGTGTCTTTTGCTGTATTAGGAACAGAAGAAGGTTGTACCGGAGATCCGGCAAAGCGCTCAGGAAACGAATTTCTTTTCCAGATGCAGGCCATGACAAATATCGAAGTACTCAATGCTTATGAGGTAAAAAAAATCGTAACGGCTTGCCCGCATTGTTTTAATACCATCAAAAACGAATATCCTGAATTAGGCGGAAAATACGAAGTATTGCATCATACACAATTTTTAAAATCCTTGTTAGACGAAGGAAAATTGACCATCGAAGGAGGGCAATTTAAAGGAAAAAGAATCACTTTTCACG
>Ga0209075_1001923_pt1 | contig 18945 bp, 19 predicted proteins | sample Stecom2011_FD_187523 | JGI IMG/M metagenome (GOLD analysis project Ga0209075, IMG submission 187523) | Agricultural soil microbial communities from Utah to study Nitrogen management - Steer compost 2011 (SPAdes) (version 2) | ecosystem: Environmental > Terrestrial > Soil > Agricultural land...
TTTGTAGGAAAAAAACGTTGTCCGATTGTAGATACTTGGTGGCAAACAGAAACAGGCGCGATTATGATTTCTCCTTTGGCGTGTATTACCCCGACCAAACCTACGTATGCTACTTTGCCTTTGCCCGGAATTCAAACCGTGTTAATGGATGAGAAAAATAATGAAATAAACGGAAATCAGGTAATGGGGAGTTTGTGTGTGAAATTTCCGTGGCCGGCTATGGCACGTACCATCTGGAATAATCACAAACGATTTGTGGACACCTATTTTTCTGATTTTAAAGGAAGGTATTTTACAGGTGATAATGCCCTGCGCGATGAAGTGGGGTATTACAGAATTACAGGACGAGCCGATGACGTGGTGATTGTTTCCGGACACAATTTAGGAACTGCACCCATAGAAGACGCCATTAACCAGCATCCGGCTATTGCAGAATCGGCGGTGGTTGGATTTCCTCACGATATCAAAGGGAATGCACTTTATGGGTATATTTCATTAAAATTAGATGGTACTACAAGAGATCGGGATAATTTGAGAAAAGAAATTAATCAATTGATTTCAGATCACTATGGACCGATTGGTAAATTGGATAAAATTCAGTTTGTGGACGATTTACCTAAAACCCGTTCTGGAAAAATATTGCGTAGAGTATTGCGTTCAATAGCAAACAATCAATTGGAGGACTTTGGCGACACTTCTACTATGATTAATCCGGAAGTAATTCAGGAAATAATTAAGAATAAATTGTAACGAAGTAATCCGGCTACAGCAAATTGATAAAAAGGCGAAGCAGGTTGCTATTTATTAGAAAGTTGATAAAAGCATAAAAAAATTTCACTGATAATTCTGATAGTCAGCAATATGAATCCAAAATAAGAACCGACTCAGGTTAGGAGGTATATTAGACTGAATAAATTCGTAACCCTATTGTATGGTATTGTTGTTTTCTAAATACAATTCTCCGCGATGGGGTTTTAAAACATCACGTAGTTTTAGCATAAGATCATCATTTACGACCATATAAGCAATGCTGTGAAATTCATTGATTTGTTCATAACCAGTAATTTCTATCGGCAATCTCTCTGTTTGTATAAATTCTTTTAAATGAATTTCTTGATGTTCAGCGGTTTTCAAAGCATCGGAGCCTCTAAAATCCCAAATTAATTTTATTTGTCGTTCCATTGTATCTAATTTTTGTAAATTTAGAGCTTCATTTCAAATAAAACCATAATTAGCGTACTTTTGTAGTTTCAAAATTGCTTTATAAAAAAATGCCTAAAGAAATACAATTACAAGTTCTGCCCGAAGTAGCAGCAAACAATCATTTGCTGGCAGATTTTATTGCCAATTTATTGCAGATTCGTTTTGATGAAATCCAACATATTTCTGTTTTAAAACGATCGGTCGATGCACGCCAGAGACAAGTAAAATTCAACTTAAAAGTTCAGGTTTTCTTTAAAGGCGAAGAAGTGGTGCATCGCAAGATAAATTTCCCCGATTATAAAAATGTAAAAAATGCTCCAGTGGCAATTGTTGTTGGTGCGGGACCTGCAGGTTATTTTGCTGCGTTGCAATTGATAGAATTAGGAGTAAAACCCATTGTTATAGAACGAGGAAAGGACGTTCGCCGCCGCCGCCGCGATTTAAAAGCCATTCATCAGGAACATCTTGTAAATCCAGATTCCAATTATTGTTTTGGCGAAGGAGGTGCTGGAACCTATTCCGACGGAAAGTTATATACCCGGTCAAAAAAGCGTGGAGATGTCAACAGGATTTTAGAATTATTGGTGGCATTTGGATCTCCACACGATATTTTAGTAGAGGCACATCCACATATCGGAACCAATAAACTTCCAAAAATTATGGAAGATATGCGTCATAAAATCATTGAATTTGGAGGGGAAGTCTGGTTTGACAAACGTGTGGTCGATTTTGTACTAACAAATAATGAAATAAAAGGTGTCGTTTTACATTCAGGCGAAACAGTTGATTCTTCGCAGGTAATTCTGGCAACAGGACATTCGGCTCGAGATATTTATAAATTATTAGACCGAAAAAATATTTTTATTGAAGCCAAGCCTTTCGCATTAGGCGTTCGGGCAGAACATCCGCAGCGTTTGATCGATAGTATTCAGTACTCTTGTGATTTTCGGGGAGAATTTTTACCTCCGGCACCCTATTCGGTTGTAAAACAGATTGCTGGTCGCGGAATGTATTCGTTTTGTATGTGTCCGGGAGGAGTTGTCGCTCCTTGTGCTACCGATGTAGAAGAAGTAGTCACAAACGGCTGGTCGCCTTCAAAGCGGGATCGGGCAACGGCAAATTCTGGAATTGTGGTTGAATTGAAATTAGAAGATTTTAAACCTTACCAAAAATATGGCGCATTGGCAGGAATGTATTTTCAGAAGGAAATAGAACATAACGCTTGGAAACTGGCAGGTAAAACGCAGCAGGTTCCAGCACAGCGAATGGTTGATTTTTCCAATAAAAAAGTATCTGATTCTTTGCCCGAAACGTCGTATATTCCAGGCGTTGTTTCCACAGAATTAGGGAACGTTTTTCCCACATTTTTGACAGATATTATGCGTCAAGGATTTCAGGAATTTGGTAAAAGTATGAAAGGATATTTTACCAATGAAGCTATTTTGCACGCGCCCGAGAGCAGAACATCCTCGCCGGTACGTATTCCGAGAAATGATGAAACGTTGGAACATTTGCAGATAAAAGGATTGTATCCTTGCGGAGAAGGAGCAGGCTATGCCGGTGGAATTATTTCTGCGGCAATTGACGGAGAAAAATGCGCTATAAAATGTGCTGAACAAATTTTTGGATATAGAAATTAAAGAAATTAGTTTAGGTTCAGTTTAAATAACCTTAAACCTTAAACCTTGAACCTTAAACCTTAAACCAAATTTATAATGGAATTAAAATTAAGCAGACCGATTTGTTTTTTCGATTTAGAAACAACAGGAATTGACGTAGCAAAAGACAGAATTGTAGAAATAGCAATATTAAAAATTTATCCCAACGGAAATAAAGAAAGTAAAACGTGGCTGGTAAACCCTACCATTCCTATTCCTGCTCATAGTACGGCGGTTCACGGAATTACCAACGAAAAAGTAGCCAACGAACCTACGTTTATAGAACTGGCATCGCAGGTTTATAATATGATTAAAGATTCGGACTTGGCAGGTTATAATTCCGACAGGTTTGATATTCCATTATTGGCAGAGGAGATGCTGCGTGCTGATGTAGATTTTGATATGAAAAACCGTGTTTCAGTTGATGTGCAGACGATTTTTCATAAAAAAGAAGAACGCACTTTAAGTGCCGCCTACAAATTTTATTGTAAGCAAACATTAGAAAACGCTCATTCTGCCGCTGCTGATACAGAAGCAACGTATGAAATTTTAAAAGCACAATTGGATCATTACGATGATTTGGAAAACGATATGAAGGCACTTTCGGTATTCACAACACGAAAGAAATCAGTGGATTTTGCCGGATTTATTGCTTTAAATGAAGATGGACAAGAAATTTTTACGTTTGGGAAACACAAAGGTGCTTTGGTCGATGATGTTTTAGAACGAGAACCGGGCTATTTTGGCTGGATTCAAAACGCTGATTTTCCTCTTTATACCAAAAAAGTATTGACAGGAATCAAATTGAGGAAATTGACTAATAAGTTTTAGAGAAAAGTGTAAATCACCCGAGGTATATTATTTAAAAAAGCATAGTATGTTCGAGTGTTGAAAAAGTAAAATAGATGATTAAAAAATGAAAATAATCTGTGTAGGTCGCAATTATATCGATCATATCAACGAACTTTCCAATCAAAAACCCGAGGAACCTGTGGTTTTTATAAAACCCGACAGTTCGATTTTATTAAAAGGTTTTCCCTTTGTAATTCCCGAATTTTCCAACGATGTGCATCACGAAGTGGAAGTGGTGGTTAAAATTTGTAAAGTAGGAAAATACATCAGTCCAAAATTTGCTTCAAAATATTACAATCAAATTGGCTTGGGAATTGATTTTACCGCTCGTGATTTGCAGTCGAAGTTAAAAGCAAAAGGTTTGCCGTGGGAAATAGCCAAAGGCTTTGACGGAGCTACGGTTTTGGGAACTTTTGTAGCTAAAGATCAGTTTGATAATTTGCAAGATATTTCTTTTCAACTTATAAAAAATGCAGAAGTGGTTCAAGACGGTAATACACGGGATATGCTTTGGAATATTGATGAATTGATTTCGTATGTTTCGCAGTTTTTTACCTTAAAAATTGGTGATCTAATTTTTACGGGAACTCCGGCTGGCGTTGCAAAAGTACAGCCTAACGATGAATTAGAAGGGTTCTTGGAAGGTCAAAAGATGTTGAGTGTAAAAGTACTATAATGAAAGCAGCGATTGTAACTATAGGCGATGAATTATTGATTGGACAAGTAATTGATACCAACAGTGTTTTTATAGGCAGTGTATTGGAACAAATCGGGTGCACGGTAGTAGAAAAAACATCGGTTTCCGATACTGAAGAAGCTATTCTTAACGTAATGAAACGTTATCAGAGCCAAGTGGATTTAGTAATTTTAACTGGTGGTTTAGGACCTACAAAAGACGATGTAACCAAAAGAGCGTTTGCCCAATATTTTGATGACAAATTGGTGTTGAACAAGGAAGTTTTTGCTCACGTAAAACAGTTAATGGAAGATTTTTATAAACGTCCCATTTCTGAAATGAACGTTCAGCAGGCTTATGTTCTTTCAAAAGGCAGCGTTTTGTTCAACGATGTGGGAACAGCTCCAGGAATGTTGATGGTCAAAGAACAAACGACTTTTGTTTCATTGCCCGGCGTTCCGTTTGAAATGAAGTATCTGGTAACCGAAAAATTAGTACCTTATATAAAAGAGCATTTTAAACTAAATGCCATTGTTCACACGACCATTTTAACCGCGGGAATAGGAGAAAGCCTTTTGGCGGAAAAAATAGCCTTGTGGGAAGACGGCCTGTCAACTTCCGGAATCAAACTGTTTTATCTACCTCAGTTAGGAATGGTTCGTTTGCGATTGAGTAAAACGGGAAGCGGTGCAACACAGATTCAAGAAGAAATCAATCAAAAGATTGTGGCATTAGAAAAGTTGATTCCCGATTATTTTATTGGTGTATCCGACGCTGCTTCTTTGTTGGATGAAGTTTCCCGGTTGCTTAAAGCACAACATCTTTCCATAGCCACAGCCGAGAGTTGTACAGGCGGAAATCTTGCACAACAATTGACCTCTTTAGAGGGTTCTTCCGACTATTATAAAGGTAGTGCGGTAACGTATGCAACCGAATCAAAAGTACGCGTTTTAGATGTACGGCAAGCTACTATTAATACCTATAGTGTGGTAAGTGAGGAAGTTGCAAAAGAAATGGCAATAGGTGTGAAAAAGTTGTTTCAAACGGACATTGCGGTTGCTACCACGGGAAATGCCGGTCCATTGAAAGGCGATTCGGATAAAGAAGTAGGAACGGTTTGTATTGCAATTGCCACACCAGAGGTTACAAAAGCGTTTACATTTGATTTTGGACAGCCACGATCCAAAGTAATTGAAGCAGCGGTACATAAAGTTTGGTTTCTATTGTATAAATATTTAAAAAATAGGAAGTAAAGTTTGTATAAATAAAAATTAATGCTTTAATTTGCACCCTGATTTTAAAAGTAAGAAATAATGTCAAGAGTTTGTCAAATTACAGGAAAGCGCGCGATGGTTGGGAACAACGTATCACACGCTATGAACAAAACTAAGAGAAAGTTTTCTGTTAACTTAGTAAAAAAGCGTTTCTACATCGCTGAAGAGGACAGATGGATCACTTTAAAGTTATCTACATCTGCATTAAAAACAATTAACAAAAAAGGGATTGCCGCAGTTTTGAAAGAAGCTAAAGCAAACGGATTATTAAAGTAATTCAGTTTACCACTAAAATTTTATCAAGATGGCAAAGAAAGCAAAAGGAAATAGAATTCAGGTAATTTTGGAATGTACTGAGCATAAAGCAACTGGATTACCAGGTACATCACGTTATATTACAACAAAAAATAAGAAAAATACTCCAGATAGAATGGAAATTAAAAAATTCAATCCTATCTTAAAGAAAGTAACAGTTCATAAAGAAATTAAATAATTTTTGAGTCATGGCAAAGAAAACCGTAGCAACACTAAGAGGAGGTTCTAAAAAATTAACCAAAGCTATAAAAATGGTTAAATCTCCAAAAACAGGAGCTTACACATTCGTTGAGTCAGTGATGGCTCCTGAATTAGTTGACGATTTTTTGAAAAAAAAGTAATTCGTCAATAAAAAGTATTAAAATAAAACCATCTAATTTTTTAGGTGGTTTTTTCTTTTTGAACTGCTCTTGACTTTTTTGATTGAAGCGAAAAACGGCTGTTTTTGTTCTGGTTAAAGACTTTTTTACACTGAATAGTACTGCTATGGGGTAAGAAAAAGATAAAAAAGAGCGCAAAAAGAACATTTTGTAGCCAATTGAAGAAAGTTAAGACGAGTTCTTTTACTACATCTGATATTTATCAGAAAATAATTTAATTAATATCTGTATATTTGTTTAGTAAAATTAGAAACTATGAGTTTTTTTAAGCGTTTGTTTTCATCGGAAAAAAAGGAAACACTCGACAAAGGATTGGAAAAGTCCAAAACCTCCTTTTTCGATAAATTGACCAAAGCTGTTGCAGGAAAATCAAAAGTTGATGATGAGGTTTTGGATGATCTGGAAAATGTTTTGATTTCCTCTGATGTTGGTGTGAACACTACATTGAAGATTATCGACCGTATCGAAGATCGTGTTTCAAGAGATAAGTATCTGGGAACTGAAGAGTTAAATAAAATACTTCGTGATGAGATTACAGGATTATTGTCTGAAACAGAATCGGGTGAAGCTACCGAATTTGATATACCAAGAGACAAAAAGCCTTATGTTATTATGGTTGTGGGCGTAAATGGCGTGGGAAAAACCACTACTATTGGCAAGTTGGCATATCAGTTCAAAAAAGCAGGTCATAAAGTCGTTTTGGGTGCAGCCGATACGTTTCGAGCAGCGGCAATTGATCAGCTGCAAATCTGGGCAGATCGGGTTGATGTTCCTATTGTAAAACAACAAATGGGGTCTGATCCCGCTTCCGTAGCGTTCGATACACTGGAATCTGCGGTGGCACAAAACGCCGATGTGGTAATTATTGATACTGCTGGTCGCTTACATAATAAAGTCAATTTAATGAATGAGTTGACCAAAGTAAAACGTGTAATGCAAAAGGTTATTGCAGATGCTCCGCACGATGTGATGCTGGTTTTGGACGGATCTACGGGGCAAAATGCCTTTGAGCAAGCCAAGCAATTTACTGCAGCAACCGAAGTCTCGTCATTGGCAGTTACAAAATTAGACGGAACGGCAAAAGGCGGTGTGGTCATTGGTATTTCGGATCAGTTTCAAATTCCTGTTAAATACATTGGAGTAGGGGAAGGAATCGAAGATTTACAGGTTTTTAATAAATACGAATTCGTAGATTCATTCTTTAAATAAATGAAAAATATAATAAGCATAATTGTCTTTTCAACAGTTGCAATCTCTTGTTCTAAATCCGTTTCTGAACAAGATTTACAGCATCTAAACGGTTATTGGGAAATCAATGAGGTGAAGACACCTGATAATGAAACTAAAGTATATCAGTCTAATAATAATGCAGATTATTTTGTATTGAACGATCAAAACGGGACGCGCTCAAAAGTTGTGGTTCAATTAGACGGAACAATTCAAAGTAATGGGATTCAGGAGAATTTTACAATCAAAGATTCTGCCAATGCGATTTATTTAAACTACCAGACCGAATTTTCTCAATGGACAGAAAAAGTGGATCAGTTGACAGCAGACGAATTAATTATTATCAACGATAACAATATCAAATATATTTACAAACGATTTATACCAGTAGTAATCAATGAGTAAAGGTAGATTCAATCCAAACAAACGAATGTATGAAGAATCATCAGTTCAGGATGTTTTAGGAACGATGATCCAAGGGTATAATCTTGAGAAAGGATTTGATAAAGTAAATGTACGCGAAGCTTGGAATCGGTTGTTAGGAAACGGAATCGCCAATTATACCACACAAATTGAGTTACGCCGATCGACTTTATATGTTTCGCTTTCATCAGATGTTTTACGCGAAGAACTCAGTTATGGGATTGATAAAATCATTCGGATGATCAATGAAGACTTGGGAAAAGAAGTCATCACAAAAATTATTCTGAGGTAAAGTGTGTTAATTTTATATACTTTTTATGATTTATTGATTTTTAATTGTACATTCGATTAAAATTCAAAAAGTTATAAAGATTATGAAAAAAAGAATACTATTATCGGCAGTGCTTTTATCGTCCTGTTTTTCCTTTGCACAATCGTTTCAAAACAGAACTTCTTTTTGGGTAAAACCTGATAAAGCACAAAATGTAAGGCAAACGCTTAATAAAAATGCAGCGTTTAGTCAAAATGTATCTCAGTCGCTGACTACTTCTATCGGAGAAGGAGCATCTAATTTTTATGTGGTTTTTAAATCAGAGGACAATGTAGAAAAAGACTTACTTGACTTTACGTTTACCTGTTATCAAAACGCGGTTACCACACACAACATTAATTATCCCGACCCAGCTACCATAGACCAAAAACGTAAAACGGGAGCTATTGTTAAATACGGATTTAATTTTCCGAATGCAACTGGCGACAAAAACTATGTGACTATTATAGATCAACCTAACGATTTGACTGATGTTTATGAAGTGATTTATGTCAACGATGCGTTTTCTGATTTAGACCATCAACAGATTCAGACGTATTTATCGTTGAAATACGGAATTTCCTTAATCAATACGGAGAATTATACAGATATTAATGGCAACAGTCTTTGGAATAGTGGATTAAATGCGGCTTATAATACAAACATTACTGGAACGGGACGCAGTGATTATTTTGGTTTGCATAAAACGGAAACGATAAACTCGGTGGATAAGCGTCTGGAAATTGCATCCAATGGATTTAATGACAATGAATATTTACTCATTGGAACAAACAACGAAAACACCAACTGGATCAAAGAAGGCGACTCAGAGTTTTTAGACAGTTCGTGGTTGGTTCAAACCAATACTTCTTCCAATTTGACTACTTTGAAGTTTAACGCTGAGGGTAAATTACATCAAAGCGGTATGTATGAATTGGTTGTGAATCCGACAGCTTCGTCTTTTGTGATGGATGGAAACCTAACCCGTTATCAAGGTAGAGTTGAAGGAAATCAATTGGTTTTTGAAAACATACTTTTTGATACGGATGGAAATGGTTTTGATACTTTTGGAATCAGTTACTCGTCTAAATCACAAGACGTTAATCAGCCAAGAATTGTGTTTGATTCAGAAGTGAATGCCTATCCAAATCCGGCAAATATGGACGAGGTAGTAGCAGTTACGTATCGTTTTGATCGCCCCGTAAATCTTAATATTCACGTTTTTACTGTGGAAGGCAGATTTATTGCTAAAAAAGAAGTAAATAATACGACAGCTTATCAATACGAAACCTCGTTTAATAGTTCAGGAGTGTACTTGATTGTTTCTACGTATGACGGTCAGGTAACTACCAACCGTATTATTGTAAAATAATTTGAGATAAATAAATAGTAAAACACGCTTCTTTGGAGCGTGTTTTTTATGCGAGATACCTTATCTATTTTTTAAATTCAGTGAACTCATTTAAACTTTTTTAAAACCACATATTTATCAATATTTTACTAGTACACGACAAAATTTATAAATACCCGAAGGATAAAGATTTAATTGTTCGCCACAGATGCACAGATATAAATTTCACGGATATTGAATGCTTTGCATTCAATAAAATCTGTGAAATTTTAATCCATTTTAAACAAAAAAATCATCTGTGCATCTGTGGTAGATTAACAATGGTTTGTAAATGAATCATTTGTGTTTTTTTTGTCGTGTACTAAAAATGTTTTATAAGATTTTATAGATTTACCTTTACTAATACATAGCTGAGTTATGTTTTTATCGAAGATAAAAAGCTATCTAAAACTAAAAATAAACTATATCTTAAAAATACCTATGGTATCTATGCGGTTTATTTATTATTTTATGTTTTTTAATATCAATAAAGTTTAAACCACTTCAATATTAATAAAGGGAATAGTTGTGACAACAAAGATATTTTTAAACTACTAAATATTCTATCAAAAAATACCATCCGGCAAGTGTTATAAACGAAATCGGAATGCCAAAACCTACCATCATATTACTGAGTTCGGGTTTTAATCCGTAGTTGGATGCAAGGATAGTACCTGTAATCATTGGTGCCATTGCTGCTTCAATAATACTGACTCTTGTAGCTAAATCGCTTTTTCCCAATACAAAATAAAATAAGCATAAAATTACTGCCGGAAGTATCAGTAACTGAAAAGCAAGTCCTAAAGCTAAAAACTTAAAGTGCTTGCTGTATGCTTTAAATTTCAGCTGAAAACCTACAGAAATCAATGCAACAGGAGAGAGGGTAGCGGCAAGTTGTTGTAAAGAATCACTGAAGACCGAAGGGAAATCTATTTGTATAAGAATCATTAAAAATCCAATGCCAAACGCAATCAATGGGGGAAATGAAACTATTTTTTTTATAATAGAACTTTCCTCTTTTTTCTGATTAGAGTAAAGGGTTGCAATGAGAACCCCTACGGTAGAAAGTACCACAAATGTTCCGGGTAAATCAATGATAATTAGCGTTTTTAAAGCTTCTTTGCCATATAATGCCTCCACTACCGGAATCCCAACAAAGGAAGTATTGCCCAATCCGGAAGTGATGATTAAACAGCCGGTAAGTTTTTTTGACCAGCCATAGTGTTTTCCTAAAAAGGAAAAAAGTAAATAAGATAAACCAAAAGCAATCCACGCTACGGAAGCAGGCAACAGTAAATCCCAGCTCAATGTTATTTTTGGTAGATAATACAATGCCATTGCTGGCAATGCTACATACAAAATGTATTGATTGAGAACTACCGCAGTGTTTTTTGGAAAATTTCGGACTTTTTGTAAACCAATTCCGATAAACAGACAAAGAAACAATAAGAGGATACTCGACATATTATTACAATAGAAAAACCGAAAGAAGTGCTTTCGGTTTAAATGTTATTTTGAAACGGGTATTCCGTACAAATCAAATTCCGAGGCATCGTAAATTTCAACTTCTACAAATTCACCGGTTTTTACGTAATATTTTGTAGAATCAATCAAGACTTCGTTGTCCACATCGGGCGAATCAAACTCGGTTCGTCCCACAAAGTGATTTCCTTCTTTACGGTCGATGATGCAACGAAACTTTTGTCCGATTTTCTCTTGATTTAATTCCCACGAAATTTGTGCTTGAATATCCATAATTTCATTGGCGCGATTTTGTTTCACATCAGCAGGAACATCGTCTTCCAATAAATAAGCGTGCGTATTTTCTTCGTGCGAATAAGTAAAACAACCCAAACGCTCAAAACGCATTTCTTGAACCCAATTTTTCAAAATTTCAAAATCTTCCTCTGTTTCTCCCGGATAGCCCACAATTAAAGTGGTACGAATAGTCATTTCTGGGACAGCAACTCTAAAATCTTTTAAAAGCTGTGTTGTTTTAGCATAAGTGGTTCCGCGGCGCATCGATTTTAATACATTATCGGCAATATGTTGTAGCGGAATATCAATATAATTACAGATTTTTGGTTCGCGTTTCATCAGTTCCAAAACATCCATTGGGAAACCTGTGGGGAAAGCGTAGTGCAAACGGATCCATTCAATGCCTTCTACTTTGGCTAAATTTTCTAATAGTTCAGCTAAATTGCGTTTTTTGTAGATGTCTAAACCGTAGTAAGTCAAATCTTGTGCAATTAGAATCAATTCTTTTACACCGTCTTTGGCTAATTTTTCTGCTTCTTTAACTAATTTTTCAATAGGTTGGGAAACGTGTTTTCCGCGCATTAAAGGAATGGCGCAAAAAGAACAAGGACGGTCGCATCCTTCGGAAATCTTGAGATAAGCATAATTTTTCGGAGTAGTAGTCAAACGTTCGCCTAATAATTCGTGTTTGTAATCCGCTCCTAAAGCTTTTAAAAGCAAAGGAAGATCCGTGGTGCCGAAATATTGGTCCACATTTGGTATTTCACTTTCTAAATCTGGTTTGTAGCGTTCGGATAAACATCCGGTTACAAAAATTTTATCAACTAAACCACTTTCTTTTTTGTCAACATATTCCAAAATAGTATTGACCGACTCTTCTTTGGCGTTGTTGATGAACCCGCAAGTGTTAATAACCACAATATTAGCTTCATCATTCATAGCTTCGTGGGTCACATCTTTACCGCTGGCTTTGAGTTGCCCCATTAAAACTTCACTGTCGTAAACGTTTTTAGAACAACCTAAAGTAACTACGTTGATTTTATTTTTCTTTAATGATTTAGTTCTCATACCCTTGGAATTAAGCCTGCAAAATTACGACTTTTAATCTGAACTAACTGATTGAAAGCTCTTAAAAATTATTTTAAAAACTTGCACTATAGGTCAAAGTTATATTATGATTGTTGGATTGCATCTTGGCGTTAGGAGCAATTCCTGAACTGATGATGTTTTGTTGAGAATTTTGCTTCCAGGTCATATAACCAAGGTCTAAACGAGCGGCACCAAAGCTGTAACCAATTCCGGCACTATAGCTTTTAAGGTCTCCTTGAAGGTTTTTATCTTTGTACGGACTGTCGGCATAACGATACCCGGCACGCAAACTCACTCGATTTAAACGGTATTCTCCACCAATTCGGTATTCGTTAGTAGTCTGGAGATTATCTTTGTAATATTCATTGATCGAAGCAAATTCCTGACTTCCTTTGCCGTATTCTAAAGTACTGTAATCTTTTCGGGTATAATCAAAACTCAACAAACCTTGTGTTCCAAATACATAAGCCAAGCTTCCTGTGTATGAACCAGGGTTTTTAACATTGTATTTGTTATACAGAGTAATCAAACCGGGATTGACATCGTAAATCGTATTGCTTCCGTTTTCTATGATATTTGTTTGCAGACTTTGTGAAAACTCATCCTGCAATCCCATCCACGTTGGTGATTGGTAGGTGGCTCCAATTCTAAATTCTTCGGTAACTTTGTAAATTCCTCCTAAGCTGAAAGAAAACCCTGATCCGTAGGTATAAGTGTTGTTGTTGAATAATAATTCTTTGTAACCATCTGTAGCTGAGATGTTTTCTTCATATATAGCAGACGATGTCATATAATCCACAAAATGAAGATTAAGATTGGCACCTACATAGAGTTTTTTATTGAAATCAAAAGCAATATTTCCTGTTAACTGATTGTTGAATCCGGTTACATACGTCTCGTTTTCCTGATAAAAAGAACTTCCTGCACCATTTAACACATAACCATTGTTTAGGTCGTTGATCAAATACCCTTGATAGGCAAGCATCGCCTGCTGAGCGGAGAAGCCGTGGGGAATACTGTTTAAATGATCGTATAAATCGCCGATGGATTCATTTTCTAATGTTTGTACATATTCCAAAGGAACGCTTCCGCCGTTGAAGCCGAAATTAGCGTGGTCCAAAAAATAATTAGTAACCGACTGATCCGAAATACCACTACTGAAATAACGGTCATTAAAGCGCGCGTTGGAATGGTATCCTAAGCCAATTGTTACTTTCTTTAAACTTTGACTCTGGTCTTTGGAATCTATCACAAACACTGCACCAAAACTGGGGACATCAAATTTACTTTCTTTAGCTTCGGAAATACTGCCGATATAGTTGGATTTATTTTTATTGATTTGAAGGTTTCCGGTAATACTAAAGTGGTTGTAATTAAAAAGTGCGGAACCTGCCGGATTGATTTGCAGTGAAGAAACATCGCCTCCCAGTGCGCCAAACGCTCCGCCCATAGCATTGAAACGTGCTGAACCATTGAGTTGTTGTGTGCCAATCCGAACGGCATCACCCGGATTAAATTCTTGTGCATTTACTTGTGTCAAACCCCAAAGTGCAATGATGGGTAGATATATTCTTTTCATAATTAGAATTGCTTAATTGTTTTAGTTTTTTATCTTCTTCCGTCACCGCCGCTACGCATTCCGCCGCCTCTGTTCATACTTCCGGTATTCATTCTTGTACTTGGTGCTGGAGTGTACGAACGGTTTGGTGCTGTACGTTGCGTACGTACATTGTTGTTACGGTTTGTATTTCGATTAGTATTGGTATTAATCCGTGTGTTTCTATTTGTTCTGGAATTATCAATTCTCGAAGAACGCTCGGTTTGTAGGTTCTGGTTTGCGGCATTTATTCTGCTTACATTTGAATTGACCCTTGAAAACGTCCGGTCAGTTGTCAACGTATTTCTTCCTGATTTTAAAGAACTTGAACGTAAGTTTCTGTTGTTCATAGTTGCAGTCCTTCCAGCATAATTTCCAGTCAATTGACGGTTTGAAAGTGCTCTGTAGGAATTGTTTCTGGAAATATTTCGTTGGTAATAATAAGGATAACCCCAGCCATAATAACCATAATGATAAGGGTAACCCCAACCGTAATAAGGAGATCCCCAATAATTGCCCCAGCCATAACCAAAACCAAAACTCCAACCCATGTGTATATTTGAACCATAGAAACCACCGTAAGGATACCCCCAGCCAAAACTATTATAATACGGATAGTTATAAACTATTTCGGTCTCAGAAGTTGTATCTCCCCAACCGCCGTAGGGTTGGTTGTAATTGGAACTATAATTGTCCACATCTGTAAAGTATTCCTGAGAATTTTCTGTTTTTTCTTCAAAATATTCGGAGTAGTACTCGCCTTTGTAGTGGGTGTCTTCTACAACAATTTTACTGTTGTTATAAATTCCGTCCACATCGTATGGGCGTTGATTTAAACTGGAACAGGCAGTGAGCATAATTATTCCCGATAAAATCAGGCTTAATCGCAGTAACTGGGTTTTATTGAATACAGTCCGTAGCATATATTAAAGTTTTTATTGTTGAACAATACAAATTTAAGTAGATTTGTGCAAAATACCGTGTTAATATTATATAATCAAATAATATACCAATATACAAAAAATGAGCAAGAATATAACTACAAGAGCAGAGGATTATTCCAAGTGGTATAACGAGCTGGTTGTGAAGGCAGATTTAGCAGAAAATTCAAAGGTAAGAGGTTGTATGGTCATCAAACCATACGGATATGCTATTTGGGAAAAAATACAAGCAGAACTTGATCAGCGTTTTAAAGAAACCGGTCATAGTAATGCGTATTTTCCGTTGTTTGTTCCTAAAAGTTTGTTCGAAGCTGAAGAAAAAAATGCCGAAGGTTTTGCCAAAGAATGTGCGATTGTAACACATTACCGATTAAAAAACGATCCAGATAATCTAGGGAAATTAATGGTAGATCCGGAAGCAAAATTAGAAGAAGAATTAATTGTTCGTCCTACTTCCGAAGCGATTATATGGAGTACGTATAAAAATTGGATTCAATCGTACAGAGATTTACCTATTTTGATTAATCAATGGGCAAATGTGGTGCGTTGGGAAATGCGAACACGTTTATTTTTACGTACTTCTGAATTTTTATGGCAGGAAGGTCATACGGCTCACGCCACCAGAGATGAAGCGTTGGTTGAAGCGAAACAAATGCAGAATGTCTATGTTGATGTAGTGGAAAACATTATGGGGATTCCTGTGGTTAAAGGATATAAAACAGAAAGCGAGCGTTTTGCAGGTGCAGATGAAACCTATACAATTGAAGCTTTAATGCAGGATGGTAAAGCATTACAGGCAGGAACTTCACACTTTTTAGGACAAAACTTTGCCAAGGCATTTGATGTGAAATTTGCGAACAAAGAAGGGAAACAAGAATATGTATGGGCAACTTCGTGGGGTGTTTCTACCCGTTTGATGGGCGCGTTGATTATGACACACTCCGATGACAACGGCTTGGTGCTTCCTCCAAAATTAGCACCGATTCAAGTGGTTATTGTTCCGATTTACAAAACAGAGGAGCAATTGCAACAAATTGGAAATAAGGTAGATGAGTTAATAGGCGCACTGAAACAAAAAGGAATTACCGTAAAATACGATGATCGTGACACGCACAAACCAGGTTTTAAATTCGCTGAATGGGAATTGAAAGGCGTGCCGGTGCGTATTGCAATGGGATCCAGAGATTTGGAAAACGGAACACTTGAAATAGCACGTAGGGACACGCTTTCTAAGCAAGTTATTGCTACTGATGATGCCGTAGATTATATCGAAAATTTACTGAATGAAATTCAGGAAAATTTGTTTACCAAAGCTTTGAATTATCGAAACGAACATATCACAGAAGTCCATTCATTCGAAGAATTTAAAGAAGTTTTAGAATCTAAAGGCGGTTTTTTGTCTGCGCACTGGGACGGAACACCTGAAACAGAAGAAAAAATCAAGGAGATGACTAAAGCCACTATCCGTTGTATTCCTATGGATAGAAAAGAAGAAGAAGGCGTTTGTGTCTTAACAGGAAAACCTTCAAAAGGAAGGGTTTTGTTTGCTAAAGCTTATTAATCCGAGTTCGATTATAAAATTGAGATATGTAAAGCCCTTTCTATTGTTGAAAGGGTTTTTTTGTTCAAAGTTCTTTACTCCTATCGTTTTGGTTTAAATATCAACGATCCAATACTTTAATCCCAACAACAATCCCGTTTATAGCTTCCGTTCGATGAAATGATTGGAAAAAATCAATTCTTAAAGGGCGGAATTTCTTAAAACCAATGTTGTTTAATCCAACACTCACTTCATAATAAGACTGATGATTATACGAAAATAAAGCGTGAGCTCCTGTAATCAAATGCCATTGCAGTTGTCCAAAAAGAGGAATATTGTCGGTTAAAAAACCATTAAAGTCATATTCAGCGTGCCATTCCGAAAAACTGTTGTTGGTGCTGTACGAATAATAAGGAAGTAAATTAAAGTTTTGTAGGTAGTTTTTTGTTGTTCCGATAAAAGTTTCATTGCCATAAAAATGTTTGTAATCCATAAAAGCAATATCCTGTGCATCCAAAAACCAACCTGCGTTTACAAAAACAGCTAAAGCTCCAAAAGAGTTGAAATCTTGCTGATATAAAGTAGAAAAGCCAACCAAAGCATAATTGTATTTTGATACATTGGACGCAAATCCGGTTTCAAAATTAAGGTAAACTAAAGGGAAGCGCTGCTTCTTGTCAAAATTGACCACGGTTTTCAACTTTAATTTTACAATATGGTTTTGTTCAAAACCGGGATTTTCAAAATCAGCGGGATCGATAGGGTTGTTGGAAGAGAACAATCGTTTTTTTACAAAAGGGGAGTGAAGTGTATTGTTAAACAACGGTTTTCTGTGGGCGTACTTCAACTCAGCGGAACCAAAAAGGTGCTCAGAAAATGCTTGTTGATAGTGAGCAGATATATAATTTTTCTGGTAAAATTTGGCGTAATTCCGCCCGAAATAAGAAGATGCAAGGGAATTGATGAGGTTTTTAATCGGAAAATCTTCGCCAAATTGATGAACGGTTAAACCTCCCGAAAGTGTGATTTTCGATTTGTTTTCTATATGAAATAAATGAGAATAATAGCCCGAAAAACGCGGTTTGTTTTCTGCAAGACCATAGTTGACCAACCCTCCGATTTCATAATAAGTAGCATCAGAGGGGTATTCTTTCAGGTAAGACAAACCGGTGGTTACGTTGAAACCTTGAACCGCATTAAACGCAAAAGTAGATAGGAGTCCGTTGTATTTATAGGTTTCGTTTTTATGTGGACGATGATGTTGGTAACCCGTGATTAGCTGTAAAAGTCTGGTTTTAAAAGTTGTATTTCTTGAAGAATCATCTAAAGTTAAGTTTACTTCAGAAATACTGTCGTTTTCTATAATCGGAATCTCTTCGATTATTTTTTCTTTCTTTTGCTCAATATTTTGCGCAAGGGAATGAAGACAAAACAAAAACGTTATTAATAATAAATAGTTACGCATTCAGAAAGGAATATAATGCCAATTTGTATGATTCCATTCCAAAACCTGTGATAACGCCTTTTACAACAGGAGATAAAAAGGAGTGGTGCCGAAAGGATTCTCTCTGAAAAACGTTGCTGATATGGACTTCGACAACCGGAGTGGAAATAGCACGTACAGCATCGGCAATTGCGATGGAAGTATGCGTATAAGCCGCTGCATTCAATATGATTCCGTCGTATTGAAACCCAGTTTCGTGTAATTTATCAACAATTTCTCCCTCGTGATTGGACTGAAAATACTCGAGTGTTACTGTTGGAAAATCTTTTTCTAATTGATAGAAATAATCTTCAAACGCTGTATTTCCGTAGGTTTCGGGTTCTCTTTTTCCTAAAATGTTCAGATTTGGACCGTTGATAATGATGACTTTCATAGCTAAAAAATTCTTTAGTACAATTTTTGGGTATAAAAGTAGTGAAAAGAATGCTTTTAAAAGTACTCTTTTTAGAGTGATTGTTTTTCCGAAAAATAAATTTACAACCGACGGTCTTTTATTTGTCTAAAGAATAATTAGTTGAATCAGTTTAATAAATGTTTAAAAAACAGTTAAAAATAGGTTGTGTATTGGTAAAGAAGTGTTACCTTTGCACCACTAAAAAATAAAGTAGAAATGAAAAAAGTTTTATTATCATTAGCTGTGTTAGCAACGGGAGTTGCAGTACAAGCGCAAGAAGGATTTGAATTTAAAGAAGGAGACATTTTATTGGAAGGAAGTCTTCAGTTAAACTCTACTAAAGAATCTGGAGAAATTGCAGGGACTAAATTTTCTGGTACTGAAAGCACTTCATTTTTTACTCCAAAAGCAGGT
>Ga0209075_1001924_pt1 | contig 18933 bp, 16 predicted proteins | sample Stecom2011_FD_187523 | JGI IMG/M metagenome (GOLD analysis project Ga0209075, IMG submission 187523) | Agricultural soil microbial communities from Utah to study Nitrogen management - Steer compost 2011 (SPAdes) (version 2) | ecosystem: Environmental > Terrestrial > Soil > Agricultural land...
ACTTCTCAGTCCTATTATATGAATACACCAACCGCTATTAGTTTCCAATTTGATTACAATATTTACAAGGACTTCTATATAAATGCAACTGCATTTTTAAACGTTAATTCAAAGTCAAATGCTTCGAATGTTCGCATGATGAATCAGTTCTCTATAACTCCAACTTATGATTATAAATGGGCTGGAATAGGAGTGCCACTTTCTTACAGTCCATACAGTGGCTTTAGAGCTGGTATTGGTTTACGCTTAGGTCCTATCACTATAGGTGTTCCTGATTTAAAAACTTTATTCCCAGGTGGAAAAGTTAGAGGAACAGGTATTTATGCAGGTCTACGCGTTCCAATACTATATGGTCATCCAAGTGATAGAGATGGAGATTTAGTATCAGATAAAAAAGACGAATGTATAGATGTACCCGGTGTATGGGCATTTAAAGGTTGTCCTGATTCTGATGGTGATGGAATTCCAGACTCTGAAGACGATTGTCCAATGACTCCAGGTTTAGCTGAGTTTAATGGCTGTCCTGATACAGATGGTGATGGTATCCCAGATAAAGATGATGAATGTCCTGATGTAGCTGGATTAGCAGAATTTAATGGTTGTCCTGACACTGATGGTGATGGAATACCTGACCATTTAGATGACTGTCCAAACGAAGCTGGACCTGCAGAATTCAATGGTTGTCCTGATACAGATGGTGATGGAATACCTGACTTTGAAGATGCTTGCCCAGACGTTCCTGGTCCTAAAGAATTAAATGGCTGTCCAGACACTGATGGGGATGGAGTACTAGACTTCTTAGATGAATGTCCAGACGTGCCTGGCCCCAAAGAGAACAATGGTTGTCCATGGCCTGACACAGATGGTGACGGAATTCTTGATAAAGATGATGAATGTCCAAACTTAGCTGGTCCAAAAGAAAACAACGGTTGTCCTTATACTGATACAGACGGAGACGGAGTACCAGATAAAGATGATGAATGTCCTGAGACTCCAGGTCCAGCCTCAAACAATGGTTGTCCAGAAATCGAGGAAGAGGTCCAAGAAATTCTTAAGACGGCATTTGACAACTTAGAGTTCGAAACTGCACGTGCTGAAATCAAAGGTAGCTCAGTGGTTTCATTAAATGAATTAGCAGAAGTATTGTTGAAGAAAGAAGGATGGAGCCTGCAAATATCTGGTCACACAGATAACGTAGGTAATGCACAAAGCAACCTTATCCTTTCTAAAAAACGTGCGGAAGCCGTAAGAGACTTTATGATTGAGCGTGGTGTGGAGAAAGAGCGTCTATTTGTTCTTTACTTCGGGCAAACACAACCAATACAGTCTAATGACACGAATGAAGGTAGACAAGCTAACAGACGTGTAGAAATGACAATTATATTTAAATAAATAATTATTAGTAATTTTAATGTCCGTGGCAACGTTTGTCACGGACATTTTTAATTAATATCAACATGAAGAGAATTATATTTTACTTACCGTTAATCACCCTAACAGCTTTGTTTATTTCTTGTGGTGATCAATCAACCATAGAATTAGGAGAAACAAGCAATGAGCAAAAATCTAAAGATGCTACTTCCACTTTCATGATGTATGAAAATGCTAAAAAAATGGAAGAAATAGATGCACGTTTAGACAAATCAGAAAGAGTTGAGTCCCTAAGTTGGGAAAAGCAAACAAAAGATCATGGCTCAGAATTCACACAGGTTATAGCCTATCTTAATGAGGACGGTCTTCCAATGAAAATTACTGAAAGTTTTATAGATGGAAACTATCGACCACAAGGTGAGAGACATTTTTATTTGGAAAACAACAAACTTATTGCTTATCAAGAAAACACGGATTTTTGGGTTGACTCACTTACTACAAAGTACATGGAAAAAAGAACAGTCTATAATGACAGTGAGCCTGTAATAACTCAAAAGCGTTCTGCTTATCAATATACTGAAATCAATGACTCTGTATGGAAAATCATCCCTGCTGAACATCATTCGTTAAAGAAAGTCAACAAAATTTTGACAGGAGTTGAAGAGTTTCAAACTCATTTTATAAGTGTTATTAAAGCCAATGATTTGTTTTTACTATTGGGTGAGAACAAGCCACAAACTGAAGAAAGATACACAACAGCTGTTAGAGTAGATGAAATGACACCGTTTATTGAAGACCTTTTAAAAAACTTAGAAGAATATAAATTTCGTCCTGTAGAAATAAGCTTTGAGGTTGTTGGAGGTACTAACTCTCCAGAATTTAGAGTATTGAAAGATATCGCATGGAAAAACAAATAATTAGAAGGGTTCAATCCATATTTCTAATTAATTTTGCAGTATGATTGATGAAATTATAAAATTTGCGTTTCGAGAAGACCTAGGAAGTGGCGATCATACCTCACTGTCTTGCGTTCCAGAAGATGCAATTGGAAGAGCTAAATTACTTGTAAAAGATGAAGGTGTAATAGCTGGAATAGAACTCGCAGAACGTATTTTCCATTATTACGATCCTACTCTTAAAATCACCCATTTTATTAAAGATGGTGAAAAAGTAAAACATGGAGACATAGCATTTGAAATCGAAGGTAAATCAAGGTCAATTTTAGCAACAGAGCGTTTAGTACTTAACTTCATGCAACGCATGAGTGCCATTGCAACTCAAACAAGAACAATTGTTGAAAGTATCGAGGGGACTGGAGTAAAGCTTTTAGACACACGCAAAACAACTCCAGGAATACGTGCTCTTGAAAAATGGGCAGTGAAAATTGGTGGAGGTTACAACCACCGTTTCGGATTGTATGACATGATTATGATAAAAGATAATCATATTGATTACGCAGGTGGAATCGAAAAATCAATTACAAATGCAAATCAATATATCAAAGACAATAACCTGAACATCAAGATAGAGATTGAAGTACGTGATGAAAAAGAATTAGCCGAAGTTCTTGCGGTAAAAAACGTAGATAGAATTATGCTAGATAATTTTAGTCCCGAATTAATAAAGTCAGTACTTCCTAGAATTCCTAAAACAATTGAAACAGAGGCTTCAGGTGGAATTACAAAAGAAAATATACGTGGATATGCAGAAACAGGAGTTGATTACATCTCTTCTGGTGCGCTTACCCATTCAGCTAAATCAATGGACTTAAGTTTAAAAGCGATATACTCTTAAAAATTATAAAATGACACAAATTACCGAAAAATATATAACAGAAGCAGTCCTTAAAATAGATGCCCTTACCGAAGATAGTTTAGAAAAATTATCAGAAACTCATGTATTGGCCCAAGAAACATTTGTAGGGTATATTCTATCCTCAGCCATTGAATATGAAAATGACAGCTTGTTAGACTACATGATTTATTACTTTAATATTTTTTCTGAGGCATTAAATATGCAGGGGGTTAAAATGAAAAAAATTGATGAAGACATGATTGATGAGTTCCAAGAAGAGTACATCGAAACATTGGATGAATATATGGAGACAGATGATGAAGATCTTATCGGAAGCCTGTGTAATCAACCTTTAATGTTATCTTTTCTGCTTCATGAAATTAATGGTGAGGATGAAACAGGTGCAGTAATGGAAGAAGAGCTGGCTACACAAGTATTTCTAGTAGGAATTGCATTAATAGCCCTAATCAACAGAGCGATTATTGCTTAATCACCAGTAGATTTATGGATGCAAAATCAATAGTTCAGAAAATGATGGAGAAAGATGCTTTTTCCCAATGGATGAAGATTGAAGTTGTTGAAATCAAAGCCGGATATTGTCAATTAAAAACTACCGTTGTTCCAGAGATGGTCAACGGTTTTTTAATTGCCCATGGTGGAATATCATATAGCATTGCTGATTCTGCATTGGCTTTCGCAGCTAATGGATATGGAAAACAATGTGTGAGTATAGAAACTTCTATATCTCATACACGTCCTGCTAAAATCGGAGATGTGTTAACTGCAACATGTACCGAATTAAACCGAGGTAGAACGATTGGTGTTTATCAAGTTACAGTTAAGAATCAAGACCATAAAACCATCGCTCTATTTAAGGGAACTGTTCACATATCAGATAAAGAATGGGAAGTGTAATTACACACCCATAATCCAACGAATCAATTTTAATTTTTTAGGTGAATAAGGTGGGTATTTAACACTTGGGTCTAACCAAGTAGCTTTGTCTAGAATACTTTTATGGTGTGTAAAAGTATCGAATCCAGCTTTTCCATGATAACTGCCTATTCCACTTGTTCCTACTCCACCAAATGGTAAATGACTGTTTGCAATATGCATAATCGTATCATTAACTGCTCCTCCACCAAAAGAAATTTCGTCTATAATTCTTGTCTGATAAGAACTTTCATTTGAAAAGACATAGCACGCTAATGGTTTTGGGTGTTTTTTCACTTGATTAATTGCCCAAGACAAGTCATCGTAAGGAATTACAGGTAGAATTGGACCAAATATTTCATCCTCCATTATTTTATCAGAAAAACTCACATCCTTCATAAGCACAGGTGGAAAATAACGAGAAGCCTCATCGTACTCTCCCGTATAATAGACCTTACTCTGATTTATCATCCCTTTTAAACGTTTATAATTTCCATCATTTATGATTTGAACATAGTTATCATTCTTGAAAGCGAAATCCATTTCTATAATTCGTTCTTTTAACTTTTTCAAAAACTCATCCTGAATTGAGGATTCAACTAAAATATAATCTGGAGCGATACACGTTTGTCCAGCATTTAGAAACTTACCCCATACAATTCGCTTTACAGCAACATCTAGATTACAGTTTTTCGAAACAAAAGCAGGACTCTTCCCTCCCAACTCCAATGTTACAGGAGTCAAGTGCTTTGCAGCTGCCTGATAAACAATCTTTCCAACCTTAGTACTTCCAGTAAAGAAAATCTTGTCCCATTTCAACGCTAAAAGTGATGTTGTAATTTCAACACCTCCCTCAACAGCATGGAAAAATTCCTTTTTAAAATTAGAATTAACAATCTCAGCAATAATGTTACTTGTTTCAGATGGTACTTCACTTGGCTTTAACACAATAGTGTTTCCTGCGGCAATTGCAGCAACAACCGGAGCGAATGAAAGCTGAATAGGATAATTCCATGCTCCAATAACTAAACAAGTCCCTAAGGGCTCTGGATAGATATAACTTTTCGCTGGAAAATTAAGCAAATTTGTTTTAACACGCTTTCGTTTAGACCACTTCTGAACTTTAGAAACTGCTTCATCAATGTCTAAATAAACTAAAGCCAATTCATTCGTTAAGGTATCGAACGTCGATTTTTTAAAATCGTTATGAATTGCTTTATACATCTGCTCTTCGTTTTCTTTCAATGCTGACTTCAACTTTTTAAGCATGTTTACCCTGAACTTTATTTCTTTCGTTGAATTTGTATTAAAGAAAGTATTTTGAGCTTTTACTAACTCTTCTATTTGCAATTGTTCCATCTTCTAAAGTTAAATTAAATATCTAAATAACAACTCGTACTCTGTTCTTGATCATTTACAATTTTGAAAGAATGCAATCTTTAAAATCATAATCATTCCTTTTATTATATTTGTCTTGACTTAAAAATAAGAAGTCCTTGCATGCAAAAGAAATTCCTCGGTAATTTATTATTCATCATCTTACTGAATGTGCTCATTAAGCCATTCTATATTTTTGGAATTGACGTACAAGTTCAAAACATCGTAGGTTCAGAATCCTACGGAATGTACTTCTCTTTGCTCAACTTTTCATTTCTCTTCAATATGTTTCTGGATATTGGAATCACAAACTACAACACAAAGAATACAGCACAACATCCGAATACATTAGCAAAATACATAGGTTCCTTTATAGGTTTAAAACTAATGCTAGGGATTCTATATATCATTATCACCATTGGATTTGCATTGATTGTTGGGTATTCAGATAAAGAGATGTACCTGTTAAGCTTTTTTGTTTTCAATCAGGTTTTGGCAGGACTTATACTTTACCTCAGAAGTAATTTTGCAGGATTACACTTGTTTAAAATTGATGCCCTCCTCTCTATTTTAGATCGCTTGTTACTCATTTTAATTGCCTCCGCATTAATATATGGAAACTTCACAACGCAGACCTTTAAGATTGAATGGTTTATTTACGCTCAAACTTTTGCATATTCGACAACATTACTGATTGGATTGATATTAACATGGGTTAAAATTGGTAAGATTAAATTAAAAACAAATAAAATATTCTCCTTAGCAATCCTTAAAAAAAGTACGCCATTTGCGATTTTAATTTTATTGATGATGCTGTATACAAGAATGGATTCAGTAATGATTGAAAGGATGCTACCCAATGGTAAAGAACAAGCTGGGATTTATGCGCAAGGATTTAGATTATTAGATGCAGTAAATATGTTTGCATTTCTGGTTGCAGGAATATTACTTCCTGTTTTTTCGCGGATGATTAGTGAGAAAATATCTGTACAACCCATCTTACAAATGGCAGGGAAACTTTTAACAGGGGTTGCAATAATCGTAGGTATTGGATTAGCGGTTAACTCTGAACTTGTAATTTCCATTATCTATCAAAACAATATACAAGATTCGAGTCCGGTTTTTATCTGGTTAATTTTGAGCTTTATCCCCCTTTCGCTATCACATGTATTTGGGACTCTTTTAACGGCAAACAATAGCTTGAAATTACTCAATAGAATGGCAATTGTAGGAATTATTTTGAACATTGGACTGAACCTAATTTTGATTCCTAAAATGGAAGCTGAAGGAGCAGCTATTGCAACATTAATTACACAATCTGTCACAGCTATAGTTCAATTACTATTGGCTATGCGGGTCTTTAAGCTTTCAATACATTGGCCAATAACATTGAGGTTAACCCTACTTATACTGGCATTTACTTTCACCGCATTAACTTTAAATCATCAAGTTGGTGAAATATGGAGTTTACTTACCACTTTCCTAATTGGAGTTTTACTTTTATTCCTATTGCAACTACTCAACATTAAAGACTTGTTGACTTTATTGAAATCAAAAGTTGAGGCTTAAGCTCTAATTTGCCTAACTTGGTGCATTGGAGTAAATTCATCTATCTCCACATCACTCCATCCTTTTTTATTAAAATTCAAAGTATAAAGCATACCTTCTGGAGTTGAAAAATATTCAAAATCTTCACTTAGGTCAATAGAAACTCCTTGACTATTTAACTTTGCAAAAAGATGATTTAAATCTGTAGTTCCCAACATTAAAGTCGTCTCAATACATATTTTATCTTGAATAATTTGAACTTCAACCTCAGCTAATTGCGTACGCTCTTCGATTTGAATGTGCTGAATTGTCATATTTTTAAATTCGTTTTTCATAACTTATATTTTTAATTACACAGCAAACTTAGCTCCTCAGAACGTAATCTATTTACGTAGTAATAAAAAGTCATAAATCCTTTATTATCCCCTATAGAATTTATATCTTGCCACAACACAAAATATATGCACTTAACATTTTAAATAAGTAAAAACAAACCAATGAAGTACGACAGAATAGACAAAAGATTATTTGAAAAAAACCGCTCAAAATTCATAAAACACATGAAGGGAAATACTTTAGCGGTATTCAACTCCAACGATATATATCCAATAAGTGCAGATAGCTCTATGCCATTTGAGCAACACAGAGATATATTCTATTTATCTGGTGTAGATCAAGAGGAAAGTATTTTGGTATTATTTCCAGACGCATCAGATGAAAAGCACCGTGAAGTACTTTTCTTAAAAGAGACAAACGAACACATTGCGGTTTGGGAAGGTGAAAAGCTTACAAAAGAGGCTGCATTTGAAACTGCAGGTATTAAAACTGTATATTGGTTAAACCAATTCGACACCATTTTCAACAGCATGATGGCTGAAGCAGAAGGAATTTACTTTAATACAAATGAGCATTTAAGAGCAAACACGGAAACTCAAACACGCGAAGATCGTTTTATTAAAAAGTATAAAAAGCTATACCCAGCGCATCAAGTACATAAAAGTGCTCCTATCTTACATGCGATTCGCAGCGTAAAAGAAGACATTGAAATTGACTTAATGCAAAAAGCATGTGACATTACCGAGAGTGCTTACAAGAGAGTTTTAAAATTCATCAAGCCAGGTGTTTGGGAACATGAAATTGAAGCTGAAATCATACATGAATTTATAAGAAAACGTTCTGATGGCTTTGCTTATACTCCAATTATTGCCTCAGGGAAAAACGCTTGTGTCTTACATTATATTGAAAACAACCAAGAGTGTAAAGACGGAGAGGTAATTCTGATGGATTTTGGTGCAAAGTACGCAAATTATGCTTCTGACCAAACACGTTCTGTTCCTGTTAACGGACGCTATACCGCTCGTCAAAAAGAAGTTTACAATGCTGTTTTACACGTGAAGAAAGAAGCTGAAAAACTCCTTGTTCCTGGAACATTGATCCCAGAATACCACAAAGAGGTTGGTAAAATAATGGAAGAGCAATTGGTGAAAATTAAATTACTTGATAAAACAGACATCAAAAACCAAGATCCTAATTGGCCTGCATATAAAAAGTACTTTATGCATGGAACGTCACATTTTATAGGATTAGACACTCACGATTCAGGTTTATATCACAAACCAATCAAAGCTGGAATGGTCTTCACTTGCGAACCTGGTATATATATTCCAGAAGAAAGCTTAGGAATTCGTTTAGAAGACGACCTAATTATTCAAGACGGAAAAGCACCAAAAAACATGATGACAGGACTTCCACTAGAAATTGACGAAGTTGAAGATTATATGAATAGCTAATGTTAAAAGATAAAAATATACTTAACTACAGGATAGTCGGAAATGGTTATCCTGTAGTTTTTTTACATGGGTTTCTTGAAAGTAATGCAATGTGGGAGGACATATTGCCTAGTTTAAAAGAAATCCAGGCTATTTGCATTGAACTTCCTGGGCATGGAAAATCTCCTTTATTAAATGAAAAATTAAGCTTACCATTAATTAGCGAAACAGTCAAGTACACTCTACAATCCATTTCCGTTACTCGATTCTCAATTATCGGTCATTCATTAGGCGGATATGTAGCCCTACATTTAATTGAGGATACTTCTTTGTCTATTGAGCAAGTTATTTTGTTTCATTCCCATCCTTGGGCTGACGCAGAGTCAAAGAAAATGGACCGAAATAGGGTAGCTGAAATAGTGAAACATAATAAAATGTTATTTTTAAAAGAAGCTATTCCATATCTATACTCCAATCCTGAACGCTATGAGTCAAAAATTAACAGATTAATTGAAGACGCTTACAAAATGAGTCCTGAGTCAATTATTCAAACCTTGCACGCAATGCGAGACAGAGAAGATAAAACCTCTGTGTTAAAAGATTTTAGAGAAAAAATCTATATTATTCAAGGAGAGTTTGATCAGTTAATTGACGCTAGACTAATGGAAGAAGTAGCTCAAAAAAACAGAAATAATTTTCACCTCATCAAAAACATCGGGCACATGGGGCATCATGAAGCAAAAGAAGAGGTGACTACTCTACTGATGGATTTTTATGCAAAATAAAGTTATAGGTAAAGTGGTGCTCTGAATTAAACAAATCTAATTGCAATAACTTTGAAGAACTAACGGCATCTAGTTGCAGTTCAGTTTTTTTAAAAAATCTGCCTTTTTGTATTACAGAGCCATGATCTGTTGAAATGGCATAATTGTATTCGCTTTCAAAATCAGTATTAATTATCAGCTCAGTAAGACTAAGTGACACAGCTGGAGCAAGGTCATTCTTTTGATTTGGTTTCAGTATAGTTGTTGGCTTCTTCATTACTAACAAAAGTAACTGTCCTTTCTATCATTCCTTCCTAAGTATCAATATTTTAGATGAATAGACGTGAAGGTTAGATAAATAGCCGTTTTTTCGCTTTATATTTAAATAAAACAGCGACATTTCTCGAAAAGCATCAATTAATTACCATTATCGTTGAAAACCCATAAATCAAAGGATATTTGTTTTGTGTATTGATTTTTCATCTTTTTTATTTTAATATTTACCTCCAAGATATGGCTAAAAACAACTATATATTCTAGAAAAACCTTAAACTACCCATCTATTGATTCATTGGTCAACTACAGGAAGGGAACGGAAAGCAACAGGTCTTTGAGATAAAAAATTCATTTTAAAAAACTCTTAATCTTAAATTATTCTTATTTTAGTTCAAAACATATTATATGGAATTACGTGCAATTATTGTTGATGATGAAGAGTTAGCTAGAAAAAACCTTGCTATAATGTTGGAAACATATTGTCCGGAAATTGATGTAATAGGTGAGGCAGGTGATATTGACGAAGCAGAAAGTATTATTAAAAGCTCACACCCTGATGTTGTTTTCTTAGACATTAGAATGCCTAGTGGCTCGGAAGGGTTTGATTTACTAGAACGAATGGAAAATAGAAACTTCCTTGTAGTATTTGTTACTGCTTTCAAAGATTATGCAATTCGAGCCTTTCAAACCAATGCCGTTCACTACATTTTAAAACCAATTGATGAAGAAGACCTTAGAATTGCAGTTGATAAACTAATTGCAACAAAGGAAACATTTTCTAAGCATCCAGAAAACTATGAAAACTACTTCGATGCACTTCAAAATTTAGCAAATCGACTGATTCACAATAAAATAAGCAATCGAATAGCTATTTCACATACTAAAGGGGTTAAAATAGTAGAGGATGATGACATTGCCTATTTAGAAGCGAGCGGGAACTGTTCAATGATTTACTTCAAAAACGGTACACGCTATCTAGACACACGTACCCTAAAAGTTTATGAAGAAATATTAAACTCAGATAAGTTTTACCGCATTCATAAATCCTATATTATAAACTTAGACATGATTAAAGAGTACATTAGTGAAGGAGGTTATATGATTAAATTGAAGAATGAGATAGAACTTCCTGTTGCTAGAAATCGTGTTAGTGCATTTTTAAAAACTATTAAAGGTAAGGCATGAGGCTAAATCAGTTTTTAGTTTTTGTTCTTCTTGTACCTAGCTTCTTATTTTCGCAAAGATTCTCTTTTATTCAATACAACACCAATAAAGGATTACCTCAATCACAAGTAAACACAATTACACAGGACGATGTCGGCTATTTGTGGATAGGAACGTACGGAGGACTTGCACGTTTTGATGGAGAAAACTTTAAAAATTTCGGTAGAAACAACGGATTACTTAATAATAGAATTACAAAACTAGAAGTAATTAGTGGCATTCTATATATTGGTCATCCCCAAGGAGTATCGATTAAGAATACAGACAATACTTTCAATGCAATTCCTTATTCAAATGCTCTACTACTAGAAGATGTTTCTGGTTTTGCAGCAATTGATTCAACTGTTTTTGTATCTACAAATGGAGGAGGATTATTTACGCTTGATAGAGACAATGAAAAACTCATTCCTTTTAAAGAAAGTCCTTTAAGAATAAGAGACTTAATAAAGCACAACGGTAATATCTACCTAGCTGCAAGAACTGGATTATTCCGTTTTGATGGTAAAAAATCACATTTAATTGATGAGTCTGGGGATATATCATTTTCCGGGTTAGCGCTCGATGGAGAAAAACTAATAGCAACATCCTTTAACGGTACACTTTACCAATTAGATACTAATCAAAATAAAATAGAACCTATATTATCAAGTGATCATTGGCTTTTTAGAAATGTAATTGTAGACCATCGAAAACAAAAGTGGATTAACTCTAGAGATGGAATTTTATTGATTAAAGAAACAGATACGCTGCAAATAACTGAGCGTTCTGGTTTATTATCCAACGATATAGACGAAGTATTTGAAGATTCTGAGAACAATATATGGATAGGTACAAATGGAAAGGGTCTCATCCGATTCACCGACGAAGTTTTTACATATTACAATGAGAACAGTGGTTTTTCAAGTGATTTAATAATTGCAATAGAGATTGATTCTCGCAACAACAAGTGGATTTCAACAATCGATCAAGGAGTTTTTAAAATGGACCCATCAGGTAAAATAACAAAAATAGACTTTATCTCTAGCGCAGTATGGCAAATTATGAGTGCTGATGACATCGTGTTATTCGCCTCTAATTTCGGGTTATTCACTTATGATTACTCTGAATTCAAAAGCTTTTATAGAGAAGAAAATAACCTCCCCTCCAACAGTGTCAAAGGATTATACGCCTTAGACGACTCAACGTTTTTTATCAGCACCAGTAATGGGGGGATTTTATTTGACAGAAAAAGCAAAAGCCTAAAACACGAAGAACATATATACAGTGGAATTGAAAGTGCAAGAGACTTTGAAAAGGATGGAGAAGTGCTTTATGCTGCTGCTCCTAATGGCATATATATAGTTAATGGTGAGGAAATCACTCAAAAACACTTCGACTCAGGTATAAACTGTATAGAACTTGATATGAATGGCATACTATGGATAGGCACTGAGAATGGTTTATTCATAAAACATGAAGACGATTATACTCACTTTAACTTAGAGAAAGAGAACGGTCTAGAATATATTAATTTCATACAAAAATATGATTCTTTAATGTTTATCGGGACAAATAACGGACTCTATGAAATTGAAGTAAATAGCTTTCAAAAATACCGCTATGGAATTAGTTCGGGACTCATTGACCTCGAAACAAATCTCAATTCAAGTTTTATAGAAAACAATAGATACTTATGGTTTGGAACAGCATCTGGATTAATGAAAATGGATTTACACAATAGAGCTTCGTTAATGAAAAGTGGACTACCTAGAATACAGCTCACAAATATTATCGTAAACAATAAAGAATTAAGTCAAACCCTGGTCAATAATTTTAACACCTCTAAAACAAAGAATAAATTAACGATTAAATATGCGGATAAAAACATAACTTTTAAATTCGATGGGATATACATGTCCAATCCAGGCGCTTTGAGATACAGCCATTATTTAGAAGGTTTCTCAGATGAATGGACCCTCCCAACTGATAATCCAAGCGCTAGTTTCACCAATCTTCCTCCTGGGAAATATGTTTTTAAATTTAAAGTCAATAATGGAATTGACAAGACCTCAGAGATTTTCACCATCCCTTTAGAAGTTCTCCCGCCTTTTTATCGTACTTGGTGGTTTTATATAGTTATCGGAGGGCTGATCTCATTAATAGTAATAGCCATCGATAGAGCTAGAGCAAAGCGGTTAGAATCTAAGAATTATCAGGTAAAATTAGAATTTCAAAATAAATTATCGAAACTCGAACAACAGTCTTTGAATGCCAGCATGAATAGACACTTTATTTTCAACTCTTTAAATTCTATTCAATACTACATCAACACTTCAGACACCAAGTCCGCTAATAAATACCTATCACGATTTGCCAAATTAATACGCAAAAACTTAGATAGTTCATATCATGAAGATGGAATGGTGGTCCTTATGGATGAAATCGATCGTTTGAGACTTTATCTGGATTTAGAGAGCATGCGTTTTATTAACCGTTTTGATTACTCAATTGTCATTGATGAATCAATAGAAACTGAGTTATTAAAAGTCCCTGCAATGTTCTTACAACCTTTTGTTGAAAACAGTATCATACATGGTATTCTACCTTTAAGAGACAAAAAAGGAAAGATAGAAATAATTGTCTCCGACCACCTTGATCATATTCGTATAGAAATAAAGGACAACGGAGTAGGAATCGAATCTTCACTGGCAAATAAGAAAGTTGATTTAGATGCACATCGATCGCAAGGAATGTTAATTGCAAAAAGAAGGATAGAGTTACTGCAAAAAATATCAGAACGCTCTATTGAAATTATAGGTCCCCACCAAATCAAGGGAAATAACAGTTTAATCAATGGGACTGTTGTTACCTTCAAAATAATGAAACAATATTTGGGTTAACCCGCAAATTATTATATATTTGATTAACCTACATACAAATTTAATATCATGAAAAGATATATTTTTATACTCACAGGACTCGTTTTACTTACGGTAACTAGCTGTAACAAAGAGGAAATACGTCCAAACTCAGATAATGACAACGCTAAAGATCAACGTTCAGATTATAATGAAAAATCTAATTCATCTGATTTTCTTACAGCTGATATAAAATTGGACACTTTAATCAACATCACAGACCCAAATAGAGATGAGGATGATGAGCGCAAAAGAAAAACGAAATAATAAATTACTCTATAATATTCTAAAAAGCTATCTTAACGGATAGCTTTTTTTATTACTTAGAATTCATCATCTTGTTATAAAATATCACTCCTGCTAAACACTATCATATATATACAGGTCAATAAATGAAAACACCGTTTCACAATCTATTTCAACACCCTGTAAATATATAGCTTATATTAGAGATGAATTAATTCAAAAGCTACATGTCAAAAACATCTTCACCTGCACTATTTGAACTTATCAAAAGTTTAACAAAGAGCGAAAAACGATATTTTAAAATTTATGCTTCAAGACATACAATTGGAGAAGTAAATAATGGAATTCGAATTTTTGACTTTATTGACCAACAAGATTCATTTGATGAAGCTGCTGTTCACACTCACTTTAAAGGCGAAGCGTTCTTAAATCAGTTCCCTATTACTAAGAATAGATTATACGATCAGATTATTAGTGCTTTAGATGCATATTACGCGAAGAATGACACTGAAGCACAGTTATACAAAATGCTACATAGTGTGAAAATACTTTATAGTAAAGGACTTTATGACCACGCCAACAGAGAATTATTAAAAACTAAACGACTAGCCAAAAAGCACAACAAAATAGCTATACTCCTTCAAATATCAAATGAAGAAAAGAGGATAATAGAGACGCGTGGATATCAAAACACCAGTGCAGATAGTTTACAAGAACATATAGATGAAAGCAGTCTCCTCACGCAAGAACAAGATTTTTATAATCAATTGTGGTTTGCTAAAAGTCAATTATTTATTTTATTGAACCAGTCAGGACAAGCACGATCTGAAAAAGATGTTTTAGTCTATCAAAAAATCTATGATAAATACGAGGCCATACAAAAGCCTAATTCAATTTCTTTTGAAAATCAGTATCTGATTTATCATTTTAAGAGCGCTTATTATTTTGCCATATTAGACCATGAGAATTCATTAAACATGTTAAAAGAAAATTTAGCACATTTTAAAAACAGTAATGAACAGTTCAAAAAACACCCAAATCAGTATTTTTCGATTCTCACAAACATCATCCATTTAGAAGCAAAGAGAGGAAACACGAAGGCTATTCATACTTATCTAAATGAATTAAAAGCACTTCCACAGCATTTAAAATCAAACTTGACTGAAGATTTAGAAATAAAGTTGTTTTCAAGCATAAATAGCATTGAATTAAAAGTTCTAAATCAAGAGGGAAATTTCTCCAAAGCTATTGCACTAGTTCCAGCTATTAAAGAAGGAATGAAAAAATATGAATCAGAATTAACCTCTTCAAGGAAAGCTTATTTAGCGTTTAATCTTTCAATTGCATATTTTGGAAATGACGAATTTAATCAAAGTTTAAAATGGATTAATATTATTCTCAACAACAAAGAACTAGATCAAAAAGAAGATATTATCTCTTTCGCTCATTTAATCAATCTTCTGATTCATTTTGAATTAAAAAACACTGAATTGCTACCGTATGCCATTAAAAACACAAAACGATTCTTAGCGAAAAGAAAAAGAACTTATAAGTTTGAAACTATATTCTTAAAGCACTTAACAAAAATGTCAAATGCACAAGACAAATATGAAATTGAACAACTTTTACAAGATATTGAACACGAAATTAAAACCTTAAAAGATGATCCTTTTGAGTCTGTAGCATTTGATTACTTCGATTTCCATATTTGGTTAACTTCCAAAGTGAAAAACAAACCTTTTCAATTAGTAAAAAGAGAATACTATTTATCTAAGTCCCCTTAATTACGAATTACCACAATATAGGATTATTCTTTTTCTCCTCTCCTATTGTTGTTTCTTCACCATGACCTGAATACACAAGAGTGTCATCAGGAAGCGCAAACATTTTTTGTGTAATAGTATGTTTTAACTGATTAAAATCTCCACCAGGAAGATCTACCCTTCCGTAGCTCCCTTTAAATAAAATATCGCCATTGATTACTAACTTATGTTCTGGGCTATAAAAAGCAACGTGACCTGGTGCGTGACCCGGTCCGAAAATAACATGAAAAGACATGTTTCCAAACTGTAAGATTTCACCTTCTTTAATAAAAACATCAGGCATTGGTGAGTCTTCGAAAAGATTCAATCCATACAACTGAGCACTTCTACCTCCCATTTGCAAAGTCACTACATCTGCTTCATGTAAATACAAATCAACATTATATTCTCGCTTTATAAAAGCATTCCCCATAATGTGGTCTAAATGACCATGTGTATTAAGCAAAGCCATAACGTTTAATTCATGCTTGCTGATGTAATCTCTTAATAGTTGACGCTCCTCTTCGAAATAACACCCAGGATCAATAATGACAACGTTTTTCTCCTCATCAATTGCTAGGTAAGTATTTTCTTGAATCGGATTGAAGGTAAACTTTACTATTTTCATTTTATAAATCTTTATTGCAAATAAAAGCGATGTTTTACTTTATTCATAATTTCATGTCAAAATTAGCATCTTTGTTGCTCAAATAAACATTAAATTCGTAAAAAAGCGATTTCTATTCTAGAATGCTTCTTATCTTAGGCTTAGGAAAATTTTAGTTAGTCATTAGACAATGAAATAAGCATACAAACACTGAAGAAATGAGTCACAGTAAACAACAATTCGTTACAGAGCAAGCCTTACTTTTATTCGACAAAGTAGTAGGTTACCGTAAACATTTACACATGCACCCCGAACTTTCATACGAGGAGCACAATACAATGGAATACATTTCTGAACAACTGACAAAAATTGGAATTCCTCACGAAACTAAGATAGCTGATACGGGAATTGTTGCTATCATTCGTGGGGCTCATCACACAGAAGATCAAGCTTGCATTGGATTACGTGCAGATATTGATGCGCTTCCAATTCTAGAAATGAATGACGTACCTTATGCTTCAAAAAATAAAGGGGTAATGCATGCTTGCGGACATGATGTACATACATCTGTTTTGCTTGGAGCTGCAGAAATTCTTTTTCAGATGAAAGACGAATTAGAAGACCCTGTTAAACTTATTTTTCAGCCTGGAGAAGAGAAAAATCCAGGAGGAGCAAGTTTAATGATAAAAGCTGGTTGTTTAAAAAACCCAGAGGTCAAAGAAATGTATGCTTTACATGTTTTTCCTGACTTACCAGTAGGACAGGTTGGTACAAAAGAAGGATTATACATGGCTTCTTGTGACGAAGTTTACATCGACATCATAGGGAAAAGTGGTCACGGCGCAACACCTCATGAAACAATTGACAGTATTTTAGTAGGTGCAGAAATTATTACTTCGCTCCAACAGATTGTAAGTAGAAAGTGTGATCCTAAAATCCCTTGTGTTTTAAATTTCGGCCACTTTGAAGGATTAGGTACAACGAATGTAGTTCCTGAAAAAGTTCACATCAAAGGAACATTCAGAACGATGAACGAAGAATGGCGTGCTGCTGCACTAAAGCAAATCGTTAAGCAAACTGAGTTGATTGCTGAAGCACATGGAGCAAAAGCTATGGTTGAAATTAGTAAAGGTTATCCGTTTTTAGAAAATGATGTTGAACTAACCCGAAAGTTTGTCAGCAAAGCCAATGCATGGTTAGGAGAAGAAAATGTTCATGATTTACCGATTCGTTTAACAGCAGAAGATTTTTCATTTTATGCACAAGAAATTCCAACCTGCTTTTTTAGAATTGGAGTTAGAAACGAAGAGAAAGGAATTGTACATGGCGTTCATAACGCACGTTTTGATATTGACCATGAGGCTTTGAAAATTGGAATGCAGATGATGGTGATGGCGTGTTTATAATCAATTACGAATTTGTTAGCACGTTTATAGGTGAATTTGTAATCAGCTATAAATATCAATCAACAACACCCTCCACCTGAAGAAGCTTCTGATGAATTCACTTTAGAAAATGGAACTTCTGTTCCACAATCCGCATAAATACCATAATGCGTTGACCAATCTCCAAAGAAGTCAAAGTGTTTGGCATAGCGTGTATCATTCAACATTCTGTATGTATTTCCGCAAACACTCATAATTTTTCCTTTTGGAAACTCGTGGTGACTATCCAAGGTCATTAGTTCTTTTTCGCTTGGAAGCGTTCCTTTGTACCTTACAGCTTGACCGTAGTCTTCACAATACAGCTCTAAACCATCTATTTTAAACAAACGATAAGTCACAGAATAAAACTTAATGTTTCCTACCTTCTCTTCCAACAAATCATTCTCAATGGTGATTGGCTCATCCTCAACTACACGAGGATCAGAAAACCCAGCTTTTCTTGCAGCATTCATAAAATCGTTCCAGTACAAAGCACCACTTAGACATTCGCCCCAAAGCACTTGGTCATTTTGTAGTTCTTGTGGAATTCTACGATCAGAATAAACATCAGAAAAGTACATTTCTCCTCCTGGCTTTAACAATTTAAAGGCATCGGAGAGAACTTTATCTTTATCAGCAGCAAGGTTAATCACACAATTTGAGATAATCAAATCAAAAGATTCAGAAGCAAAGTTTAATTCATCTAAGCGCTCGATATTCCCTTTAACAAATTGAACGTTTGATTTAGCGTATCCGAATTTTTCTCTATGGTATTCTATGTGTTTATTGGCCACTTCAAGTTGTTCATCTGTCATATCTACACCAACGATTTCTCCTGCTTCACCCACTAATTGCGCAGCGATATAACAATCACGTCCACTCCCCGAACCTAAATCCAGAA
>Ga0209075_1001925_pt1 | contig 18923 bp, 15 predicted proteins | sample Stecom2011_FD_187523 | JGI IMG/M metagenome (GOLD analysis project Ga0209075, IMG submission 187523) | Agricultural soil microbial communities from Utah to study Nitrogen management - Steer compost 2011 (SPAdes) (version 2) | ecosystem: Environmental > Terrestrial > Soil > Agricultural land...
TCTCATATTCAGCATCAGAGGTATTATTTTCTTCAAGTAAACCTGCGATTTCTTCACGAAGAATGTTTTGAAGCTCTGAGGCATTTACATATTTATCTCGAGAAACACGTTCTTCAATTCGATCAATAATTTTCAGTGTTGTTTCTACTCCGACATCAGAAGTAATGAGCACTTCTTCAAGTTCATCCAATACCTCATCGTCAACTCTAGATTTACCTACAATTGTTCGTTTGAGTTTAGATAAAAAGCTATCCTTTGTTTTTTCAAGACCTTCGTCAAGCTTTTTTTTCTTATCCCTCGAAAAAAAACCAAATAATGCCATAAATAATTTTATAATAAAAACAAAAGCTTCTTACCTATAAAGGCAAGAAGCTAAAATATCATTCTTGAAAAAGTGTAATTTGCAAAACTTTACTTCTTTGCAAAGAACGATTTAACATCATCATTAAGAACTATCTCTTCATGATATGAGTATGTACCTTTTTCAGTTTTCACCATTTTAACAACTTTGGTATGTGCTTTTCCACCACCTGTTTGTATCTTTGATTTCGCTTTCTTTGCCATAACTTAATTATTTTATTTCTTTATGAATCGTCATTCTTTTAAGAATAGGATTGTATTTTTTCACTTCTAAACGCTCTGGCGTATTTTTTCTATTCTTAGTTGTGATATATCTTGACGTTCCAGCCATACCTGACTCTTTGTGTTCTGTACACTCTAGTATAACTTGAATTCTATTTCCTTTTTTCGCCATTTCTAAATAATTTTTCCTGTAACTTTAATCAGCTACAATTTATTTTAAATATCCTTTTTCTCTTGCTTCTTTCACACAAACTTCAATACCTTTTTTATTGATGGTACGTAAAGCTGATGCTGAAATTTTAAGCGTGATGTACTTATCTTCCTCTGGAAGGTAAAACTTCTTCTTTATTAAGTTTGGGTAAAACTTACGTTTTGTTTTAATATTTGAGTGAGAAACATGGTTTCCAACCATAACTCTCTTTCCTGTAATTTGACAAATTCTTGACATAATATATAATTCGTTTATGCTAAATACAAAAGCGGGTGCAAAGAAAATTAAATTTTCTTAATTAAACAAAGTTTCAATCAAATTTTTCTAAAAAAGAATGTGATTTTTAATTTCCACCCAATAAAAAGACAAATATAAGAGGTTTTAAGATAAGATGCAAGCAATACTAAAAAGCTTTCTCTTTTTATTTCAATTCAAAAAAGTTCCTCGATTCATACTAGTCTACTAAAAATTCACTCCAAAGCTTAAGCTAAATGTGGTTCCTTGACGAATAGAGAAAAAATACTCATCATCTGCTTGAAAAGATTTAAACACAGCCTCTCTATCGTCATTGAGTATATTACTCCATGAAATCCCAATACTGTATTGATCTTTCTTACCAAATCGTTTAGAAGCATTCAAGTGAAGTGAATGGAATGGCACCGAATAAATATCTGGCTTATCAGCAATCCCTGAATAAAGCAATGTCTCTCCTTGCACATTATAATATACCCCAAGATTGAGATTTCTTCCAAAGCCAGTTTCTCCCATATACTCAATACCTCCGTTAATAATCCATGGAGACTGTCCTGCCATATCTCTATATTTATCTATTGTTTGTCCTTCACGTGCGTTCACCACTCTCGAATCGTATTCTGTACTACTCAACTCTATTTGAGATTGAGTAAGTGTCACGTTTAAAGCCAATCCTAATCGATCTAACTTTTGGGATACAAAACCTAGAGATTGACGCGCTTCAAACTCAAGTCCTAAAAGGGTTCCTTTTCCTACATTTCGAGGCTGAAAAGCACCAGATTGAGAAGCAAACTGTACAATTTCAATAGGATTTTGAAAAACTTTGTAAAACCCACTCACTGACACAGTCTGTTCTCTTCCGTGAAATAGTTCCCATCGCAAATCAAAATTATGAATTACTGTACTTATCAAATTACCGTCCCAGTATTCAACACCAATCACGTCATTTGCATCTCTAAATAATCCTCCGATAAATGTTCTTCCAGTTATCGGGTCTAATATTTCAGCATAAGACAATTCCTTGAAAGAGGGTCTTACTGTTGTTTTTCCATAGGAAAAGCGCAAGTTTTGTTTTTCTGATAGCGAGTAGATTACGTTTAAAGAAGGGAAAAACCCAAGTTCATCAAGCACATTGTCATTATTGAGTACATTCACCCCTAACTGGTCACGTCCAGTGTATTTTTGAATATATAGTTCAGACCTTAACCCGAGCACTAATTTTAATCGATTCAAAGGTGTTATTTCTGTAAGTGCATAAATCGAAGTAGTAGAAGCTGAAGACTCAAACTGATTAGGATTTACTGGGATAAAAGGAGATTCGAAAGTAGTTCCTTTAGATATATCTCCGTTATATGGCCACAAATTCTCATGAGCAAACAATTCGTTTGGATCTCCAGTTAGCTCAATATTTCTCACGTTAATTGAAAAAGAGCGTATTTGGTAGTCACGCTTTTTATAAGTTTGCATGGCTCCAACTTTTACCAATCCTTCATTGTTGAATATCTTTAATCTTTTTGTTAAATCAGATTTCGCTGACACATTTATTTCATTTAAATCTCTCCATATTCTTTCTGGGAAACCCGATTCTGTTCCAATACTATAACTTCCGTCACCTCTCACTTCATACCTTGTAAATCGTATGTCTGGACTGTCGATAGAAGAAAGAGAAGCTGATGCAGCCCAATCAAACTCAAGACTTTCATCGTCAAATCTATGCTTTCCTGATAAAATCACATTCGAAAAGTTACGCTGTTCATATTCTAAATTATGCTGAAATCCTGAGAAAACAGTTCCTTGATCAGTTTTATCATAATCAAATATTCCTGCTGTCGATTTTCCATTCTGTAAATGTAAAATGTTCAAATCGTATCTTGATTTTTCCGTATTTAGAGTCAATCCCACCATTCCACTTAGCGTCACATCATTTTCTCCATAATTACCTTTTTGGATTTCACGCATTACCAAGTTGTATTCACTTATATCGCTGGACAAACCGTACCTTGAAAAAATGGCATCTTCATAAAATTTAGTTTCATTTTTATAAGACACATTGACATTATATCCGATTGAATAGTTTTTTTTCTTAAAAACATCACCTACGTTAGCGTTAAGTCCAAAATCCATCATTGAGTTTGCTTCCATAGCAGCTAATTGCGGATTAAACGAACTTAAAATTTGCTTATAGCGATTCGCTTCGGGTCCATTTGGATTAGAAATTACTTCTGCAAAAAATGGAATATTATTCTCTGCGGGTATTTCACGTGAATTCTTGCCAAACGCAAAAAAATCATCGTTACTCCTTTCATAGGTCAAGTAATTATCTTTAAAATGAAAGTTAGGATTAAAAGAAGTACTCAATGAAATACTTCTGGATTGTTTTGTAGCACCGCTATTCAATGAAATATCGACAACTCCTCCTGCAAAATCAGCAGGAATATCAGCCGATGCTGTTTTATAAACAATAATGTTGTCAACCACACGAGTAGGAAAAATATCCATTTGCACAGTATTCCTGTCTGGGTCGAGTCCAGGAATTTCTAATCCATTCAGTAAGGTTTTACTATATCTATCTCCTATTCCTCGGACAAAAATATACTTCCCTTCATTCAGTGAAACGCCAGGAATTCTTTTCATTGCTGCTCCTGCATCAGAATCTCCTGTTTTCTGAAATTTTGCAGCAGACATACCGTCAAGCATGTTTGCAGATTTTAATTTTAATGAAAGAATTGAAGCTTCTGTATTTGTTCTACGCACCGCAGATACAACTACTTCACCATACTCGCTTATTTCTTCGCTAAGGAGTATTTTACCTAAATTTGTGGTGTTTTGAGGATATACAATCACATCCTTTAAAAACAAAGTATCATAGCCTATGTATGCAATTTGTAAATCGTAGGTTCCTTCATTAATGGCAATGGTAAAAGAACCGTCAATACTAGAATACGCTCCTTTGTTATGACCTTTCACCATAACTTGAACTCCTGGTAAATTCTCGCCTCTAACCTTATCAGTAATAACTCCGCTAATAGAACTTTGTTGTACTAACGCAGTATTAGTGAATCCAAATAAAACTAGAATAGTAAGGAGAAAATATGCTCGTATGTCTATCATTTTATGTTTAAAATTAAAATGACCCAAAAGGATAAACTTTTGGGTCAGTCATTATTTCAATTATTATTAAAAATCGGTTAATTGTCCTCTTTTATCCGCAAATGTCCAGCCGATAAAAGGAGAGACATCTGCTCCTACTGTATTTGCACCTAAGCTAACGCTTGTAGCATGTGCATCTGTTCCGTTATGGAATACATCGATGATGTTCACTCCTGCAGGCAAAGTAACTTGTAAGTTAGAAAAGTTTAAAATTCCGTTACCAAAGTTGTCTATTGACTCTTGTCCACTTAAAGAGAAGTCTCCTCTTCCGTCTGCTGGGTTTGGAAAGTCAAAGAAGTATAGATTTTCAAAATTTCCTCTTGCTCCATCTCTAAAGTCACCTAATTCAGCGTTCACAAATCCTTTGATAGAACCATTCTTTAAAGTATGAGAAGCAAGTAAAGCTCCTTCTGGTCCATCAATTTCCAAGGCATGGTCTGTTGTTTCTCCACAGATAATGATAAAGTTATCCATTGTTCCACTCCAAGCTTGGTCGGTGTCTAAAGCATCGTCTCCAGAGTTCCAAACGATTACGTTTTTCACGTTAACAGAACCTCCAAACCACTCTACTCCATCATCTTGGTTAGCTACTACTTCAATGTTCTCAATTACAGTTCCATTTCCAACACCACCAAGTGTTAAACCATTGATTTCGTTTCCTTCACCAATATTTGCACCTCCATGACGGATTGAAATGTATTTAAGTACTCCTGAATTGTCGTTCTCATCCGATCCTCCGTATAATCCATTTTGATCTGAAGGTGGAATTCCTTCAATTTGAATTGATGGATTCACCGCTGAGATTGGCGCATTTCCTAATACGATAAGACCACCCCAAAGACCGTCTAACTCAGGATTCATGTTTGGACTATCAATTTGTCCAGGCTGAATCTCATCTGCGATTGTAGTAAAAATAATTGGAGCATCTGCTGTTCCTTCTGCCATAATTTTAGCTCCTCTTGCAATAATTAATGCTGTTGCATTCGGACCTGAACCAACCTCTCCTTTAATGATAGTTCCTGGCTCAATAGTTAAAGTTGCACCTGATAACACAGCCACACGCGTGCTTAATATATGCACTTTGTCACTTGTCCAAGTTGTATTTTCTGATATATTCTCTGTAATGTACACTACCCCATCGTCATTGTTACTTGAGGCATACTTACAAGAACCATCATCTTTTTTTGCAGAATCGCTGTAGTTAATCGCATTTGGATCTGTACACCCTTCTTTCTTACAAGATGTAGTTGTTAAAGCTAATCCTGCAATCACTAAAAATGCACTAGTTTTCATTCTACTAAGTTTCATTTTTTTAGTCTTCATAATTTATTTGTTTTAATAATTCAGTGCAAAGATGAGGCAGATTTTCTCTTTATGTGTTACAAAATAATTAAGGGTTAATTAAGTTTTAATACATTGCAAATCAGCTAAATAGAAAGTTAAGAAAAACTTATACCTTGTAACCTTTTCTTAACTTTTTCTTCTCCATTCGGGAATATAAGGAGAGTACTTTTGCAGCAAAAAAACAAATGGAATTATTTATTATGATTTTCGGGGCTTTATTTTCAGTTATGAATCCTTTTGGAACGGTCCCTGTTTTTGTGAGTTTAACGCAAGAGCAAAACAAAAAGGAGCGGAATAAAATTGCCTTTTGGACTTCTGTCAATGTATTAATCATTTTACTCATCTCATTCTTTATAGGAGAATTTCTCTTATTGTTCTTTGGTATTACGCTGAATGCATTAAAGATTGCAGGAGGGTTAATTATTGCATCATCAGGTTTTGCATTATTAACAGGAGAATTTACAAAGCATAAAGGGATGAAAAGAAAAAAGATAGAGGAAGACCTTAAGACACGTTCAGAAATCACCCTCACACCCTTATCTATTCCGATGATTGCAGGTCCTGGAACGATATCATTGTTAATTACCTATAAACAAGAATACGACAATATCAGTGATATGGTAATTATTATAAGTGCCATTATACTTGCTACAATATGTATTTACTTGATATTAAAGAGTTCTTTTATAATCGCAAAATCTTTAGGTGCATCTGGAATCAATGCTTTGTCAAGAATTATTGGTTTTATAGTCATTGCTATTGGTGTTCAACTCGTAATCTCTTCAGTGGTTGATATTTTCAATTTATCATAACCACTTACTTTACAGCAAGGAATACTATGCTTTTGGTAACTTCATTAAAAACTCCAAGCCACCACCTTGTCGATTTTTAACAGTGATACTTCCTTTATGAAGCGCAAGCGCATTACGCACTATGGACAATCCCAAACCAGAACCTCCTGAATCTCGACTTCTTCCTTCATTAATACGATAAAATCTTTCAAAGAGTCGATTTAAATGTTGCGAGTCTTCTATCCCTTTTCCATTATCGGCGTATAAAATATAGTAAAAGTCATTGTCTTCATTATACTTCGTAATTGTTACATTGACATTTTCTCCTGCATAACGAATCACATTATCCGTTAAATTTCTAAAAATGGAATAAAGTAAATTTCGATTAGATTTCACATTTATTGTTTCTGGCAAATTCCAATTCAGAGTAATGTTTTTGCTTTTTAGTGGAATTTCAAGGTCGCTCTTTATGTCTTCTAATAACTTCACTAAAGACACAGGTTCAAAGGAGAAAGAACTTGGAGCTTCCTCCATTTTGGTAATCAACCCCATATCCTGAATCAACTCAGAAAGCAAAAGAGTTTGATTATATGCCTTACTAATAAACTGCCTTTCTTTCTCTTCGTCAAGCTTGTTTTCTAATACAGTTTCAAGGAATCCTCGAATGCTGGTTACAGGCGTACGCAGTTCATGTGCAATATTACCTGTCATTTCTTGCTTTAAGAGCTGTGTTTTCTTCTGTTTTGTAATATCATTTAAAATTACTTCAAAACTCTCATCTTCAAAAACATTAACTCTTAACGAGAAAGTTTTACTGTGTTTTTCAAGTTGAGTTTCATAATATTTCACTCCTTTCGGATCAGAAAGAAATTCTTGAAAAGGGGCAAAGGTTGTATCCTTAAATATCACAGCAGGAGAAGTAAAAACCTCATCCACTAATGTGTTGAGATATTGAATGAAAAGTCCATTGTAAAACTGCACTTCCTTTTCCCTAGAAAAAAAGCATATTCCTTCCTCAGAGCTTTGCACATGCTGTAAAAGCTTTTCCCTTTCTTGAGAAACTTTTTCTTTATTTGCTTTTAATTCCTTGTAGTTATCTACAATTTTTTCGCTAATTTCTCCAAATTCATCTTTTGGAAACTGATTATCAATTACGTCAACTACATTTTCTGAAGAAACCACAAAATTTCTAAGTTGCTTAATTGTATCTCCAAACCGTTTAGAGACAAAATTGACAAGCACAATTGCTCCAATAAAAAGAATAATAATATAATACAAAAATAAGTTATCCGATTTAATGAATTGCTGTACTTCAACATTATAAGGCAAAGCCATACGAATAGTATAGGAATCATAATCTTTTGCGTAATACAAATACTCCAAATTCGTGGTAGAAGAAAGCCTAAGGTTTGACCCACTTCCTTCAGTTTTTGATTGCACAATTTCTGGGCGTTTTGCGTGATTGTCCAACTCTTCCAATTCATCAATAGCGTTGTCATACAAGACTTTTCCTTTTGGGTCAATCCACGTCAATCGCATTTCTTTCGGGAAAAGAATCAACAAACTATCCAAGTTTCCTCCCTTACTTATTGTAGCTTGTGTTATTTCAGTATAGACTTCTAGCTTTTCTTCTAATGCTTCAGTGCGTATTTTTCTCTCTTGCGATTGTGAAAAAATAATAATTGCTACCGTAAAAAGTGCAAAAACCACAAAGAAGTAGAAGAATAATTTTTGTCTATAACTCAATTGCATATACTATAATTTTGAAACATCAAAACGATAGCCATAACCAGCTCTATTGGTGATTACTCCTCTGTATTTCCCCATTTTTTTACGTAATCTGGTAATATGCACATCCACAGTTCTATCGGTTACATACGTCGTTTCATCCCAAAGCGTGTCAATAATATTTTCACGGGAAAACATTCTATCAGGATTTTCTGCAAGCAAGTACAATATTTCAAACTCTGTTTTGGTTAGTTCGATATTTTCACCTTCAATTCTTAGTTCTTTTAATCCTTTAGAAATTACTAAATCACCAAAAACCAAATCTTCGCTTTCTTGTTTCTCTGTATAGTCGGATCGTTTAACAATAGCTCTCACTCGAGCAATGACTTCTTTAATTGAAAAAGGTTTAGAAATATAATCATCAGCTCCCACAGAAAAACCTGTTAGCATATCATTTTCTGTATCTTTTGCAGTTAAAAATATGATTGGAATATTGTTGTTTTCTTTTCGAAGTTTTTCAGCCATTTTGTACCCAGACATCTCCCCCATCATCACATCCAGCAAAATCAAGTTATGGCTCGAATCCAAAATCTCTAACCCTTCTTCGGCTGAGTGCGCACATTCTACTTCAAAACCTTCATTAGAAAGATTGAATTCAAGGATTTCACAAATGTCTTTATCGTCTTCTACAATTAATATTTTCATCTTATAATTTAATATATTCAATTAAAGTACAAAAATATCTACAATCTATTTCCATGTAATCAAATAATTGTTACAATTTGATTAATCTCTCTAGAGCTTATATTGAAGTCGAAGTGTAAACACGTCATCATTTCTATCACTCTCATAACCAGCCAGATTACTAGATATTTCATTTCTTACGCTTTCATAAAAAGCTTGCAAACGAAGGTTTTTATTAATTCTCCAAAGCAAACCAAAACCTAAGGTCTGATATGCAATATCTCCCTCATTTGTGAAGTTTAATCCGATATTGTTTCCTGCTACTTTTGTGTTAGGATTGTACCAATCATATTTTAATACACCCGCTAAGAAGCTTATTCCTAAATCCTGAACTAACATTGCATACCCTCCATTAAATTCACGTAAATAAGTATCTTCAGAAGGTAAGTAAGGTGAGTTAGGACTTCTACTTCCAGTGTTGCTTCCTGGTTGTGTTCCTATCAAATATTCTCCTGTCAATTTTGTTTCTCCAAGCGCAGTTTGAAAAGAAAATTGAGCATCCACTCCAAAATATTCTCTTCTGGCAAAACCACCTATATTAGAAAGGTCATTATTTAGCTCATAACCGTCTCCATTCATTCTATATACGTTTTCTGTGCCTTGATAAACACCTCCATAATAATACGATACGCCTAGCCCCCACTTCATTTTGACTCCCCATTTATCCGAAGCTGAAAGATGGCCAATAAAATCTTTTTTGTTATCTATATCCATATAAGCGCCATTTCCAGAAAACAACCCTGCTTCTAATTTTAAAAAGTGAATTGCTGAAGATTCAGGTGCTTGTAAGGTAATCACTGCTCCTAAGTCTCGCTCTTCAGGGAATAATGTTTGAAAGATTGTTGAACGCTCTGGTGATTCTCTTTCTGAAGAGGAATATTGCACTTCGTATCCAAAAGTTCGGTTAGACACACCAAGTTTAAAGCTATTTGTACCAGCCCAAGGATCTTCTACCGCAACATAAGCATCTTTCAACACAATGCCTTTATCTGTTATATTAAGCTGAAAAACTCCAGAAGCTATTCCTTTTTTATAGTCAAATTTTAATCTTCCTCTTCGAATTCCAAAGCGGTTAAAAGATTGATTAGGATTATTGTTACTTCCTCCTACTTTAAGAGACGCATCTTGCTCTCCCCATTGAAATTGAGGTTGTATATATACCGTTACAGAAAGTCCTTTGATTTTCGTATTAATCCCCTCACTTTCATTGTTTTGTTTAAGGGTGTCTTGTTCTTGTGCTAATCCTGTTAGGCTTATCAAAAGTATTGCTAAAAAAGAATTAATTTTCTTCATTATTTATAGTAAATAATTTTAATAATTTCATTTCGGCTACAAAACTACAACAGAATCGTTGCTGCAAAGCTACATTGTTGTTACTAAAATGTTAAGAAGGCCTTTAATTAAAGATAAACGATGCCTAACCAGCCCTATAATCTGCAGATTAACCTCCGATTCAATCTTCTTTCTCCTTTTTATCTTTATTTTTATCTTTTATTGATGAAATAATTTGAGCAACCTGTTCTTTTAATTTATCAACTCTTTCTTTCATAGGTAGTTCTTCAATTTCCTCACCTTTATCAGTAAAGTTTTTAGTTCCGATAAGCAAGGCAATGGGTTTCAATTGATCAAATTCTTCACAAAAAACTTTTAACATTGCAACAAAAGGCAAGAACAAAATCATTCCTGCTACACCCCACACAGAAGCTCCAATTATAATACTTAAAATAGAAGTCAATGCATTTACGTCCAAGCTATTTCCCACAATTTTTGGGGTCAACAAGTTGTCTGTTACCATTTGCACAATCCAGAACAAAACAACCACTCCCACTGCGACCCATATTGTATCGTAGGAAACTAAAGCATAAACTGCTGGAATTATCGTACCTATCATTGTTCCTACATAAGGAACGATAGAAAATACTGCTGCTAAAAAACCGAAGAATATAGGATTATCTAATCCAATAAGCCAAAGACCTAAACTGTTCACCCCTCCTACGATAAGCACCACAATAAATACACCACCTGAATATTTTTGACCTACATCTTTTAGTTTTCTAAACATTTTCATCACTTGGTCTCTATTCTCTATAGAAGCAAAACTCACTAAACCAATGGTAAGTGCCTTCCTGTATATTAAAAACAAAAAGGTAAAAATAACTGTAGTCACCAAACCTGTAATAAACGAAGTGGTTTCGCTCATCGATTTACTAGCTAATGCTCCAATAGAGCTAGCTAACCAAGAAGTTAATTTGCTAAGCATATCATCCCGACTCATGTCTTTAATTATAGGAACATGTTCATTAATGTACACTGTAAAGTCTACAAAAGCAGTGATTAAGCTATCTTGAAAAGAGGTGAAATCAGAGACCAACTTTACGGCTTGAGCTGAAAACAGCGTAATGATTCCCAAAATAATTATAAGCACAGTGATAAGGGCTAGAAATACAGAAATTGTGGAATTAATTTTCCATTTTTCAAACCGCTGGACTAGAGGAAGTAGAATCAGCGAAATCAGTAAAGCAATGCTCAAAGGAATTAATATTGTTCTTGCTAGAATGAGAACTGCAACAATCGCAAAAATAGTTGCGATAACATAAAAAAAATTTTGAAAGGAAATCTTCATATTTCTTAATTAAATTTAATTAATTCGTTATTTCTTCGATTGCTCTATCTAGAATTTCATCTTTTGTCAAATCAGACCAATCAAAAGCAACTTCTATATCTGCAGGTACTCCTTCTTCTGCATAATTATTTCCTTGTAAATCTAAAATTTGACTCACACTAAATCTGTATGTCCATCCATTAGGAAGTTGTCCTCCATTGGGCAAACCACCACCTCCACCTGTAGCGTCTCCAACCAAGGTCATTTGAGGTAATGCTTTCGCAGCCAAAGCAAAAAGTGTGGTTGCACTATAAGAACCTCTATCAATTAAAACTATAACTGGTTTTGTATATTTTATTCCACTTGAAGGTGTAATATAGAAGTCTTCCCTTTCGCTAAAATCATTGTGGTTTGGTCCATTACGTGTAATGCTGTATCCTACATGTGTTTTTCCTTCTACGAAGCGCCCTAAAAGTGCAGGCACATTAAAAATACTTCCTCCTCCATTTTCTCTGAGATCTAAAATGATTCCTTTGGTATCTTTATATCGCTCTAAAATCAAGTTCATTTGAGAATTTGAGAAATTAGACATAAAGCTAGCGTAACGGATATATCCAACTTCTCCATTGTGCAAAAAGTCATGTTTGAACGCACCAGTTTGCCATGCATTTGGAATATAAAACTCATCTATTGTTCGCACTCGATAATTCTTTGGTCCGTTAAGCGACACATTGTACTTCGATACATTAAAAGGTGTGATTAAATTCGTATGGTCATCCCTTAGTTCATTGAGCATGGAAGCCATTACATTAAATAGTTCTTCTTCACTGGAGTTTTCTGAGAGCAAAGGTCTATAAGTCGCTCTCACTTGATTCCAGTCTACATTTTTCAGTTCAAAATAACTGTATTTTTTATCCACTTCCTCCCACAAATAATCAAAGTTTTCTATAGGATCCACAGAGCCTCTATCTTTTTTAAATAGTATTTTTTCGCACGAGGAAAAGAAAAAGATCGCCAATATGATATATAAATATCTCATGTTTATCGTTTTTTAGTATGAAAGTATATTGTATATTGAATACGATGACTTGCCATCTGAAAAGGCTCATGCTTCCCAGGTGCGTGAGCAGATTCCCAAAGGTAAGACCAACTTCTAGCATTCCCATTTGGCAAATACTTTACATATTCTACTTGGGTTCTAAATCTATAGCCATTCAAAGACCATTTATAATTTGAAAAAGCCCATGTTACTGGTGAGGTTTCCATTCCTTGTATTTCACTATCGTAAGTATAAGCATATCCAGGACGATAATTAAAATTTAAAACGCCCAGATTAAATAAGATTCTTAAATCTCTTTTTACTGGCTTAAACACAGGTTTAATTAACCATAGATTTAGCTGTTTTGTCTGTGTTCGTGACACATCTCTTGTCCATTGTACAGTAGCCATGAGGTTGGAGAAATTTTCCAAGCCCATTGTGTTATTCTGTAGCGAGGGATTAGCTCGAACGTGTTGAGTTAAGACCACTGCCCCTCCAATTTTGGTATTGTTTTTAGAGTTTGACAATACTTCTAACTTCCATAACTGCTGGTAAAAAAGACTAAAAGTACCGAATATTGCCATGGCTCCTGGTTGAATAAAATCACTTTTCGGCACCCTTGCTGCATGTCCACTTATTCCAAAGTCAATCATAAAAATTCGCTCTCTATTCTCCGCACGTCGTAACCATGAAGCGTTTAAATTGATTCCTAATCCATCATAAAACAAAGGAGAAGTGGCGAAATCCCGAAAAAGAGGATGTGTCAATCCAGCAGAAAGTAATGTGTAATAATTCGAAAGTTTAATTTCCTCTGCTGGCTGCAAATTATCTTCATTTGTTCTTAAGCTATCCTCCTGACTTATAGCAAGACTACTTACAGACATGAGAAGTGTCAACAAAGCACACTTGAATATTTCATTCATATACAAGACCTTAATTAAAACAATAAAGGTAAAGCAATAAAAGAATAAATCAGAACAAATAGAATAAAAAAAGCGACCCTATGTTTAGAGTCGCTCTTATGATATACTTTTATTTTCAATTATTTTGCGTAATTCACTGATCTTTTCTCTCGAATTAACGTAACTTTCACTTGTCCAGGATAAGTCATTTCAGTTTGAATCTTTTGAGAGATAGCGAAAGACAGTTCGTCGGCTTGTAAATCCGATACTTTCTCACTTTCCACCATTACTCGTAGTTCTCTACCTGCCTGAATAGCGTATGCTTTTGTAACTCCATCGTAAGAAAGTGCCAAGCCTTCTAACTCTTTAATTCTTTTGATGTAGGCTTCGATAACCTCTCTTCTTGCACCTGGTCTAGCTCCAGAGATGGCGTCTGCTACCTGAACCAATGGTGAAATTAAGGTTGTCATTTCAATTTCGTCATGATGGGCACCAATTGCGTTCAATACTTCTGGTTTCTCACCATATTTTTCAGCGATTTTCATACCTAATATCGCATGTGGTAATTCTGGCTCATCTTCAGGAACCTTACCAATATCGTGCAGTAAGGCAGCTCGCTTGGCAATTTTTACGTTTAATCCAAGTTCAGCAGCCATGATTGCCGCAATATTCGCTACTTCTCTACTGTGTTGTAATAAATTTTGTCCATACGAAGAACGGTATTTCATTCTTCCGACCATTCGAATTAACTCTGGGTGTAAGCCATGAATTCCAAGGTCGATACATGTACGTCTTCCAATTTCTGCAATTTCATCATTTAATGATTTAGTAGTTTTAGCTACTACCTCCTCAATACGAGCAGGGTGGATTCGTCCATCTGAAATCAATTGATGTAATGCCAATCTTGCAATCTCTCTTCTAACTGGGTCGAAGCAAGAAAGTAAAATCGCTTCTGGTGTATCGTCTACAATGATTTCAACACCTGTAGCAGCTTCAATAGCTCGGATATTTCGTCCTTCACGTCCAATAATTCTACCTTTCACGTCATCAGATTCGATATTGAAAACAGAAACTGCATTTTCAATTGATTGTTCGTGAGCGACACGTTGCATGGCTTGAATAATGACTCTTTTCGCTTCGGTATTAGCATTTAATTTTGCTTCCTCGACAATGTCTTTGATATCTGCCATTGCTTGCGTACGAGCTTCATCCGTAAGTGCTTTCATCAACAAAACTTTTGCTTCTTCTGGATTCATTCCAGAAATACGTGAAAGTTCGGCTACTCTTTTTTCTTGAATTCTTTCTAGTTCTTCTTGGCGGGTTAAGTTGATTTGAATTTTTTCTTCTAAAGCTTTTTCTTGGCTTTCTAATCTTCTTTCTTTACGACTTACTTCTTCAATTTTTTTAGATAGGTTTTTGTCTTTTGCTTTGGCGCGGTCTTCAGCTGATTGTAGTTTTCTTTCGCGCTCTCTAATTACCTTGTCATGATTTTCTTTAAGTTGTAAAAACTTTTCTTTTGCTTGGATAATTTTATCCTTTTTAATGGCCTCACCTTCATTTTCTGCATCCTTTAAAATCTGTTCTTTCCTTTTTTTCAACAGCACATTTTGGATGATAAAAGCAAGTACCCCTCCGACAATTAGGCCAATACCCACTCCTGTTATAATTTCCATGTCTTTTAAAATTAAAATATTAAAAAATATGGGAAATTAAATTGATACTAAGATTACGACATTTCAATACTATTCGAAAGCTTTTCTAAGGCTTCCAAAATCTTATCTTTCTCCAAACTTTCTTTTTGTGGATTAGCTCCCGATTGACTACGCGTAGCCAATTGTAATGAAGTCATTGCCAATAAATCTTGCATATCTTTTACTGCATAAATCTGTTGAAGTTGCTGAATGTTAGAGTTGATATCTTCAGCAGCCTTACGCACTGCTTCCTCTTCACTCTCATTGATAGTGAGTGGATAGCTACGTCCAGCGATTACTAATTTTATTGATATTTTACTCATTTAATTTTCAGCTTTCAATCGACTTATACAGTCATCAATTTCCCTAACAAGCGCATCAATTTCAGCATTGTTATCTGGTTGACTCACGGTTGAGTCACCTTCCCTTTGCTGATATTGCTGCATTAAATCATCATACTTTGCTTTAAAGTCCTGCGCCTCCTGACTCCTAAGAGCCAACTCTTTTTGAAGCTTTTCGACTTCGTTCTTTAAAGCCACATTAGTTGTCCTAACTTCGGTTAAAGCATTACGCATCGACGTAATTTTTAACTCTATTTCTGTTATGACTTTTTGAATTTCTTCCATGTTTAAATATGACTTATACAAAGATAATATATTTTAACGGTTAAAAACAATTTTTATTTTAATTGAATTTAAAAACGTAAAATTATCTGTTTTTTCTTATTCAATTTTATTCAAAAAATGTTTTCTCACATCTTTACATATTTCTTCTATACTGTCCACCTACTTCAAACAATGCATTTGTAATTTGCCCTAATGAACAATACTTCGTCGCTTCCATCATGGTTTCGAACATGTTTTTATTCATAATGGCAGAAGTTTGTAGCTTTTCTAACCACTCACTAGCTTTGTTCTCGTGAAGCTGATGAAGTCTTTCCAACATTTTAATTTGGTACTCTTTTTCTTCCTCAGTTGCACGAATTACCTCATCTGGAATAATGGTAGGTGAACCCTTTGAATCAGTGAATGTATTCACGCCAATTATCGGATACTCACCAGAGTGCTTTAAATGTTCATAGTGCAAGGATTCTTCTTGAATTTTAGAGCGTTGATACATCGTTTCCATCGCACCTAAAACACCTCCTCTCTCCGTAATTCTGTCAAATTCCATTAATACTGCTTCCTCCACAAGGTCTGTAAGTTCTTCAATGATAAAAGAACCTTGAATTGGATTTTCATTCTTCGCCAATCCAAGCTCTCTATTAATAATCAACTGAATTGCCATTGCACGTCGCACAGACTCTTCTGTAGGTGTAGTGATTGCTTCATCATAAGCGTTTGTATGCAGGGAGTTTGTATTGTCGTAAATGGCATACAAAGCTTGTAATGTGGTACGAATATCATTAAAAGCAATTTCCTGAGCATGTAATGAACGTCCCGAAGTTTGAATGTGATATTTCAACATTTGAGATCGTTTATTGGCTCCATATTTCTCTTTCATGGCTTTTGCCCATATCCTTCTTGCTACACGTCCAATTACAGCATATTCTGGGTCAATTCCATTGGAAAAGAAAAAAGATAAGTTAGGTCCAAAATCATTAATATCCATTCCCCTACTTAAGTAGTACTCTACGTATGTAAATCCATTAGAAAGGGTTAAAGCCAACTGTGTAATCGGATTGGCTCCAGCTTCTGCAATGTGATATCCTGAAATAGAGACAGAGTAGAAATTGCGCACCTTGTGGTCAATAAAGTACTCTTGCACATCTCCCATCAAACGAAGCGCAAACTCTGTTGAAAAAATACACGTGTTCTGAGCTTGATCTTCCTTTAAAATATCTGCCTGTACTGTACCTCGAACAACTGCAAGCGTATTCTTTTTTATTTCATTATACACGTCAGCAGGTAGCACCTGATCTCCTGTTACTCCTAAAAGCATTAATCCTAAACCATCGTTCCCTTCTGGCAATTCTCCCTGGTACTTAGGTTGCTCCATTCCTTTTTCTTTAAAAATCCTATCGATTTTCTGCTTCACCTCTTTTTCTAATCCATTGGCTTTGATGTATTTTTCACACGCTTGGTCAATGGCAGCATTCATGAAAAATCCTAGCAACATAGGTGCAGGTCCATTAATTGTCATTGAAACTGAAGTCTTAGGATCCGATAAATCAAATCCAGAGTACAGTTTTTTAGCATCATCTAAACAACAAATAGAAACTCCAGCGTTACCAATTTTTCCATAAATATCTGGACGATAAGCTGGGTCGTTTCCATACAAAGTAACCGAGTCAAATGCAGTGGAAAGTCGTTTTGCTGGCATTCCCAAACTTACATAGTGGAAACGCTTATTCGTTCGTTCAGGACCTCCTTCCCCAGCAAACATTCGTGTAGGGTCTTCTCCTTCTCTTTTAAAAGGGAAAAGTCCTGCTGTATACGGAAATTCTCCTGGTACATTTTCTTGTAAAATCCATCTTAAAATATCTCCCCATGAAGAGTATTTCGGAAGAGCTACTTTAGGAATTTGCAAATGCGATAACGATTCGGTATGTGTTTTCACTTTCAGTTCCTTATCTCTTACTTTAAAGGTAAAAACAGGAGCTTTATAGCGTTCAACTTTATCTTTCCATGTTTCAATCGCTTCCCAATTGTGCGGATTTAAATCCATCTTCTGCTTTTCAAAGGCTTCTTCTAAACCTTTAATCAATCTATCTTTATCCTCTATTTCGCTTGCTTTCAAAGTTTCGATAGAACGCTGAATTCCATACAATTTGTCTGCTACTTCAACTTGTGCATCTACCCACTTATCATAGGCACGATTACTCTCAGAAATTTCAGACAAATAACGTGTTCTGCTTGGTGGAATGATATATACCTTTTCAGACATCTCATTCGTAATCTCAAATGTAGATGCTAAATTCGCAGCTGCTTTTTCATTCAGCGTTTCAATCAACACTTTGTACAATTGATTTGTACCTGGGTCATTGAATTGAGATGCAATTGTTCCATAAACAGGCATTTCATCCACTGGTTTATCAAACAACATGTGGTTTCGTTGGTATTGTTTACGCACATCTCTAAGTGCATCTAAAGCTCCACGTTTGTCGAACTTATTCAATGCAATTACATCCGCAAAATCAAGCATATCAATTTTCTCCAATTGTGTAGCTGCTCCAAACTCAGGTGTCATCACATATAAACTCACATCTGAATGCTCCATAATCTCTGTATCCGACTGTCCAATACCTGATGTCTCCAAGATAATTAGGTCAAAATTAGCTACTTTGAGCACCGCCATAGCTTCTGCAACGTGTTTAGACAAAGAAAGATTCGATTGTCTTGTGGCTAAGGAGCGCATATATACCCTCTCATTTGAGACTGAGTTCATGCGAATTCTATCACCAAGCAACGCTCCTCCTGTTTTTCTTTTAGAAGGGTCGACAGAAACTACTGCAATTCGTTTGTCCTCAAAATCAGAAAGAAAACGACGCACCAATTCATCTACTAAAGATGACTTTCCAGCTCCTCCAGTTCCGGTAATCCCGAGTACAGGTACTTTTGCATTTTCTGCTAAGCGGTGAATTTCATCAAAAAGTTCTTTTGACTCTTCAAAATAGTTTTCTGCAGCTGAAATAACCTTCGCTATGTCTGCATTATTTTTATCTTTAAGTGTATGAGGATCAACTTTAACATCTTTACCTACAGGGAAATCTGATTTTTCAATCAAATCGTTAATCATTCCTTGCAGTCCCATTTCACGACCATCATCTGGATGATAAATACGAGTAATTCCATACGCTTGTAATTCGTCTATTTCTGAAGGAAGAATGGTTCCACCACCACCTGCAAAAATTTTAATCTGCGGTGCTCCTTTTTCTTGAAGCAAGT
>Ga0209075_1001928_pt1 | contig 18891 bp, 16 predicted proteins | sample Stecom2011_FD_187523 | JGI IMG/M metagenome (GOLD analysis project Ga0209075, IMG submission 187523) | Agricultural soil microbial communities from Utah to study Nitrogen management - Steer compost 2011 (SPAdes) (version 2) | ecosystem: Environmental > Terrestrial > Soil > Agricultural land...
AGTAAATAATTAACGTTAACATTGAAATGATTTTTAAACAATTTCATTAGTTTTGTTTAATTATAAAGTCCAAATAAGATTATGTCCTTTTTTAAAAAACTGAGTAACTTTTTTACGAGCAGGAAGTTTATTGTAAATTTACTACTGTTTTTTGTGGTTTGGTTTGCGATTGTATATGGTGGAAAGTCATATTTTGATAGCTATACTCATCACGGTGAAGAAATCGTAGTGCCCAATTTGTTAAATAATAACATTAAAGATGTAGATGTATTAATTGGGGACCAACCGCTTAGGTATGAAATCTTAGATTCTATTTATAATCCAGATTTATTAGAAGGAACGATAGTGTATCAAAATCCTATGCCTACAGATTCCTCAGGACTCACTGTAAAAGCAGATAGAACGATCCGCTTGCGTGTAACCAAACAAACACGTTTAGTAAATGTGCCTATTGTAGTCAGTAAAAGCGAACGTTTTGCTGAAGGTGTTTTGGCTTCAAAAGGATTGAGGACGAGAATAAAACACGTACCAAGTAGAGAAGACCAAGGAAGTGTAATATCCCAAACTTACAACGGAAAAGACGTTTATCCTGGGCAACAGGTTCCAATTAATTCTATTATGGAATTGACAGTTGGGAAAAGAGGAGTTGGAAATATGGTTACCGTTCCGAATTTACAAGGTCTTACAATAAAAGAAGCTTATGATCGTTTGAATGGAACAGGTTTAAGACCTTACCTTTCTTGTTCACAATGTCTAACAGAAAGTGATAGTTTAAACTTTGTTGTGATTCGTCAAACTCCTGTTGCGGCAGATAGTAGCCAGATACCTGAAGGTTCGCCAATTACTATTTTTGCTGCTTCAAGTTTCGATTCAGAAGAATAGATTCTCATGCTAAAAAAGTATTTAATGAAACTTTTATTTTTTTCAATATCCGTTTTATTTGCCATTGGATTATATGCTCAAGATGGACTAAGCCCTATTACTGCAAACCCTGACTTGTTTGGGAAAGAAAAAATAATGCAGAAATCATTGATAAACAGCTTTGACAGTACAGTTGTTTATGTCTCGGATACTCTTTCTCTTCCTTTTTTCGATGATTTTTCGAGAAATAATTTTCAAAAATATGACGCTCAACCTGGAGATGCAGGATTGACGGAAGAGCTGTTCTATAAGATGTTGCAGACGGATGGAGTAACACCCATGGATGCCAGCGCGGAATTTACAGAAACCAAAACGTATCGGGTAACATACGACCCCGTTCTAGATACTACAATCTTTAATTACTTTGATTCTGTCGTTTTCTTGTACGACGATTTAAGTGTTTATCAGCCTAATTATTCATCAACGTATGGATTTCCTCCTTTTTATCTTTACGATACATTAGATGGCTCAGGAAGTCCAGCTGATACAATATGGATTGAAGATGTTGAATTTAAACAAGATTCTGCTAGGGTGTTTTACAAACAAATCAATGAACCCACAAAGTTATGGCTGAACGAGCAGGCTTATCACAATTATAGATTTGCAGTCAATCCATGGTCTATTGGTGTCGTTACCTTCGATGGTTTAGATGAGTTTGGTTATCCTTATAACTTTAGTGGATTTGCAAATCAAGAAAATGATGTGCTTTTGTCAAAACCAATTGACATGTCTGCTTATACACCCAATGATTCAATTTATTTTAGTTTTTTATACCAAAAAGAAGGTTTGGGCGAGAAGCCTGAAGCTGCAGATTCTCTGTTTTTAGATTTCTATTCCCCAGTCACTCAAACTTGGCAGAGAGTTTGGAGAACAGAAGGTGGAGGTCTTTCAGACTTTAAGGTGGCACATATTCGTATCATTGACCCAGCGTATCTTCACAAGGGATTTCAATTTAGATTTATCAATTTTTCATCTCCAGCCGGAGGCTTAGACCACTTTCATATCGATTACGTCAACCTGAGAACTTCTTCAGGATATCAGGACACATTGTTTAAAGATTTTGCCATGGTTTACCCTATCGCCACACTCTTAGATACTTATACGAGTGTTCCATGGAAGCACTATCGAGCAAATCCGACAGGGAAAATGAGTAATTCAGTGAAGGTTACTGTGAGAAATGGAAGTGAACTCACAGAAAATAACCAAAATGGAGAGGTGAAGATTTATTATGAAGGAAATTTAGAAGGAACATATACATTGAACGCATCTACGCTTTCTGGTGGCGATATTAATTATGCTCCACGTACAACTTATGAGAGTTTACATGATTTCTCTACAGGTTATGCGTTTGACCATACAAAAGCAAATGATACAGCTGCATATTTTGATTATGAAGGAATTGCTACTGCACAGTTTCCAAATAATCCAATAAACGATACCACATTTTCTACACAAGTGTTCGAAAATTACTACGCCTATGATGATGGTACTGCAGAAAGAGCTTATGGTGTGACAGGAGTGCAGGGCATGCTAGCAGTTCGCTTTGACGCGTATCAACCCGACTCTTTAATTGGTATTAAAGTTCATTTTGTTCCTACTGTTGATGATGTTTCTAATAATCTGTTTTTGTTGAGAGTTTGGGGAGATAACAACGGAAAACCAGGAGAATTAATATATGAAGATGAGTTCTTTTATCCTCGTCAGCCAATTTACACGACTGGTAAAAACGAGTTCTATACCTACGTATTTAAAGATACGATGAAAGTCCCTGTAGATGAAATCTTTTATGTAGGCATGAGACAAATTGATGAAGAACGTTTAAACATTGGTTTTGACAGAAACACCAATAACGCAGACAAGATATTTTGGAGTGTGGATACAGGCGCAAATTGGTACAACGCAAGTTATGAAGGATCTGTAATGATTCGTCCTGTGGTTACCAGCAAAATGGATTATACTTTAGGCGTAAAACCACTTGAAGTTAGTCAAGTAGACTATGACTTTATGCTTTATCCAAATCCAAGTAACTCAGTGGTAAATATTAAAACAGATAATGCCACATCAAACTCCATCTTTCAAATCTTGGACTTAAACGGTCGAGTGGTTGCTCAAACTTCTGCAGCGGAAGCGTTCCAAGTGGATACTTTAAAAGGCGGTGTTTACTTAGTAAATAGAATTGAAAACAATCAAGTGGTAAAGGTTAAGAAGCTTGTAGTATATTAAACAATGATAGACGAAAATCAAGAGGAGACGGATAACGATGAGATGTATGAGCATCATAGATTTGTTGCAGATAAAGGGCAGGAAGTTCTACGAATTGATAAGTTTTTATTAGACCGAGTTCCCAATACCTCTCGGAATAAAATCCAAGTGGCCGCGAAGAATGGAAACATTTTGGTAAATGGTCAGGTGGTAAAGCAAAACTACAAGGTTAAGCCTTTAGATGAAATTTCAATTGTAATGCCTTATCCAGTTCGAGAGATTGAGCTTATACCTGAAGACATTCCTTTAGACATTCATTATGAGGACGACACTGTAATTGTGGTGAATAAACCTGCCAATATGGTTGTGCATCCTGGATATGGAAATTATTCTGGGACATTAGTGAATGCGTTAATATATCACTTTGATAAACTGCCGACCAAACCCGATGATTATTATGGTCGTCCAGGATTGGTTCATCGTTTGGATAAACATACTACTGGATTAATGGTGATAGCAAAAACAGAAGATGCACTCACGAACTTAGCCAAGCAGTTTTACGATAGGACTGCTGAAAGACGTTATCAAGCATTGGTGTGGGGAGATGTGAAAGAGGATGAAGGAAGAATTGAAGGAAATTTAGGAAGGTCTCCTAAAAATAGAAAGTTAATCACTGTTTTTCCAGAAGGAGATTATGGGAAACACGCAGTGACACATTATAAAGTGCTTAAACGATTTGGTTATGTAACACTCATAGAATGCCAATTAGAAACAGGGCGAACACATCAAATTCGAGTGCACATGAAGCACATTGGGCATACCTTGTTCAATGATTTGGAATATGGTGGCGACAAGGTGTTAAAAGGCACAACCTTTTCTAACTACAAGCAGTTTGTGTTGAACAATTTTGCCTTACTTGAAGGACAAGCATTACACGCAAAGACCATAGGATTTACGCATCCAAAAACAGGTGAGTTTATGCGCTTTGACTCTGAGCTTCCTGATGGATTTAAAGCCGTTCTTGAACGTTGGGACAATTACCTAAAGAATAGAAAAGAAGTGTAAGGCTCATATTTCCAAAGGATAATTTCTATTAGAAAAACTTAGGAATATTCAATAAAATTTCCTATCTTGTATAAGATATGGCAAAACTTCTTTACATTAAAAATATGGTTTGTCCACGGTGTATTATTGCCGTAGAAAATGTGTTAGATGAAATGCAAATTCCTATACAAAAAGTGGAATTAGGAAATGTTCATCTTATGCAGGAATTAAGCGAGGAGCAAACAAAACAATTTGCAGAAAAAATCGAAGCTTTAGGATTTGAACTACTGCTTTCTAATTCGGCTCAACTTATTTCAGAGATAAAAACCGAAATCATCAAACAAATTCATCATAATACTGAGCCTTTAACCGTTAATTTTTCAGATTTTCTTTCCGATAAACTAGGTTACGACTATCCTTATTTAAGTCGCTTATTTTCTTCCGTAGAAGGTGTTACCATTAATCGGTATATTGTGACACAGAAAATTGAAAAAGTAAAAGAGCTACTTTTTTATGAAGAATTGTCAACTGCTGAAATTGCGCATCAATTGAATTATAGTAATGTAGCTTATCTTTCGAGTGTGTTTAAAAAAGAAACGGGTATGACACTTTCTCAATTTAAAGCATTACACAATCCAAAAAGGAAGCCAATTTCTGATTTATAGCAAAAATTTATAACTGTTTCGCAAAATATCGTAACACTTTATTGATAAATATTGTGGAGATTTGTAATGAACATTAAAAGATAAGAATATGAGTACAATAGAAAGGAAAACATTTCCTGTAACTGGAATGATGTGTACGGGATGTTCAGCAAGCGTAGAAAAGATATTAAAAAACACAGAGGGTGTTAATGAAGCAAATGTAAACTTTGCGGCTAATACTGTTTTGGTGGATTACGATACAGACATTATTTCAAAAGAGGAATTAAAAAATAGTTTAGAAGAGGCAGGATACGGGATGATTATAAAGGAAGATAATCCCGAAGGAGAGCAGCAAGCACTGCAAGAAAAAGAATATAAGGAAACTAAAAAGCAGCTTATTGGAGCAGGAATTTTCACCCTACCTATTTTCATTATGGGTATGTTTTTTATGGATTGGGTGCCTGGCTATTACATCTCAATGATTTTAGCCATTCCTGTGCTTTTTGTTTTTGGCAGAACGTTCTTTATTAATGCTTGGAAGCAAGCCAAACGCAAAAGTGTAAACATGGATACGCTTGTGGCAATGAGTACTGGAATTGCTTTTGTGTATAGTGTTTTTGCCACCTTATTTCCGTCTTTCTTTATTGAAAGAGGAGTAGAGCCACATGTATATTTTGAAGCAGCCACAGTGATCATTACGTTCATTCTCTTGGGTAGAGTTTTAGAAGCAAAAGCAAAATCGAATACTTCGGTAGCTTTGAAAAAATTAATGGGTTTACAACCTAAAACACTTCGGGCAATTATTAATGGAACAGAGCAAGAAATTTTGATTGAAGAGGTGGAAATAGGCAATGTGATTATCGTTCGTCCAGGTGAAAGAATACCAGTGGACGGTGTGGTCATACAAGGAGGTTCGTATGTGAATGAAAGTATGATTTCTGGAGAATCAGTACCAGTTGAGAAAAATGAAGGAGACAAGGTTTTTGCAGGAACAATTAATCAAAAAGGAAGCTTCAATTTTCGAGCAGAGAAAGTAGGGAGTGATACACTTTTGTCGCAGATTATTAAACGGGTTCAGGAAGCACAAGGAAGTAAAGCTCCTGTACAGAAAATGGTAGATAAAATTGCAAGCATATTTGTTCCAGTAGTGATTGGAATTGCCATCCTCACATTCATTGTATGGATGCTTGTGGGAGGAGATAATGCATTTAGTCATGCCTTAATTACTTCAATTGCGGTACTTATTGTGGCTTGTCCATGTGCTTTAGGTTTAGCTACTCCAACAGCGATTATGGTTGGAATTGGAAAGGGAGCAGAAAACAATATTTTGATAAAAGATGCCGAAAGTTTAGAGTTAGGGTATAAAACTGATGTGATTATCTTAGATAAAACAGGAACAATTACAAAAGGGAAACCCAATGTAACCGACATCACATGGTATGTAGACGAAGATGAGGTGGAGTACAATAAGCGCGTATTGTTAGCCTTAGAAGCTAACTCTGAACACCCATTAGCTGATGCAGTAATACGTAGATTAAAAGAAGAAGGTGTTCAGCCCATCGAGATGTTTGAATTTCAAAGTATAACAGGGCAAGGAGTGAAAGCCAAAGACAGTAAAGGGAAAAGTTATTTTATAGGAAACAAAGCGCTTTTAAAAGGTCAACAAATAAATATTGATGAAAAATTAAAAAGCGTAATTAACTCATGGAGGGAAGAAGCCAAGACTGTTGTTTTCTTTACAGATGAAGAAAAATTGATTGCCATGTTGGGAATTGCGGATGAGGTAAAAGCTAATTCTGTAGAAGCCATTAAGGATTTACAAGATATTGGAGTAGAAGTTTATATGTTAACAGGAGATAATGAACAAACTGCAGCAGCTGTGGCAAAACAAGTAGGTATTCAGAATTTTGTGGGTGATGCGATGCCATCAGATAAATCCGATTTCGTTAAAAAATTACAGAAAGAGGGTCATGTGGTGGCCATGGTAGGTGATGGGATTAATGATTCAGAAGCATTGGCACAGGCAGATGTGAGCATAGCGATGGGACACGGCTCAGATATTGCTATGGATGTAGCTAAAATCACTTTAACTACATCAGATTTAGCCTCAATTCCTAAAGCTTTAAAGCTATCAAGAAGCACAGTTAAAGGTGTGCATCAGAATTTATTTTGGGCTTTCTTTTATAATGTGATTAGTATTCCTATCGCAGCGGGAGTACTCTACAGTGTAAATGGATTTTTACTCGACCCTATGATTGCAGGAGCAGCGATGGCATTTAGCTCGGTTTCGGTAGTCTTAAATAGTTTGAGATTAAAAAACGTTAAATTGTAGATAAAACAAACAATTAGGTGAGTTTTTAAGTGAAATAATATGTTAAACTGCCTTTTTAAAGGCGATAAAAAAATAAAATTATGGTAGAATTAAAATTTAAGACAACCTTAAAATGTGCAGGTTGTCAAGAGAAAGTGACAGAAGGTTTAAACAATATTGCATCGATTCAAGATTGGAGCGTAGATTTAGACAGTGCTGAGAAAATTTTAACTGTTCGCGCTTCTGAGGATGTTGAGCAAGAAGTTAAAACTGTATTTCAAACTAAAGGGTTTGAAGCTGTTAAGAAGTAGTTTATTTTAAGAATAAAAAAAGCTCCTTTGTCAATATCAACAAAGGAGCTTTTTTGATAAGGATTATTTATAGCTTTATCATTAACCTCGCCATAAAATTAATTCCAGCTTGCGGAAAGTAAAAGTTTTCTTGAATTCTTTCTTCTCCCACTAAGTAAGAAAAAGTATATCCATTGTTTTCATACATATAATTAAACAGGTTATTCACTCTACCACCGATAGTGATTTCCTTAATTCCCCATACAGAAAAGCTATAAGACACATCGAAATGGGTTAGAAAATAGGCGTCTAATGCACGAGTATCATTTGATGTATTGTCTAAATATTGTTTCCCCACGTACTTGTTCAGTAAGCTCAATTTTAAGCCATCGACTGGGGCATAATGGATGTTAAATCCTGCAATTACAGAAGGAGAGAAAGCTAAGTCTGTAGTTCCATGTTCGATTTTTGTTTGTGGTATATAATTCCAAAACTCATCATAGCTATCTACATATTCCACAAAGTTTTTAATCTTGTTTTCACTTAGCGTTAGATTAGCTGTAAATCCAAGTTTTTCAAAAGGTTGGTATCCTCCTTCAAGTTCTAGACCTAAGCGGTAACTCTCTTTTACGTTGGTTCTGGTATATCCACCTACATCATTTATTTCACCTGTAAGCACAAGCTGATTATCATAAAGCATATGGTAAATATTCGCGTTTAAGAAACCCTTTTCATGGTTAAAACGATACCCAGCCTCTAAGTTGTAAAGTGTTTCATGTTGAGGTCGGTTATTTTCGGTTTGTTCTTGGAAATCATCTCGTACAGGCTCCCTATTTCCAACGGCATACGAAGCATAAACAGAATGCGATGAGTTGAAGAAATAGGATACGCCAGCTTTAGGGTTGAAGAAGTTATAAAATACAGTTTGATCCACATTAATAATTTCACTTCCGATGTCTGTAATTCCTAAAAATGTGTAATCGACATGTCTATATTGAGCATCAGCGAAAAACACTATATTTTTCACTTGGTAGTTTGCTTTTAAATAAATGTTGCCGTCATATTTCACTGAGCTATTGAAATAATAGTCTTCTCTGTCCTCCAAGACAGGTAAATATTGTGCCCAAGGTACTCTTCCGAAGTGGTCTCCAATATATTTATTCATTCCACCGCCTAGTACCGCTTCAAAACCTTTTAAATTATTATAACTCACATGAAAAACACCTCCAAAGAAATGATTGTCTAACCATTTTTGACGAATTAAATCCATTCTGTTCACCGTATCATTATTAACCACTATAGGGTTGAAGCCATAGGTTGAAAAATGATCATCAGCTCTAAAGTTTTCATAATATCCTTCTCCACGTGTATAGTGCAATGCTATTTTTGTATTCCATTTTGGGTTAAATTGATATGCATAGTGAAGTTGGTAATGAGTTTGTTGATAATTGTCCGTTTCGTTATGATATTCAGCAGAATTATAGGTTCTTCCAGCGTTTAATAGATTTTCTATTTCACTTGAAGATAAGCCATTTCTCGCTGCGTAATCTAGCATTTCTTGTTCATCACCATTGATTCTGCTTTCTGGAACACCATTCCAAGCTTGATATGTTTTCTCTTTTCCAGAGATGAGGTTGAAGCGAAGTGTAGATTTTTTCCCATGGTAAGCTCCAGAAAGGAAAAGTGATTTTAAATCAGCACTTGCTCTGTCGATGTACCCATCAGAGTTAATTTTTGACAAACGTGCATCAACTGTAAATTTATCTGCGAGTAGTCCTGTACCAAGACTAATTGTATTTTTGATTGAGTTAAATGAACCAAAAGAGTTGTCTAATGTTAGATAAGGATCTTTTTGGACATTATCAGTCGAAATGTTAATGCTTGCACCAAAAGCGCTCCCTCCGTTTGAAGAAGTTCCTACTCCCCTTTGTACCTGCATACTTTCTATGGATGAGCTAAAGTCTGGCATGTTTACCCAAAACACAGCTTGTGACTCCGCGTCATTTAATGGAACTCCATCGATGGTGATATTTGTTCTTGTAGGGTCTACACCTCGAATTTTAAATCCAGTATATCCGATTCCTGCTCCAGCATCAGATGTTACCACAGTGGACGGCATAGTTTCAAGAAGGTAGGGTAGGTCTTGTCCGTAGTTTTCTGCTTCTATGTCCTCTGCGCTTTTATTGCTGTACGTAGTTGGTGTTTTTCGATGAGCGCGAACGGCATGTACACTAATTTCTTCTTGGAGCAAGACAGACGGTCGCATTACGAAGTTGATTTCTTCCGATTGCTGAAGTTCTACTTCTCTAAACACAGTTTCATAACCAGAAAACTGCACTCTGAGTTCATAGCTTCCTGCTTTCAAGTTTTCGATTTTGTATCGGCCGTTTTCATCTGAAATCGCACCGATATTTTCATTTGTGATACCAATGGATACACCTAGCATAGGTTCCCCTAAGTCGTTTGTAACTGTTCCGTTGATTTGAATTTGTGCCCATGCGCTTGATGTAAATAAGAGCGCAAGAAGAGCTGTTTTTAATTTTCTTGTTTTCATGTTTTTTTTAACATTTAACAAGAATCAGGGGCTAATTCTTGGATTAATAAATAATTCGAATTAACTCTATTTCTTTTAGTCATCTTCCCGCCGCAGGTACTAGCCTGATCCGGTTCAATGGGTATAATCTCAGTTCCAAAGTTGGAACACCCCTTAGAGACAGTGCAAAGATAACAATAAAAATTAAATTTTATTTGAGAGAAGTGCTTTTTACTTTTCCAGTAAAATTTTCACATCGTTTAAAAGCTGTTCTCTTCCTTCTTCTGTAAGTCCATCATAAACTCCTCTAATGTGTCTGTTTTGATCCACTAACACAAAGTTAGAGCTATGAATAAATCCTCCCGGTGCCGCATTATCTTTATTGGCTAAAATCTGGAAGCCATAAAAAGCTAAATCATGTGTTTCTTGTTGGTCTCCAGTGAGGAAGTGCCAGTTTTTAGCATTAAATTCAAATTTTTCTCTATACTCTTTTAATTCACTAGGTGTATCTCGCTTTGGGTCTATTGTAAACGAAAGAAATGCTATTTCATTTTCATGCTCTTGAAGTTGCTTTGTGATTTTATCTAACTCTTGATTCATTGGTACACAAATCGTTGGGCAATAAGAAAAGAAGAAATCGGCAATCCAAATTTTATCATCAAGATCTGAAGAGCTTAGTAATATAGAATCTTCTGTTAAATATTCCCAATCAGGAACAGTATGAAAGATGGTGTCTCCTGCTTTATAACCATCCATATCTGTGTATGCAATGTCGTGCTGACCAATAATTGGCAAAGCTCTTTTGTTATCGATATTGTTGCTTTCTGAGGAATTGCAGCTACTCATGACAACTCCAATACATATACTTAGAAACATTAAAACCCTGTTATTTCGTTGATTCTTCCAAAATTTTATTTTCTCTGTCATATTGTTCTTGTAAAAGTGATACATGTTGTTTAAAGTCTCGGATCATTCCTTCACTGTCGCCTCTTCTAACAAGTCGGAGCTTATTTTGTTTATCTACAATAAGCATAGTTTCTAAAAATGCTTTACCTCCAAAAGCTGAATCTACTTCCATCTTGTAGAGGTTGATTCCATTACTTTCTATATCATAAACTTGTTTTGGGTCTCCTTTAACCACATTCCAAATGGTAGAGTCATACCCATGTATAAGGTCATTCATCATAAACTTCACCTCTCCAATATTGTCTATTGGATTACCTTCTTGGTCAGTAACGATTGATATGATATCCACATAATCTATTTTTCGTCTATTTTTTTTATAATGTTGATACATGAGTAGATTAAACTTATAAAAATCAATGGCACAACTTTGAGGACAGGTGGTTTGTATAGTGGTGAAAATGGTCACTCTACCTTCTTGTGTTTTATTATTGATTACGTTTCCATAAGCATCAATAAATTCATACGAAGGCATTTCGGCGAAAACGGGCAATTCTTGATATTGGTTTTCACATTTTCCAACCGCCATTAAAAAGACAAATGTACCCGGACCAAATGCTACCAAAATGAGAAGGAGCTTTTTAATAAAGCTCCTTTTTTTATTTTCCTCTGTCAAATCTAAGTTTTATGATGGGTTAATAAACTACCAAGGGAAATTATACATTCTAGGGTATAAAGCTGCTCCCTCACCAACAATTAAGAAAATCATGTAGAGAATAAAAATAATATAAACCCACAAGATACCTCTTCTTAGAATTTTATGTTCATCTCCCATGTGCATAAATGTCATCACAATATATGCTGCTTTCACCACAGTAAGGATGATAAACAATATTTTAATCGTAAGCCATAGGTCGCTGTGTTGTTTAACAAAGATACCTAAGATTACTTCTACAGCAGTTACAATTGATAAAATCAAAGTAACTTGCCATATTTTTTTTCTTTTCTTTTTACCTTCCTCTTCTGAGTGGTGTGTGTATAAAGAATATTCTATAATATCGTCTCTTTCTTCAGCCATTTTTATAAAATTAAAATAGTAATTAATAACAAATCAATAATCTGGGTTAGATTAAGTAGAAGAAGGTAAATACAAATACCCATACTAAATCCACAAAGTGCCAGTATAGACCACCTTTTTCAACCATTTCATAATGTCCTCTTCTTTCGTAAGTTCCTTTTAATACGTTTACGAAAACTACAATGTTAACGATAATCCCTAAAGTCACGTGGAAACCGTGGAAACCAGTTACAAAGAAAAAGAAGTTACTGTAAATTTGAGGTCCATACTCATTTTCTTGCATGTTTGCTCCGTAAGTAACTCTACCATTAGTCAATCCTTCATAATATAAGTCTACAGAACCATCCTCTTCATGAATCCATGTATCTTTGTGTGCTGCAGTTGAAACTGGATGTACTGCTCCAGGAACTTTTACAATCATGTGTAAATTTTCATCTTTTTCTTTATTTACTTTAGCTACTGTTCCATCGTGTAAAACAAGCTGAAGTGCTTCACTTGTTCCAGATAATTTTCTAGAAGCAGCTGCATGGCGGAATGCATGCATTAAGTTTTTGTCTTCTGGCGCGATGTTTTCATTTGTAATAGCTCCTTCTATACCTGCATAGTAGCTTCCAGCACGTAAGACTTCAAAATTGTTAATTTCTCCGAATTTCCCTTTTACAATAGCTTGTGATCCATCACTTAATTCAACACGTCCAAAGTTTGTACCGTGAATAAAGTGTGACCACTCCCAAGCTTGCGAGCCAAGGAAAATTAGTCCACCGATTATGGTAGCCAATAACCATTTTGTAACTCCTTTTTTGTCCATTCTGTGCCCCGCCTCAACAGCAAGTACCATAGTTACGGAACTTAAAATTAGTAAAAACGTCATAAAGGCAACGAATGCCAAAGGATAAGAACCTGCAATAAAAGGAAGTCCTTCAAAAGTTTCTTCCCCGATAGGCCATGCCCCTCCATAAGAATATCTAGTTAATCCCAAAGCTACCAGGAACCCCCCGAACGTCAAAGCATCCGAAAAAAGGAAAATCCACATCATTAGTTTACCGTAACTAGCACCTACAGGTGATTGTCTTCTTTCCTCACCCATTCCTACTAGGGCGCTCAACTCATTAGAAGTGTGTTCTGCCATTTTCAAAAATAATTTATTTATTGTGCGAATTTAATGAATAAAAAGTAAAAATAGCAATAAATATATCCATAATAGCCCTAAAAAGTGCCAAAAGATTGCTCCTGACTTTAAAGAGACCATCAATTTATCGCTGTTAGTTATTGTGTATGAGCTTCTTACGAGAACAATTAGCATGATAATTCCACCTACAACGTGAAGCAAATGTAAAAGTGTAATTATGTAAAAATATGCTGTACTGGTGTCGCTATTTCCTCTTAATAATTTGTTTTGAAGATTTGCACTTAGGGGTTGCCCCTTATACATAAGTGTTCTTTCTTGATAATCGAGTTCGTTTTTGTTATATAATAACCTAAAATCTTTCCCCATTTCTCCACGAACAAAGAAATCTGCTCTATCATCGATAATGTTTCTGGCCAAATCATAAAGTCTTTGGAAATCTAATTCAATCAATCGCTCCCCATTTGGTCGGATAAACTCTCCGTTGATGAAAGTTAAAGGTTCACTTTTGTATAACAAAGTAAATCCATCGAATTTGATGTTTTTGTTTTTAAGTGCATCTAAGTCTTCCACTAAAAATTGTCTCGCGAATTGGTGAAACTCCTTTTTTGCTTCTCCTTCAAGTTTTTCTCCTTTATAGTAGTATTGATTATTTTCTACAGTAAGGTACTCTCCATCTTTTTTGATTTCGTAATAGTCGCCATATCGACCATCAGATACGATGATGTGAGAAACAAAATGCGCTCCACTTTCTACGAGTTTTTTGTAACCCATAAACTGTGATACTCCGAAGCCAATACCAAAAAATAAGGTTATCAATAACATGTTTCTCGCTTTTGAAATATTGTCTTTCTTTCCTGCAAGAACTGCAAAATGCATAAATATACTACTGATTATAATGACTCCAGTACTTACAAAGAAAGCAGTGGGTAAATTCACTTTTATCCAAAAGCTATTTCCCATCGAAACAATATAGGCAGAGGTAAATCCTGCGAACATCATACAGATGCTTAAGATAAGAATCCAAACCAACTGTTTTCTTGTCCTTGTTTGTGTTTCTATTGGATATTCATCACTAAATTTTCTTTTCATTATACAGTTTAATTTATTACGTCTCTAATGTTTAAAAAAAGTATTTATCTATAACATAAGTGTACTGTAGCAAGGGTAAATATATAAAAGAAGCAAACATGAGTCGCTTTGCATCTCTATCATCTAACGTCAAAAATAATTTATAAGAATACAGGAAGAATACGAGACCTAATAGTGAAGCTACTGTCACTGTAAACATTCCTAAATTGGCTCCTTGTAACTCTAGTGCCCAAGGGGCGAGAGAAAAAGGGATTAATAATAAGCTAACAAATGTAATTCTGAATGCTGCAATTTTAGATTTTCCATGTTTTGATGGCAGAAGTTGAAAGCCTGCTTTTTGGTAGTCATCATTGGATACCCATGCAATTGCCCAAAAGTGTGGCAGTTGCCAGATAAATTGCACGAGAAATAAAGCCCCTGGCAAAGCTCCAAACGCTCCTCCTTCTATTGCTCCTATTGCTCCAATCATCGGTGGGATAGCCCCTGGAAACGCGCCAATAACCACTGCCCATGGTGTGTGTCGCTTGGAAGGAGTGTAAATAAAGGCATAAGAAACAAAGGAGATGATCCCCAACAACATAGTGTTGAAGTTTAATTGATAAAGCAAGAAAGAACCTAGAGCTAAGAAGATAATGACTAAAACAACACCTTCCAGCACGGACATTCTCCCACTTGGAATTGGTCTGTCGGCAGTTCTAGGCATTTTTGCATCGAGGTCACGTTCTGCAATTTGATTGCTTCCAATACTTGCGCTGGTTACAAAAAAACCTCCCGCTAAAAGGTAAAAAAACTCTATTCCTGTACCACCTCCTGCTAATAAAAAACCAGCAACAGCGGAGATAGCAACTGAAAATGTGAGTCTAACTTTTGTAAATAATAAGTAGTCTTTTATTTTTGACTTAATATTCATTGGCTACCTTATAATTTATTGTTGTGCAAAATTAGCATTTATTTTAGGTTAATAGTGGTTTATTTTTAGCAATATTTTCTTCTTATTGATAAATATTGTAGATTATCTTTAGTTTATTGATTTGTAAGAATATATAGAAAGAGGAATTAGGTGACTGTGATTTACACAAACTGATAAACGTCAAGGTATATTTTATAAATTGATTGAAGAGATTGTTTATTTTTGTGAAAAAGAAAGAAAATGTACAAGTTTTGGGAAAAGAAATCGTTTGATGAAATTAGAAACCGCGTTTTTTCAGCCATTGAAGGAAATGTGGATTATGATCAGCAACATGTATTAGGTATACCCGCATCTTATTTAGACAAAAAAGTTTTTAATCAAGATGCTGCTTTTTTAAAAGATGCTCCTTTTTTGACAGCATTAATTAAAAACCCAAATCACATTGGTGTTCATACTTTAGGTAATTCAGAGCCTTTTTTTGCGGGTACACAAGAACTCGAAAAAGAGCTCATTCAAATTTGTGCGTATGATATTCTTTGCGGAGATAAGAAAGATGAATTTGACGGATATGTAGCTTCGGGAGGAACGGAGGCCAACCTTCAGGCTGTTTGGACTTATCGGAACTACTTTATGAAAGAGAAAGGATTAAAGCCTGAAGAGATTTGTATAATCACTTCAGAAGATAATCATTATTCTATGGATAAAGCAGGGAACATTTTTTGTTTACCTGTGCAAAAAGTGAAAGTAGATGAAGCTTTTCGTTTGATTTCACAAGAAAGTGTTCAACAAGCTGTAGATGAACAAAAGAAGAATGGGGTGAAAGCATTTATTGTGGTGGCAAATATGATGACTACAATGTTTGGCTCAGTTGATGAACCTGAGTTCTATTCGGCTGTATTAGAAAATGAAGGATTAGACTATTTTATTCATGTGGACGCTGCTTTTGGTGGCTTTTACTTTCCTTTTTCACAGAAAGACCACCTGTTAGATTTTAGAAATTCAAAAATATCATCTGTGACTCTGGATGCCCATAAAATGGCACAATCTCCTTATGGTACAGGAATTTTCATTATCCGAAAAGGATATATGCCCTACGCAGTTACCGAAGAGGCAAGTTATGTGGCAGGACAAGACTCCACCTTGTCAGGAAGCCGTTCGGGTGCAAATGCAATCGCAGTTTGGATGATTCTTTCTACATACGGACCGTATGGCTGGATGGAGAAAATATTTATTTTACAAAAAAGAACAAGTTGGGCTTGTGACCGACTCAATGAATTAAAAATAGAGTATTATCGCCACCCTTCTTCTAATATTATCACCATTAAAAGTCAGTTTGTATCTCCAGAAATTGCTAATAAATATGGTTTAGTGCCTGATAATCACATGAACCCTAAATGGAATAAAATTGTAATTATGGATCACGTAACAATTGAAAAACTAGGGGAGTTAATAGAAGACTTGCGCCATATTCGATAAACTTATTGTTTTTCTCCAAAAAAGATAAACAAAACCACTTATCAGATAGCACAATACATCCCAGACGTCGGCTACATGATAGCTGTTTACTTGTGGAAGCACAACTTCAAAATAAACGCTAAAAAGAAGCACGCTTAAAGAAACTGTTCCGATTGAAAATTCATAATGGGGCAAATTCTTAATTTTTCGAATCAACCACAATGCGAACGTATTGACGATGATTATGCAGAGTAAATCAGCGAGGTAGGAAGAAACAAAAACTGGTACACTTAAGTCTGTTTGCTTGATAATATAATAACTTAAATAAATAGCGGAAATAACGATAAAGAAGGGATGTTTTATTGTTTTCATTATCCTGTTACCATTGATATTATGTACATGATAAGCATCATTATGCCAACGTAAATCAACGAAATACTCACTAAAATGTAATAAAGAATTTTGAGCAATGGATTTTTTGACTGCTTTAAGTATTCTAACGCTTTTTTTATTTTTGAAGGTGGCTGTGGTGGCGTAAGCTTGTCAATTTTTTTTTGTTCAATCTCTCTTTTAAGACTTCGAGAAATTATCTGATGACAATGTTCACAAACTTCCGGATTTGTAGACCACTTTGAACAATGAAAACAAAGAGCTTTCCTCATGAATTTGGGCATTCTAATAAAGAAGTGATTGAAAAGTTACCTTTATAATGTCTAAACATAGCTCTTCAATCACTTTTATCTTTTCTTGAATTATTTCTTCTTAAATGACTGTATGGCTTGCACTGTGAAGTCTGACAAGACTAATTCTCCGCTCATTGCTGCACGTTCGCTCAATAAGGTATTCCAGTTTTCTGTTCCTTCCCATAAAGTCTCTTTGAGTAAGCGCATTGCTTCAGGATTAGATTTTACCAGTTTGTTTGCAAGGGTGTCTACTGCTTCGTCAAGTTCGTTTATAGATTTATAAATATCAGCATATAATCCTTTATCTCTTGCCCATTCAGCGCTTCTCCATTCAGTAGCATTGATGGTCAACTGACTCATTGCTGATAGACCAATTTTTCTTTCCACTGCAGGACCCACAACAAAAGGACCTATGCCCACTGCCAGTTCAGAAAGTTTGACAGCCGCTTCGTCAGTAGCCAAACAATAATCAACCGCAGAAGCTAATCCAACGCCTCCTCCTACAGCCTTACCTTGCACTCGACCAATAATGAATTTTGGACATTCGCGGCATGCGTTGATCACGTTTGCAAATCCAGAAAAGAACTTTTTCCCAGTTTCTAAATCTTTTATCGAGATTAATTCATCAAAACTTGCTCCAGCACAAAATGCGCGGTCTCCTTTTGACTTTAAAACGATGACAATCGCTTTGTCATTTTTTCCTAATGATGTGATGGTATCAGCTAACTTTTGTAGTACTCGCCCTGGCAAAGAATTACTTAAAGGATGAAAAAATTCTACAGTAGCAATTCCTTTTTCATCAATTACATATTCTACATCTCCAAGATGAACAGCATCTGTTGTACTCATTTTTCTGTGTTTTTAATTATTGGTCTCAAATTTAATGAATTGTTCAGATAATTTAGGATACACGTACATGGATTTTGAAATATCGAGTGTAAACAGTGAATTAAAACATGAAATTGGAGTAGGATGTACGTTAAGATGATGAAATGTAGCGAAGTAATAAAATGAGTATTTGGAGGGTATTAATTATTTCTATATCTTTATTGATAAATTCACGTATTCTTATGAAGTCGCACCTGTACAGAGTAACCTCGCAACTGCTAGAAGGATTGGCTGCTTTATTTTATCCAGAACATTGTGTAATCTGTGATAAGGAACTAAACCAACAAAACAATCATTTTTGCTTTGTTTGTCGAGAAAATCTACATTATACTTATTTTGAGTTGTACGAAGACGATACCTACGCCGACCAATTATTTTGGGGAAGAGTTTATATAGAAAGAGCGTACGCTATGCTTTACTTTGAAAAGGGCAATTCAACACAAAAACTATTGCATCAGATTAAGTATAGCCAAGGACGAGAACTGGGGAAGTATCTTGGTAAGATGATGGGGCAAAAGTTAAAAGCAAGTGGTAAGTTTTCTTCCATCACTGGCATTGTTCCTGTTCCTTTACACTCGAAAAAAGAATTCCAACGGGGATATAATCAAAGCTTAGCTATTGTAGAAGGAGTAAGTGAAGAATTAGGCGTCCCTATTCTCGATATATTGTATAGAAGAACACATGATGAATCTCAAACCCGCAAGAGTAAAGAAGAGCGATATGAGAATGTAAAAGGTAAATTTGCCCTTAAGCCCAATGTCGATATTCATAATGAAAACTTGTTAGTTGTAGATGATGTATTAACCACAGG
>Ga0209075_1001929_pt1 | contig 18886 bp, 18 predicted proteins | sample Stecom2011_FD_187523 | JGI IMG/M metagenome (GOLD analysis project Ga0209075, IMG submission 187523) | Agricultural soil microbial communities from Utah to study Nitrogen management - Steer compost 2011 (SPAdes) (version 2) | ecosystem: Environmental > Terrestrial > Soil > Agricultural land...
GTTTCAGCTGGGGCTCTTTGAGTCAGCACTCTTTTATGATGCTTCGCATCTCTGGATGCTGCTGCCGTGAAAGCTGATCGCTTTCACTCCCCGCTACCAATTTGCAATGAAAGGCCGACTTATTTAAGTCGGCCTTTTTGCATTCTGGGGCTTATGAGTCAGCTCTCTTTTATAACGCTTCGCGTTACTGAGGGTCGCTGCCGCGAATGCTCACGCATCCGCTCCCCGCTACCAATATTCAAATAAAAAGGCCGACGTTGATGTCGGCCTTTTGCGTTCTGTGAGCTGGTGAATCAGAGCCTGCCTATCCCCGGCTATCGCAATTCGGTGAGCGCGCCAGATGGGGAGCCATGTTACAAGGGCCCTGACGGGAGTCCAGCTGATGTTGCAGGATGTGCTCCCAGGCCGTGCGGCAGGCTCCGGTGGAACCAGGGATGCAGCACACCAACGTGCGGTTGGCGAGGCCGGCAAACGCGCGGGACTGGATGGTGGAGGCGCCGATGTCGGCATAAGAGACCTGCCGGAATAGTTCACCAAAACCATCAATGGTACGGTCCAGCAGGCAGCTGACCGCTTCGGGGGTGCTGTCACGGTCTGTAAAACCAGTGCCGCCGGTGGTGAGCACCACCTGCACATTGTCATCGGCAATCCATTGGGCCACCTGGGCACGGACCTGATACAGGTTGTCTTTCAGAATCAGGCGCTCGACGACCTGGTGGCCGGCCTCTTTCAGCTGATTCACCAGATATTGGCCAGAGGTGTCGGTTTCCAGGGTGCGGGTGTCACTGACGGTCAGCACGGCAACATTGAGAGGCACAAAGTCTTTACTTGCGTGACTCATAGAACTTCCTTTATCAAAAATGGAATTAACCGCCGCTGGCGTTCATAAAGCGCACAATCTGCACTTCGCCATCGGCGTTGAAATGGTGGCGTTCGGGCTTGTATTTCAGCGCCTTGCTAACCGCATCGAACAGCGGCTGATCATCTAACGGATAACGGCGCACCAAAGCGCGCATATCCAGATCGTGCTCATTGCCCAGACATAGCAGCAGGCGCCCTTCGGCAGTCAGGCGCACCCGGTTGCAGGTGCTGCAGAAGTTATTGCTGTGGGGCGAGATAAAGCCGACCCGGGTCCGCGGGTGATCCTGCAGATGCATGTAGCGGGCCGGGCCGCCGGTGTTCGCGCTGCTGGGCAGCAGCCGATATTGCTGGGCCAGCAGATCACGCACCTGGTCGCTGCGAAACAGCGACCGTTCGCGACTGCGCCCGACATGCCCCAGGGGCATTTCCTCGATGAAGGTAATGTCCAGCCCCCGGTTGACGGCAAACTCGGTCAACGAAAGGATTTCATCCTGATTCCTGCCGTTGATGATCACGCTGTTGATTTTGACGGATTCAAAGCCCGCCTCACGGGCGGCTTCAATGCCATCCAGCACCCGCTGCAAATCACCCACCCGGGTCATTTCCCGAAAGCGCTGGGGGTTCAAGGTGTCCAGGCTGATGTTGAGCCGCTTCACGCCAGCCTCGGCCAACGGCTTGGCGTACTGGGTGAGCTGCGAGCCATTGGTGGTCATCACCAGCTCTCGCAGGCCCGGCAAGGCACTGATTTTTTCACAGAGCCCGATCACGCCCTTGCGCACCAGGGGCTCGCCTCCGGTCAGACGGATTTTACGGACGCCGTTGGCGACAAAGAGCTGGGCGCAACGATAGAGTTCTTCCAGTGTCAGGACTTGTTGGCGGGGCAGGAAAGTCATGTCTTCAGACATGCAATAAATGCAGCGAAAGTCACAGCGATCCGTCACCGACATTCGCACGTAATCTATGGTTCGGCCATAGCCATCGACCCAGGCGGCGGGCATACCTTTGACTCCCGAATGCTGTTGGTTTCAGCAGCAGCGTGGCTGTCCCTGCACATCATGGGCGCCCAGAAAAGCTAGGCCCGCAACGGCCGGCTGCACAGAAAAGTCTGTTCTCAGTCTACAATATTTTCCGACCAGCCATGTCAGTCTTGCCACTTACTTTTTTGTCTGAGGCCATGGTTTCCAGCATTTTTTGCTGGCCGATCATCCCCGGCAATGAAGCTTCTAACGACTCTGACACAGTAGGATAGATATTCAGGACAGTGGACAACGGCCCAAAGTTCCTGCACCGTTAATCTACTGAAGCAGCATCTATTTGCACACGGCAAGAACAGCCCTGCCCCACTCTATCACCAACAGACAGGAGACGGCGATGATCGACGTGTTGTTTTTTGCCCGCTATCGGGAAGTGTTGGCAACAGACCGACTCAGCCTTAATTGGCAGGACCACTGGCAGAGCGTGGCCGATGTCCGCAGCCACCTGATAGCCCGTGGCGAGCCCTGGACGGTGCTGGATGACCCGACCATGATGTGTGCGTTGAATGAAGACATGTGCAGCCTGGATACGGCCGTGCGCCCCGGTGATAACCTGGCGTTCTTTCCGATGGTCACAGGAGGCTGACGGTGATTGCTGTTCAGGTGCAAAACGCACCCTTCGACCCCGGCCAGTTAACCAACCGTGTACATGATGGCAACCCGTCGATCGGGGCGCTGGTGTGTTTTACCGGTTATGTGCGCGACCTGAACCTGCAGCATGACGTGCAAGGCTTGTTTCTGGAGCATTTTCCCGGCATGACGGAGAAAGCCCTCCAGCAGATTGCCAAACAGGCTGCCCAGCGCTGGCCGTTACAGGCGGTGCATATTCTGCATCGTATTGGACAACTGGCCCCGGCCGAGCCGATTGTGTTTGTCGCGGCCGCCAGCGCCCACCGACAAGATGCCTTCGAGGCCTGTGCCTTCATTATGGACTACCTGAAAACCCGCGCCCCTTTCTGGAAAAAGGAGTTCACCGCCACGGGCAGCCATTGGGTGGAAGGCCGTGACAGCGACCAGCAGGCGGCCGCCCGCTGGAACCAGCCGCCGAGCGAGAACTCTTAAACCGCTGCGGCCCGACGCCCCTCCTCGACAAGTCCTGCTAAAAAATCCAATAGCAAGCCTTTACCCGACTTTTTTATATCCTCATTGAGAAAAAAACTGCAACGTTGACGCAAATCAACACCCTTCTTACTTTAACGTTTCGTTACTTGCTGGCGCCTGGGGGCCGTCACTAGGATAAATTTTGCAGCTCCACTTTGACCTGCACCTGGACCTCACCATTCTGGCGATGTGGGGCAATGCGCCGGACTGCCTGTTTGCGGTGGGCGATGAAGGCCTGATTCTGCACTTTGACGGCCTGGGCTGGAAACGCATGCCAAGCGGCACCCAGTCCGCGTTATATGGCCTGTGGGGCTGGGGCGAGGATCGCCTGGCTGGCGGTTGGCGATTTCGGCCTGGTGTTGCGCCAGCCGCGGCGGGGCCGTCTACGCAGTCGGTGATCAGGGCATTATTTTGAAGCGTGCGTCGGGTTGATGGGCACGCTGTGCCCCGTCTAACCCAGGATAATATGGGGCAGGAACCGGGAGAGATCCTGGGTAATCGGCCCCTGATCCTCCCGAATGGAAATTCCCGCCGGCTGATCGTTCACCAACCAGGAGCCGATCAGGGTGTGGCTGTTGCCAAATTTTGGCAGGGGATGCCAGGCCTGATAGACATAGCCTTCCTCGCCATAAGGGCCGGGGGAGGACATCACTTCCTGACCGTCACGGATCACGCTGATCCCCGCCCCTTCCCGGGAAAAAATCGGCTTGCGCACGTATTCCCGCAAATGCTTGCGGGCTTCCTCCTCGGTGAAGTACGCCGGCAGCAAATTGGGGTGATTGGGAAACAGCTGCCACAGCGCGGGCAGAATCGCCTTGTTGGAGAGCACCGCCTTCCATAACGGCTCAATCCAGCGGGTGGGCGCTTTCAGCAGGAGCGGCGCGTAGTCTTCCCGTAACAGGTATTCCCAGGGATAAAGTTTGAACATCCACTGGATGACCTGGTTGTCCAGATCCACCAGCACATCCCCTTCCCCGTGCCCGATATCCTCGATATGGACAAACTCCGTATGGATGCCCGCCTCGGCGGCACAGTCACCAATATATTCCACCGTGCCCCGATCCTCGTCGGAGCCTTTGCTGCAGGAGAGGTGCAGCATCCAATCCGGATTCTGCCGGGCCAACTCGGCGAAACGTTCAATGAGCTTTTCCTGCAGGGAGTTGAACTGGTCCGCGCCCTGCTTCAGCCGGCCGTCGCGGAGGTTGTCCTCCAGCCACAGCCATTGCCAGAAGCCGGTTTCATACAGGCTGGTGGGCGTGTCGGCATTGTTCTCATAGAGCTTCGCCGGGGACTGGCCGTCGTAGGCCAGATCCAGCCGGGAATAAAGGCTGGGCTCGGCGCTTTGCCAGGACTGGCGCACCGCGTCCCAAAAGGGCTCGGGAATCCGAAACCGTTCCAGCCACTCCTCACTTTTCACCACCCGGTCGACCACTTCCAGACACATCTGGTGCAGTTCCGCGGTCGGGTCTTCCAGGTCCCGCTCAATCTGTTCCAGGCGGAACTGATAATAGGCGGACTCGTCCCAATAGGTCTGACCGAACATGGTGTGAAAACCAAAGCCGTACTCCTTGGCCCGGTCACGCCAATAGGAACGCTCCGCAATAGGTACTCGTAGCATCAGCCACCCCAGCTCGAACGGGCCGCCGCCTGATTGCCAAACCCGCCCCGGCTCAGGGGACGCGCCGACATCGGCTTGGGGCGGAAACTATCCGGGCTGACCCGGGCCTGACGCTGGTTGGCATTGGCCACCACCTGGCCATCCGAAGTCACCCACTTGCCATGCACCGGAGAGCGCTGCTGGGAAGACTGGTACAGGGGGGCGACCCGGTCGCCACCGCTGAGAGCCCGGCCCATCATGAAGCCGGCCATCGCCGGCATGAACCAGCTGCCGCCTTGACGCTCCTGGGTTACGCACTGCTGCTCGCCGAAGTCATATTCACAGTCGGCCTGGGTGGCATACTTGGGCGCGGTTTGCTCTGCTTCCCGCAGGGCCTCTTGAAACGCTGCGTGACACATCTGGGCCTCACCCAGTTGCTTCTGCAAACACTCCTGCAACGAGGTGTAGATATCCACCTCTTCAGTTTGCCCACAGCCGCCGATCAAGGCCGCCGCGACCGCCACGGCGACGGGCTTGCGACCTGCCCGCAGCCCTTTGCGCATCCGCTCCAGGTTGATGAAGCCGGTTCTTTTCATTCCATTCACCCTTCAGTAAGTCATGCACGCAGCATTTAGAATGCCGACCGCCACGGAGGTTCCGCCCGCGATCACGCCGGCACTCAGCTCCTGATTTTTAATGCGCTGGGACACGCCGGACAGCACGATATTGGCAATCACATAAGCCACGCCCTGGGCCAGCAGCGCCACCACCGCCCAAATCACAAAGTCCAGGTAGGCAACTGAATGGCTGGCCGCGCTCCCCAGGGCGATACTGAAGCCCACATAGGCCCCTGCCATGGCAACCGCCGCGGCGGTATTACGCTCTTCCCGCACCAGTTGCCATTCCTTATGAGGAGTAATCAGGGGATAGAGCCACTTAAACAGCACCAGAAACACCAGTGAGCTTACAAAATAAAGCAGAAAACTACCCAGGCCGGTCAAGGACTGGCCCACTGAAACGGGCTCCATGTGTTTTAACTCCTATAATGAGTGTTATATTGGAAGTGCCGCCAACAACGTTCTTCATAAGACCCTCGTAATTCCACCTTCTTCCGGAATCATCCGACGACTGGTCGGCGGGCCGGTAGGATACCAAGAAGACCGGCTTAACCCTACAGCCGGTGCCGCGTCCTGTTGAGCACAGACGCCAATTATCTGATTTTGTTTTAATATAACGTGATTCTAGACAGACCGTCAGGTCAGAGTCCTTCATTGAGAGGCCCTTTACTTTGATTTCATTTCAGGCCTACAAACAGAAACGCTTTCTGATTGTCGACGACTTCGACAACTTTATTCTGTCCATGCGCCAGATTCTGCGCAGCCTGGGCGCGGAACACATCGACAGTGCCCGCAGCGGCCAGGAAGCCGTCTCCCATTGCCTGCACACCCAATACGATGTGGTGCTGTGCGACTACAACATGGGCAGCAGCCAAAAAAACGGCCAACAGGTGCTGGAAGAGCTTCGCCATCGCAAGCTCCTGAAAAGCACGGCCATCTTTATCATGGTCAGCGCCGAAGTGGCCAAGGATATGGTTTATGGCGCGCTGGAGTCCCAGCCCGACGGCTATCTCGCCAAGCCCATCAGCCAGTCCCAGCTGGAGAAGCGGCTCAATCTGCTGATAGAGCAAAAGCAGGCGTTAAAGCCCATTCTGGAAGCCATGGACCTGGAAGACCACGGCAAGGCCATTACCCTGTGCCATGACGAGATCAAGCGCAACAGCAAACATAAGAGCTGGTGTATCAAGACCCTGGCCAACCTCTATTACCTGTCGGGGGATCTGGCCCACGCCCGGGAAATCTATCAGGATGTGATCAGCCAGCGCCCGCTGGATTGGGCCCGTCTGGGGCTGGGTAAAATCCAACTGGCCGAGCAGGATTACGACGCCGCCATCGCCACCTTCAAAGCGCTTCTGGAAGATAACAACCAGTGTATTGAAGCCTACGACTGGCTGGCCCAGGCCTATCAAAAGCAGGGCCATCTGCAAAAGGCGCAGAGCACCTTGAAGCAAGCGGTCGAGATTTCGCCCAGGGCCCTGCAACGCCAGAAAACCCTGGCGGAAATCAGCCTGAACAATCAGGACCTGGAAACCGCGACCCACGCCTATCGGGCCACCGCACGGCTGAGTGACAACTCGATCCATGAGTCCCCTGACATCTATCTGAGTTTTAGCCGCTGCCTGTCGGACCTGTCGGAGTCTGACAGCAGCAAGGTCACCGATGTGATGGCCAGCGAGGCCATCAAAACCCTGGAGAAGACCCGCGCCAAGTACGGTGATCGCCCCGGCGTTAAACTGCAGGCGCTGATGGTGGAAACCCGCGTGTATGCGAGCCTGGGCAAGTCAGACCTCAGCCAACGCGCCTTCAAGCAGGCCCAAACGCTCTTCGCGGAGCAGGAAAACCCGGATCCGGAATTGGCGCTGGAGATGGCCCAAACCCTCTACAGCATCCAGGAGCCCGGACAGGCCCAGCAGTTGCTGGTGGAGCTCGGCGAGCGTCACCCGGATGATCCAACCCTGCGCGCCAAGATCGAAGAGCTGCTAGAAGAGCCAGTCGGCATGAAAGAGAAAATGCAGGCCCGTGAGAGTAACCGCCAGGGCATCAAGGCCTATGAGCAAGGCAATTACCCGGAGGCGATCCAGCACTTCCAGGCCGCCCTGCGTATTACGCCTCACCACAAGGCGCTGAACCTGAACCTGATCCAGGCGCTGATCAAGATTTTCGAAGAAAGCCAGGCCAATCCGCGCCTGCTGGAACACTGCGAGGCCGCCCTGCAACGGGTCGGCAGCCTCGACGAGCAACATCGCCAATACAAGCGTTGGCAGTATCTCTCCACCAAATTACAGAGCATTAAGCACAAGCTGAACGGAGCCGCCCAATGAACGAGTCGCCCCATCTGGATTTTGCCATGGTCATGGCCTCGGCGGTTCATGATATGAAGAACTCCCTGAGCATGGTTCTCCACTCCCTGGAACAGCTGAGTGCCGAACTCAAACAGGATGAGCATCTGTCCCAACAGGTGGGCATGCTGCAGTACGAGGCGTCCCGGGTGACCAATGACCTGGTACAGTTGCTCGGTATCTACCGCCTGCAGCGCCAGCAACTGCCGATCCGTATCGATGAGTATTTCGTACGGGATTTCCTCGAGGAGCAGATCGCCCGCTACCAGCCGCTGTTCGAAGGACGGGGCGTGACCTGTGAACTGGTCTGTGATGACGGACTGGTCGGCTACTTCGACCATGAGCTGCTGGCCGGCATCATTTGCAACGTGATTGCCAATACCATCCGTTACACCAAGGATCAGATCCGCATCGAGGCCGAGCAGACCGATCACTATCTCAAGATCAGCATCTGCGATAATGGCCCGGGCTTTCCCCAACGGATGCTGCAAATGCCGGAACAACTCAACCTCGGCATCAACTTTGAAACGGGCAGCACCCATCTCGGCCTCTACTTCGCCGGGGAAATCGCCAAGCTGCACCAGCAGGGGGGCCACCGGGGCTATATCGAGCTCAGCAATGGCGGTGTGCTGGGCGGCGGGGTCTTTTGCCTGTACCTGCCCTAGGGTGAGCTTCACCCAGGCGATTAGATTGCAGGCCCAGCGCTTAGAGACCCCGCGGATAAACTACCGGCCTGGCGATTAAAAGCCGCCAGGCCGGTCCGTCGCCATTGACCCGACAGACCACCCGACCAGGCCGCTAAGCCAATGCGAGCGGCTTGCTCTGGTTTCATGATTCCCTTGTTCACCAGCAAGGGAGAAGTTCAATGTCACTTAACCCCATCGGCCTGGCTCTCTCTGCCGTAAACCGTTTTGCAGGCTCCGAGCTTGCCGACCGGCTGAAGTTACGCAAACCGGCAGAGAAAATCGCCTACCTTTCTACCCGCACTGGCTTTCAGATTATTTCCACCGCCAACCGGGAGCTGAAGCAGCTGGAAAAAATGCTGCCCGGCACCCGGCTCAACAAAGCTCGCAAGCCCGATCTGTTTGACCTGTCCCTCAGCGATGAGCAGCAGATGATTTTCGATAGCCTGAAGCGTCTGGCTCAGGACAGTATCCGCCCGGCCGCCGCCGAGGCTGACGAAGTAGGCAACATCAGTCCGGTGCTCTGGCGTGAAGGGCTGGAGCTGGGGCTTTGTCAGTACGCCGTCCCCGAGCAGTTTGGCGGGGTAGCCCATGAACAGGCTCCGGTCACCAGCGTGTTGATCGCCGAGGCCCTGGCCTGGGGCGATATGGGCAGTGCCGCAGCCCTTCTGGCCCCCTATTCCGTCGCCCAGGTGATCAGCCGCTGGGGCACCGCCGCTCAACAGGCCCAGTATCTGCCGGCGTTCGCTAGCGACACACCGCCGATTGCCAGCCTGGCCGTGGATGAACCGGTTCCGCTCTTCGATCCCTTAAAGCTTAACACCCTCGCCCGCCCCGACAGCGGGGGCTATTTGCTGCAGGGCACCAAAATTGCGGTCCCCCTGGCTGACCAGGCGGATTTCCTCATTGTGGCGGCAGAGCTGGAGTCCGTTGGCCCGCGCCTGTTCCTGGTCGATCGTAAAGCCTCCGGCCTGACCCTGAGCCAAAACCCCGGCATGGGATTACGGGCGGCAGACTTGTGCCGGGTGGAGCTCGATCAGGTGAGAGTCTCCAGCGAGGCCCTGATTGGCTCGGAACAGGAGTTCAATTACAGCGAATTCCTGGATCTGGCCAGCCTGATGCGCTGTGCCTTGGCGGTGGGAACCAGCCAGGCGGTGCTCGATTACGTCATTCCCTACTGCAACGATCGCATTGCCTTTGGCGAGCCCATCAGCCATCGCCAGGCGGTGGCCTTTGCCATTGCCGATCTGGCCATTGAGATCAGCGCCATGCGCCTACTCACCTGGCGGGCCGCCAGCCGCGCCGAGCAGGGTCTGCCGTTCCATCGGGAAGCCTATCTGGCTCGTCTGCTGTGCAACGACAAAGCCATGCTGGTTGGCAGCCAGGGGGTCCAGTTGCTGGGCGGTCACGGCTTCGTGAAGGAGCACCCCGTCGAGCGCTGGTATCGGGATTTGCGTTCAGTGGCCGTGCTCCATGGCGGCGTACATGCATAAGGCTCAGGCTGACGGATAGGAGAAACTCATGAATCTGGAAATCCCCAAACGCTTTCAGCCCCTGATCGACCAGGCCCATCAGGTCGCACTTAATGTGTTCCGGCCGATTTCCCGCAAATACGATCTGGCCGAACACAGCTACCCCAAGGAGCTGGACATGCTGGCCTCCATTATGGACGGCATGAATGACGGCAATATCAACGGCGGCGCCGGGGCCGCCCAACTGCGCCAGGACAATGCCGGCACCCTGGGCGGCGTGCGTAATGGCAGCAATATGGCGACCGTGCTGGGGCTGACCGAACTCTGTTGGGGCGATGTTGGCCTGGCCTTGTCTCTCCCCCGCCAGGGGCTGGGCAATGCGGCCATTGCCGCGGTGGCCACCGATGAACAGCTACAGCGCTTCAAGGGGAAATGGGCCGCCATGGCCATCACCGAACCGGGTGCCGGTTCCGACTCCGCCGCCATTACCACCACCGCGGTTTTGGATGGCGACCATTACATCCTCAATGGGGAAAAGATTTATGTGACCGCCGGCGAGCGGGCGGATGCCATTGTGGTCTGGGCCACCCTGGACAAGAAACTGGGCCGGGCCGCCATCAAATCCTTTGTGGTGGAGAAAGGCACGTCGGGCATGACCCTGGAGCGTCTGGAGAAGAAGCTGGGGATCCGCGCCTCCGACACCGCCGCGTTCCGCTTCGAGAATTGTCGTGTTCCCAAGGAGAACCTGCTGGGCAGCCCGGAGATTGATACCCAACAGGGTTTTGCCGGGGTGATGAAGACTTTCGACAACACCCGCCCCGTGGTGGCCGCCATGGCCATTGGCGTGGCCCGCGCCGCCCTGGAGCGGACCCGGGAGCTGCTGGAGCAGGCAGACGTTAGCCTGGATTATCAGTGTTCGCCTTATCAGTCCCATGCCGCGGCCCTGGAACTGTACCGGATGGAGGCGGAACTGGAAGCGGCCCGCCTGCTGACCCTGCGGGCGGCCTGGATGGCGGACAATGCCCAGCCCAACTCCACCGAGGCCTCCATGGCCAAAGCCAAGGCGGGACGCACCGCCACAGCCATCACCTTGAAGTGTGTTGAACTGGCTGGCAGCCTGGGTTTTAGTGAACTGGACCTGCTGGAGAAATGGGCTCGGGATGCGAAAATCCTGGATATTTTCGAGGGAACCCAACAAATCCAGCTGCTGATTATTGCCCGTCGCCTACTGAACAAGACTTCGGCGGAGCTTAAGTAAACTTCCCCTCTCCCACCCACCTGGTGCATCCCCCTTTTGTAAAGGGGGGAATAAGGGGGATTTGGGCGGACATGCTGTGTGCTAGCGGGCACCTCGACTAATACATATTCCAGTGCAGCCAATCCTTCGCAATATGCCAACACAACCAGTGCAGGACATACCGGGTACTCTGCAGAAATCCCCCCTACCCCCCTTTACGAAAGGGGGGATGTACCTGCGTGTTAGCTTTTGCTAGGGTAAGGGCCTGAAGTCTCAGGCCAATTCGCAACATCCTACGAGCTGGACAACTCGCGCCCTCTCCCTGCGCGGGCCGCCCTAACCCTCCCCCCAGGCGGGCGAGGGAACTGTTCGGTGCCTCGCCGTTGTTTCTGAACAATCTGTCCCAATCCCAGGAGTCCCACTCTGCTCTTCCCAAACTCCCTATTGCTTTTTTCCGCCGTCAGCCGTGAAATGACCCCAATTTTTCCTATCCGGATGTTTGCTGTGGACACCATTGTCAAAACCTCACTGCTTTTGATCGCATCCAACGTCTTTATGACCTTTGCCTGGTATGCCCACCTCAAGAATCTGTCAGACAAGCCCTGGTGGATTGCGGCGCTGCTGAGCTGGGGGATTGCCCTCTTTGAGTATCTGTTGCAGGTGCCCGCCAACCGTATCGGTTATACCGCGTTGTCGTTGCCCCAACTGAAGATCATGCAGGAGGTGATCACCCTGTCGGTATTCGTGCCGTTCGCGGTGTTCTATATGAAGGAAACACCCCGTTGGGACTTTCTCTGGGCCGGGCTCTGCCTGGTCGGAGCGGTTTACTTTATCTTCCGGGGCGGCCCCAGCCCCGCCTGAGTCACGTCACGTGGCCTTTCCGCCGGGCTAGCTGTTTACTAAAGGAACGGGTCGCCCCTCTTGGCTGTCTCCGATTGCCACGCAGCGGAACGGGTGACTTATCCATCAGGAGTTATAACAATAAACAATCCTGAGCTAGCCCGACATGACGCCGCACTCGTACCACATCGACCATCAGGGTCTGATCCCACGGGCCTGCTGGATCAGCCTGTTCTTTGACGGACAAGGCCATGACCTGGAAGCCGACGCCCTTTCCGGGCGACAGTCCAACATTGCCAAGCTGTTCAGAACCCACCCCAATGCCAAACCGGAAGGAATTTATCGCTTCTATTACCGGGGCAGCGGAGTGCTCAGTGAGGATCTGGGGCCTTTGGCCGGCTCCGCCGCCCCTGCCACCAGCAGCTTGACCACAGACAGCCAGACCACCCTGAACCGGGCGCTCTATGATCTCGCCCAAACCTTTCAGGAAACCGCCAGCCCCCTCCCCTATCAGATCGCCCTGTTCGGCTTTGGCCGTGGGGCGGCGCTGGCCTGGGCATTGAGCCTTCATTTGGACGCCCAAGGCATTGCGGATTTGCGGGGCCAGCGGGACCGCTTTCGAATTGGCGAGGATTTCCAGATCCGCTTTGTAGGTCTCTTTGATACCCTGGGCACCTTTAGCCTCGGCTCCTTTGCCGCCAATGTGGCCTCGCTGTCTCCAATACCCACCAGTGTAGATCAAGTGCTACATTGTGTGGCCGCCCATGAACGGCGCGCCTTGTTTGACCTGCAGTCGCTACGGGCCTCGCCCACCGAGGCCTTGCCGCCCAACCAGCGGGAAGAGCTCTACCCCGGCATGCACTCGGACGTGGGCGGTGGCTATGCCGAGGGGGATCAGGGGCGCTCCAACAGCCTGGCGCGCCTGCCCCTGAACGCCATGCTGGACGCGGCCCGCAGCCAGGGCGTGCCTTTTGTGTCCCTGGAACAACTGCAGGTGCTGGATGAAGCCCTGTATCGTGAGTATCAGATTCCGCCCATCCTGCAGCGGCTCTATGACGACTACTGCCTGCGCCTGCCCCCGGAGACTGACCTCTATCGCACCCTGGCCCACCATGAATGCCTGTACTTCCGCTGGCTGCGCAGTGTGCTGGACAGCCCCGCTTCCCTTCACCACGCCCTGATGTGCCCACCGCCCAACAGCAACCACCCGGCAGAGGAGCGTCTGTATCGGGCCTATCAGGAGCTTACGGAACAATATGAAGCCTTGCGGTGGCGACAACGTTTTCTGGAAGGAGGCTTTCCGGAGTTTAACGCGCCAAACTCGGCGTTCCACCCCAAGCGGGATGAGCAACTGGCGGAAGACGACGTGCTTTATCGTCATCGAGGGGACTGGGCCTTGGTGGTGAAGCCCATCAAATCATTCGAGCGGGATATGCTGACCTGGATGAAAATCGCCGAGCCGTTACCGGAAACCCTGCGACTGTTTTTTGCCCGCTACGTGCATGATGCCATCGCCCACACGCCGGGCACCGGGGGCGACCTTTATTTCCAGAGGCGCAGCCTCTATTTTCGACATTCCCGTCCCTGGCGGGGCTGAGGTCTTTGATGGGCATCCGAATGAATTCCCCTCTCCCACCTGGGGAGAGGGGCTAGGGGGAGAGGGCTCGAAGCCTCAGCCCCGAACCGACTGGCAGCTCAAAAAGCACATTCCGCCCTGGAGAGATGGAATGACAGAGCCAAAACCTACCGCTCCAGAATCGCGGTGACACCCTGACCACCGGCGGCGCAGATGGAAATCAGACCACGGCCGGAACCTTTTTCTTCCAACATCTTGGCCAGACTTGCCACAATCCGTCCGCCCGTCGCGGCAAAGGGGTGACCAGCCGCCAGACTGCTGCCTTTCACGTTCAGCTTGCTGCGATCAATGGAACCCAGTGGTTTGCTCAGTCCCAGCTTCTCCTTGCAGAACTTGGGATCTTCCCAGGCTTTCAGGGTTGCCAGTACCTGGGCGGCAAAGGCTTCGTGAATTTCGTAGAAGTCGAAATCCTGCAGGGTCAGACCAGCACGTTCCAGCATCTTGGGCACCGCATACACCGGCGCCATCAGCAGGCCTTCTTTCTTGCCAATAAAATCCACCGCGGCCACCTGACTCCAGGTCAACCAGGCACGCACCGGCAGGTTGCGGGCCTTGGCCCACTCTTCACTGGCCAGCAGCACACAGGAAGCGCCGTCGGTCAGTGCGGTACTATTACCGGCGGTCATGGTGCCGTTCTCCCGGTCAAACACCGGTTTGAGGCTGGCCAGTTTTTCCAGGGTAGTATCCGGACGCAGTGTATTATCCCGCTCCAGGCCGCCAAAGGGCGTCATCAGATCATTAAAGAAACCTTCCTCGTAGGCCTGGGCCAGCTTCTTGTGGCTTTCATAGGCCAGCTGGTCCTGCGCTTCCCGGGGAATCTCCCACTCCTTGGTGGTGATCTGGCAATGTTCACCCATGGACAGGCCCGTACGGGGCTCGCCATTGGCGGGAATGTTCGGCATCAGATGACTGGGGCGGAACTTGGACAGCGCCTTCATCCGCTCACCAGCCGTCTTGGCACGGTTGAGTTCCAGCAAAATCTTACGCAACTCCTCACCCACGCCAATGGGCGCATCGGAGGTGGTGTCCACCCCGCCGGCGATTCCGCATTCAATCTGGCCCAGGGCAATTTTGTTGGCCACCAGGATTGCCGCTTCCAGACCGGTGCCACAGGCTTGCTGGATGTCATAGGCAGGCGTTTCAGCGGCCAGCCCGCTGCTGAGTGCTGATTCCCGGGTCAGGTTGAAGTCCCGCGAATGCTTGAGCACCGCACCCGCGACCACCTCACCCAACACTTCTCCCTGCAGGTTGTAGCGATCCACCAGGCCTCGCAATGCCGCCGTCAACATATCCTGATTGCTGAATTGGGAATAGGCAGTATTGGAACGCGCAAAGGGAATCCGGTTACCTCCGATAACGGCAACCCGACGCACACTAACTGATTTCATGGGAGAACTCCTGTTCATGGACACTGATGGACGCAGTCTAATGACCCATACCAGACTGCCATTGGCTGATGCGACGGCTAGAGAATCGAATTCAGCCAATTGCGATTCGATTTTTTCCGGTTAGAAAGATATCCTGCCGTCGCTAGCAAAGACGAAACATTCTATCGCTTTTCCTGTGGTTGCCGATACCATATGGGTCGCCAAGATGCGAACAATCACCCGGAAGTGCCTGTCCGCCCGATCATGGAGTCGAAGGGGGACGACCGGAAGCAGTCACGGGCAAGCCAGAGCCCTGTTTTAACCGACATAACTGCGCATGTAGCAAAGGAATCTAGCCTCTATGTCCGATTTATATCAAAAAGTCGCCAACTCCACCTGGGGTAAGTCCCTGGTTTCCGCCATGAACCTGCCGACACCGGCCATCCTGGAGCGTCAGGGTCGCGCCGATTCCCCCTTCCTGGAAGGCCAGGCGCTGGTAGGTGCCGCCCAAGGCGGCAAACTGCTGGAAGCGGCCTGTGAAGTGGTGGCCGCAAGCCCGGCCACGGTGTTCTACACCGCACAACCCGCCACCCTGAGCGAGTCCGCCCTGGCCAAAACCAAGGCACGGGCCAATGAAGTGGATCTCAACAGCCTGGAAGACACCCGCCGTTTCAAGGCGCTGGTATTCGATGCCAGCGGCATTGCCAACAGCATGGAACTGCGCGCGCTGTATGACTTTTTCCACCCGGTCGCCCGCAAGATCGCCAAGTGCGGTCGCGTGGTGATTCTGGGTCGTCCGCCCGAGAAGTGTGATCCCGCCCAGGCCACCGCTCAAAAAGCCCTGGAAGGTTTCACCCGCAGCCTGGCGAAAGAAATTGGCAAAACCGGTGCCGTGGCCAACCTGATTTACGTGGAAGAAGGGGCCGAGGCTTTGGTGGAAAGCGCCCTGCGCTTCTTCCTGTCCCCCAAGTGCGCCTATGTCGACGCCCAAGTGGTCACCATTCAAAAAGCCGCCAAGCCCAAGAGCCGCATTGACTGGAATCGTCCGCTGGCCGGCCAGGTGGCCCTGGTGACCGGTGCCTCCCGTGGTATTGGTGCCGCGATTGCCCGGGTTCTGGCTCGCGACGGCGCCAAGGTTGTGGCTCTGGACGTGCCCGGCGCCGCCTCTGATCTGGAAAACATTGCCAAGGAAATTGATGGCCTGTCACTCGCCGTGGACATCACCGATGCCAACAGCCCCGCCCAAATCGCTGATTTCCTGCGCAAGGAAACCGACGGCGTGGATATCGTGGTGCATAACGCGGGCGTGACCCGTGACAAGACCCTGGCACGGATGTCGGAGCAGTTCTGGGATCTGCTGATGGATATCAACCTGAACGCCATTCAGCGGATCAACGACAAGCTGCTGTCCGACGAAGTACTGCGCAAGCAGGGACGGTTGATTGGTGTGTCTTCCATTGGTGGCATTGCCGGCAACTTTGGCCAAACCAACTATGCTGCTTCCAAGGCGGGCGTGATTGGTTATACCGAAGCCATGAGCCGGGTTCTGAAGGGTGGCATCACCATCAACGCGGTTGCTCCGGGCTTTATTGAAACCCAAATGACCGCGGCCATGCCGTTCACCATCCGTGAGGCGGGACGTCGTATGAACTCCCTCTCCCAGGGCGGACAGCCCCAGGATGTGGCCGAAACCATCGCCTTCCTGGCCAATCCGGGCTCCGGCGGGGTCAATGGTCAGACCATCCGCGTATGCGGACAAAGCCTGATCGGTAAATAAGCGGATCGCCAAGAGTCGGGTGCCCCACCCGGCTCTTGGCAACGGATCTGATCGGTCCGATCAGCTCTCGTTACGCTTCTGGCGCCGGTACTCTACCGGCGTCATCCCTACCCAACGCCGGAACGCCCGATAAAAGGTGCTGGGCTCCGAGAAACCCGTCAGATAGACGATCTCGTCGATACTCTCATCCGTTTGGGCCAGCAGTTTCTTGGCCAAATTACAGCGAAACTCCGCCAGCACCTGATTGAAGTTGGTATTGGCTTCACTTAAACGGGTGCGCAAGGTACGGGGCTTGATGTTCAAGCGCTGGGCCACCACCTCCAAGGAAACCTCCCCCGACTCCAGCAGCTCGGCAATCACCCGGCGGACCTGGCTGACCACATCCTGCAGCTCCAGGCGGGCAATCTGCTGACTGGCCAACTGCTCGTGGAGCCTGAGCAGCTCGGGCTCGGCATGGGCGGAAGGAAGACTCAGCAACCCGGCATCAAACCACATCCGCATCGAGGGCTGCTCGAAGCGCACTTCAGCGCCGAACAGTCGCTCATGCTCCTGGCTGGAGCTCGGCGCCCTATGCTCGAAATCAATCCGATGGGGTTGAAAGGCCCCCTCGGTGACAAACCGCAGGAACTTCAGTAGCCCCAGCGTAAAGCATTCTGAGAAGTGGCGGATCTGACGCACGGCCGGCGTTGCCACATTCAGGGTGACACAGACCATGTCGCCCTCGATCTCCAGGCGCATATCGGCGGCATCACTCAGCAGGCGCTGGTAGGCGATCCCCCGGCGAATCCCGTCACCAAAGGTGGGGCTACTTAAAAACAGGTACTCCAACACCTGCCCCTTGAAGACCGGCAGGTATTCCCCCAGGTGCAGGCCGATATCCGGGTCCTGACTCACATCCTCCAACACTTCCCAGAAAAATACCTGGGCTTCATGGGGGGTTCGCAACTGCTCCTGGGCAAGATACTCCTCAGTGATGCCACAGCGGCGAAAGACTTCGTCCACATCCACTCCATGCTGCAACATCGCTTTGTGGATGAGACGAATCATAACGCCAGCATCTGTCTTGTTTTCAATCATGAGTGCTTATCTATCCACTTTTTAAGTGTACGACCACGGCAAGGCAGCGCCTTCCAATGGAACTCCATGCCAACACCACTCCTGGCCCGCCAAATTGACTTCTTCGCCAACTCAGACTTGCACCTCGGCCAATATCATCAGACTATCGGCCCTTTAAACTCGACCTCATTTATGCAGACTTGATCTTTATCTGACGCCTGAGGCTGCCGGCTCCCATGGTACAGCAATGGACCCCCTGAACAGGAGTCCAGACACCCGCTGTCTCCCGCCCTGTCCCGACCATCTGGCCCTGCGACACCCAGCGGCTTTCAGGCGACATTCGCACAGTCAGGGGAATGACATGCAGCAACAGGAATCCATTATCCTATCACGTGAACCATCTCTGCCGGGCCTTTTTGCCAAGGCCGCTTTCAAACGTCCGCAAAAACAGCAGTCTGACCTGCAACTACCGGCGCTGTCCGTCACCATGCGGGGCGTTAAGATCAATCACGAGCGGTTGCGACAATATCACAAAGTATGCGGCTTTCAAGACACGCAGGTACTGCCGCCGACCTATCCCCAGATCATGGCATTCGGCCCTTATATGCGGCTGCTCACTGATCAGCGCTTTCCGCTCCCGCTGATCGGGCTGGTCCATCTGCGTAACGAGATCACCCAATACCGACCGATCCTACCGGAAGAAGTGCTGGATTTCGAATGCTCCCTCGCCGGCCAGCATCAATCAGACAAGGGCCTGGAATTCGATATTCTCACCAAGGTCTACATTGCCGGCCGCCTGGTCTGGGAAAACACCGCCACCCTGCTACACCGCAACCGTAAGCGCAGTGGCGGCAAGCGTGAGCCCAAGGAGCAACAGCGCCAGGCCTTCGAACATCGCCTGTTCTGGCAGCTACCGGAAAACCTCGGCCGCCAGTATGCTCAGGTTTCCGGGGATTATAACCTGATCCACCTGCACCTGCTGACGGCCCGTTTCTTTGGCTTCAAGCAGCCGATCGCCCATGGCTTGTGGTCCAAAGCCCGGTGTATTGCCCAGTTGACCGCCAATCAGGCTCGACGTCCGCTGCGGGTGAAAGTCAGCTTCAAGCTACCGATTTTTCTGCCCGGCGCGGTAGATATGGTGTGGCGGGAACAGGACAAGCGCTGCGAATTCGAGCTGGTATCCCACAAGGATGGCAAGCCCCATCTGGAGGGGCTGCTGGAGTGGCTGGATTAAGGGCGCCCATCACCACGGACTGGCACGGTTTGTAG
>Ga0209075_1001930_pt1 | contig 18881 bp, 16 predicted proteins | sample Stecom2011_FD_187523 | JGI IMG/M metagenome (GOLD analysis project Ga0209075, IMG submission 187523) | Agricultural soil microbial communities from Utah to study Nitrogen management - Steer compost 2011 (SPAdes) (version 2) | ecosystem: Environmental > Terrestrial > Soil > Agricultural land...
GACTCCGTACGTCCCTGCGTCTTAATCCCAAACAGGGTCCCCCTATCGTGCAGCAAATTGAACTCCACATAACGGCCCCGCCTGATCTCCTGCCAATAACGCTGCCGCTCACCGTACTCCATTCCCCTTCTGCGTTCCACAATCGGCAAATAGGCCGGTAAAAAAGCACGCCCCAAAGCCATCGTCATCTCGAGCCAGAAACGACTGTCGTGCTCCCCGTCGGGTCGCAAATAATCAAAAAAGAGTCCCCCAACCCCACGTGCCTCGTTCCGGTGTGGATTAAAAAAATAAGTATCGCAAGCCGCCTTAAAACGAGGATAGAGTGTCTTGTCCATCCCATCGCAGACCCTCTGCTGTACCGCATGAAAATGGCGGGCATCTGCTTCATAATAGTAATAAGGCGTTAAATCGCTGCCGCCCCCAAACCACTGGTCCACCACTTCCCCCTCGGCATCGTAAAGCTCAAAATAGCGGTAATTGGCGTGCACCGTGGGCACATAAGGATTGAGGGGGTGCAACACCAGGGAAAGCCCACAGGCAAAAAAGCGGTCGTGACGGGTCTTCAACACCTCCTGCATGGCAGCAGGCAGTTGTCCATGCACCGCCGAGGTATTCACCCCTCCTTTTTCGAACACTTCTCCCTTACTGATTACCCGGGAAAGTCCTCCTCCACCCCCGGTACGCTGCCACTCGTCCCGACCAAAAACAGCCTTCCCGTCCACGGCTTCCAGACGGCTGCAAATTTCATCCTGTAAAGCAGCTGTATACTTTAAAAAAGTCTCTTTGTAAGTTTCCATCGTCCAAATCTTTTTAGAAAAACCTTTTTCAGCCGAACTTGTTGAATAATTAAGACAGTTTTATCTTAAAATCTATAATTATGGCATTTACTCTCGCAAACGGCCAAAAGGCACCCGACTTTAAGCTGCCGGCCACCGATGGAAAGACTTATTCCCTGAATGATTTTTCAGAAGCACCCTGGCTGGTGGTATTTTTCACCTGCAACCACTGTCCCTATGTAATCGGTTCGGATGAAGTAACCCGCACAACGGCCGAAAAATTCAGGGACAAAGGGGTACAGTTTGTGGGCATCAACGCCAACAGCAAGAATACCCACGAAGACGACAGCTTCCCCAATATGGTAAAGCGTATGGAAGAACAGCGCTTTCCCTGGGTTTACCTGCACGACGAGACCCAGGAAGTCGCCCTGGCCTACGGCGCCTTGCGCACGCCGCACTTTTACGTGTTCGACAAGGACCGAAAACTGGTTTACACCGGTCGCGGTGTTGACAGTCCCCGCGACACTTCCAAAATGACCGAGAACACCCTTGATTTGGTGCTGGAGGCACTCACCAAGGGGCAGGCCAGTCCCTTTGCAGCCACCAACCCCATCGGCTGTAATGTAAAGTGGGACGGGCAGGACCGCCACTGGATGCCGGCAGATGCCTGCGACCTGGTATAAAAAAAGCGGCTCTAAAGCCGCTTTTTTTATGAAATATGCCGTCTGTTATTAACGAACCAAACCACGCTGCTTCAAGAGTGGCTCAATACCGGGCTCGCTTCCACGGAAAGACTTATACATCTCCATTCCGTCGCGGGTACCTCCTTTTTCAAGAATCTCGGTACGGAACTTACGTGCCGTTTCGGCATCAAACAAATCGCCGGTCTCCACAAAAGCCTCAAAAGCATCGGCATCCAAAACACCGGCCCAAATGTAGCTGTAGTAGCCGGCAGAATAACCGCCGGAGAAAATGTGCTGGAAGTGGGTCGAACCGTGACGGAAATAAATTTCATCCATCATGTTGAATTTTTGCTGAACACCCTTCTCAAACTCGGCCACATCAAAGGGCTGGTAAGCCTTGAGGGTATGATACTCCATATCCAAAAGGGCAGAAGCCATAAACTCAACGGTGGCAAAACCCTGATTAAAATTGGCGCTCTCCTGAAGACGCTCAATCAAAGCATCGGGAATCACTTCGCCGGTCTCATAATGCTTGGCAAACTGCTTCAACACTTCGGGGTGCTTGGCCCAATTTTCCATAACCTGAGATGGCAGCTCTACAAAATCACGCTGCACCGATGTCCCTGAAAGTCCATGATAAACAGTATTAGAAAGCAAACCGTGCAAGGCATGGCCAAATTCGTGGAAGAAAGTCGTCATCTCGTCGAAGGTCAGCAAGGCCGGCTGGTCGCCACTTGGCGCAGTAAAGTTACATACAATGGTGATCACCGGATGAACAAAGTTGCCTTCCTGATCGACCTGCTGCTTGCGGTAACTGCTCATCCAGGCACCGCCACGCTTGCTGGCACGCGGATGCATATCCATATACAAAATACCTACGTGACTGCCATCTGCCTCCTTCACTTCCCAGGCTGTAGCCTCTGGATGGTAAACCGGCACATCGTTGCGCTGCTCAAACTGCAATCCATACAACTTATTGGCCACCATAAAGATGCCGTCACGCACACTGCTCACCTCAAAATACCGACTGATTTCTCCCTCATCCAAATCGTACTTGGCCTTACGCACCTTCTCGGCATAGTAACGCCAATCCCAAAAAGCCAAATCAAAGTTGTTGCCTTCACTGTCGATCATCTCCTGCAGCATCACCGCTTCCTCACGGGCAATAGGCAGCGCCGCATCCCAAATTTGCTTAAGGAAGCTGTTCACCGTTTCCACATTACCTGCCATCCGGTTTTCCAGCGCAAAATCAGCATAAGAATCAAAACCCAGCAACTTAACTCTTTCCAAACGCAACTGGGTCAGCTTATTGATGATCTCCCCATTGTTGAACGCGTTGTCGTTGTTCCCGCGGTTGATGTAGGCCCTGCCCATCTGCTCACGCAAATCGCGATTATCGGCATAGGTCAGAAAAGGCATCACGCTGGGATTGTGCAAGGTAAAAAGCCATTTGCCTTCCTGGCCCTCCTTTGCAGCAGCTTCAGCCGCTGCCGCCACTACCGAAGCAGGCAGTCCCGAAAGGTCCTCTTCCGACTCGACAAACAACTTAAAATTATTGACATCGGCCAGCACATTCTGACCAAATTGCAGCGTCAGTACCGACAATTCCTGATTGATTTCCCGGAAGCGTTCCTGCTTTTCAGCAGGCAAAGCTGCGCCACTGCGCACAAAGCTCTCATAGGTGTTTTTCAGCAACATGGCCTCCTCTTCGTTCAAACCAAGCGCTTCGCGCTGCTCGTAAACAGCCGCCACGCGCTCGAACAAATCGGCATTGAGACTGATGTTGTCCGAATGCGCCGACATCATAGGCGCCACTTCCTGCGCAATCTGCTGGATTTCGTCCGAAGTGTTGGAAGAGTTAAAGTTGTAAAAGACCGACGCCACCTTGTTCAACAAACCTCCGCTGTAATCCAGTGCGGCTATGGTGTTGTCAAAGTCCGGCACCTCCTCGTTCGCAATAATGGCTGCAATCTCAGCCTCTTGCTGACGAATTCCTTCCTCAATGGCAGGGATAAAGTGTTCGTTCTGAATCTGCGCAAAAGGCGGCACACCAAAAGGCGTGTCGTATTCGGCAAAAAAAGGATTGTCCCCATTCTGAGTCCCACTACAGGCCGTCATCATCATCATCGTCAAAATAAAAAGTCCAAATTTTCTCATTTGCATATTATTGAATAAAACCATCGGATTAACCTTCAAAAGTAGGCATAAAAAAACCGCCCGACAAAGACATCCGTCAGGTAAACAAAAAAGCAGGGTAAGAGGTTCAGCGCTTTACTCTGGACAACACATAACCCAGCACGGCCACCAAAGCACTAACGATAACCGGCATCCAGTCGGCCTTACTCACGGCCACATCCACACCCAGCAGATTAAAACTTTCCGAGTCCTGCCAGGCCTGATAACCAAAATAAGCCAATCCAAGCAAACCAACGACCAACAATACAATACCCAATATTTTCATAATGCACAGTTTTAATGAAAGAATTTTGCGTTAAAAACAACAATTTAATAAATTGTTGCTTCATACCCAAACCCAATGACCGAAGATGTTTTACAGCTGATATGGCAGCACCGGCTCTACCGTCAGGAACCCTTCCTTACCGAAGAAGGGGAAGTACTTGAAATCATTCATCCGGGGCTCCTTAACCGGGATGCCGGACCAGATTTTTTCAATGCAAAAATCAAAATTGACGGCATCTTATGGGCCGGCAATGTGGAAGTGCACCATCAGGCGTCCGACTGGCATCGACACAAACACCACCAAAACCCGGCCTTCGATAATGTAATACTGCATGTTGTAACAAAGAGCGGTGGCTGCACCTTCAACAGCAAAGGCCGGAAAATTCCAGTTTGGTTGATGCCCCTTTCCCGAAAAATCGAGGACTTCAACAAAATTACCATTCCTTCTGCCCTGCCCTGCAGCCAGAAGCTGACTCAGATCTCCACCTTGAATTTGTGTGCGTGGACCGATCGCATGTTGCTGGAAAGACTACAGGCCAAAACCGCCTCCATTGCGGCTATGCTGCAACAGGGATTTTCCAGGCAGAAGGTACTGTTCGTACTAATGAGCAGAAGCTTTGGTTTTGGGCTGAATAACGACGCCTTTGAACAACTGGCCCGACAAACGCCCTGGGAGCTGGTGCGGGACCTGAAACACCAACCCTTAGCACTAAAAGCGCTGTTGCTGGGACAAGGGGCCATGCTGCCGAAAGACCGCAGCAAGACGTCCCGACAAATGGTGCGGACCTACCAACAACTAAAAAGGCAGCACGCACTGCATCCTATAAAACCCGAACAATGGAAAAGACTGCGCATCCGCCCTTTCGGTTTTCCCCGGCGTCGCCTCCTGCAGCTGGCCGAATTTCTACAACATGATTTCCCTGCACTTGAAACCTTAAACCAGACGTCCCATATCTCCAGCCTTGAAAAAGCCTGGCTTCCAGGCCCCTTAAGTCGCAAAGCCCTGCAGCTTGTTCTCATCAACAGTGTAATCCCCTTCGTTTTTGCCCTAAACTGGTTGCAGGACAAGCCCGAAGGCTGTCAAAGGGCCCTCGATTGGCTGCAACAACTCCCTCCCGAAAACAATCGCATCATCCGTATCTGGGAAAGCAAGGGACTGCGCCCCCTTTCCGCTGCCGATTCGCAAGCCTTGCTTCATCTTCACCGCCAATATTGCGTCCTCCACCGATGTCTGCATTGCCGCATCGGGCATCTCTTGCTGGCCCGGGGCGACTGACAATCAGAAGAACCTTCCCAAAATAATGGCTGTGGCACAATTTCTGAGGGTAGATTGTCATTCGCCTAAGTTTTTTTAGCTTTGTATGTTCTTTATTCAACAAAACCATTCAACGATGAAACATATTTTATTGGCCGTACTGATCTTACTGGGTTTGGCAGCAGAAGCACAAAACGCCAAAGCCCAACTGAGTTTCGAGAAAAAAGTACACGACTTTGGCAGCATTAAGGAAGAAGGCGGGACCGTGGCCTATACCTTTGAATTCACCAACACCGGGCAAATGCCCCTGGTGATCCACAACGTAAGAGCCTCCTGCGGCTGTACCACCCCTGAGTGGACACGCACCCCCATTCAACCGGGTGGCAAGGGCACCCTCAAAGCAACTTTTGACCCACGCAACCGCCCGGGCAACTTCAACAAATCCATAACCGTCAGCTCCAATGCGCAAAATGCTACAGAAATATTGCGAATTGTAGGTCGTGTAGAAGAACGTGAACGTACGACAGCCGACAACTATCCGAGAGAAATGGGAGAAATACGACTCAAATCGGCCCACCTCTCCTTTACCCGTGTCGAGCCCGGCAGCCAAAAAGAAGCCTCACTGGGCATCATCAACACATCGTCACAAGCGGTCACCCTCAGTTTTAACAGGGTTCCGTCCCACCTGCGCATAGCAGCTCAGCCAGCCACCCTGCAACCGGGCCAGGAAGGCGAAATCAAAGCCACTTACGACGCCTCAAAGGTGGACGACTGGGGCTTTGTGGTAGACCAGGTTTATGTCCTAATCAATGGCAATCAGCCCAAGGACAACCGGCTCAGCGTAAGTGCCACCATCGAAGAAGATTACAGCTCCTGGTCGACCCAACAGTTGGCCAATGCACCCGACATCCAGTTCAGCGAAAACAATTTCGACTTTGGTGCGGTTAAACAGGGAGCCGTTTTGGAACACACTTTTAAAATCACCAACCAGGGCAAGAGCGATCTGATTCTGCGTAAGGTCAGGACTTCCTGTGGCTGTACCGCCTCCAAACCCGATAAAGATGTGGTTCGTCCGGGAGAGACCGTTAACCTGGCAGTAAGTTTCAACACACGGGGACGCAATGGACGCCAAAGCCAGTCGGTCACCATCTACTCCAACGACCCCAAAAAGAGCACCATGCTGCTGAGGGTGTCAGCAACCGTGAATCCCTAGCCTGGAAACAAAAAAAACGTAGCTTGCAGGCTGCAAACACAAAAGCAAAAGCACTATGCATTTTAACAAGGGCCGGGATCACATCGAGAACGATCCCTCTTTCAAAGGCCTAAAAGTAAATAAAGGAACCGAGCACCTGCCCTCCCTTAATCCGGAGGCGGCTCGCCGTTTCCTGCAGAACAAGCGCAAGAATCTGAGTGTTGACCAGTATGTTGAAGGAATTTTAGCCGGCGACATCACCCTGCTGAGTCGCGCCGTCACCCTGGTAGAAAGCTCCCTTCCCCAACACCAGGAAATGGCCCAGGAAATCATCACCCAATGCCTTCCCCATGCGGGTCGCTCGGTGCGTTTGGGCATTACCGGGGTGCCGGGTGCAGGAAAGAGTACCTTTATCGAAGCCATGGGCACCCACTTGATTGAACAGGGAAAAAAACTGGCTGTATTGGCCATTGACCCCAGCAGCGAACGAACCAAAGGGAGTATTTTGGGCGACAAGACCCGAATGGAAAAACTGTCGGTTATGGACCACGCCTACATTCGCCCTTCTCCCTCGGCCGGCTCCCTCGGCGGCGTAGCCCGTAAAACACGGGAAACCATTGTCCTTTGTGAAGCAGCTGGTTTCGACACCATCTTTATTGAGACCGTTGGGGTTGGACAAAGCGAGACGGCCGTGCACTCCATGGTGGATTTTTTTCTCCTGATTCTGATTGCCGGGGCTGGTGACGAACTTCAGGGCATCAAGCGGGGCATCATGGAAATGGCAGACGGCATCGCGGTAAATAAGGCCGACGGCCAAAATACAGCCAAAGCCAAACTGGCCAGGGCCCAATACAGCAACGCCCTTCATTTGTTTCCGCCTTCCCGCTCGGGCTGGATACCACGGGTTGAGACCTGCTCCTCCCTTAACTCGGAAGGGGTTATACCGGTATGGGAAATGATTGATGACTTTATGGCCCACACCAAAAAAAATGGTTATTTCCAACAACACCGCAACGAGCAAGCACGTTATTGGATGACCGAATCGATACAGGAAAACCTAAAAAGCAACTTTTACCAAAACCCCCGAATTAAAGCCCTTCTTCCCGAACTGGAAATAAAAGTTCAGCAAGATCGGCTCAGCTCCTTTGAGGCAGCCAGACAATTGCTTGACCTTTATTTCAAAGGTCTCCCAAAATAATCGTATTTTCGATCTCTATAATTATACAAGCAACGACTAATTTTTTACGTATGAGAAATCTCTTTTTTGGATTTGCACTTTTGGGGCTGTTTGCATCTTGCTCCGCAGACAGTTACAAAATATCGGGTAAATTTGAGGACCTAAGCAGCGGTACTGTTTACCTTAGGAAAATAGAGGCTCAGGGCCTCAGCGAAGTAGATACCGCCGAAGTCAGTTCCGGCGCCTTCGTTTTTGAAGGAGAAACAGAGCATCCCGAATTGTACCTGCTCTTTGCAGAAGACGTACAGGAGCCCATCGTCTTCTTCCTGGAAAACAGCTCGATAAAAATCACCGCCAACACGGAGAAAATGGACGAGGCTGTGATCAAAGGTTCCAAGCTGTCCGACCTGTTCAAACAATTCAACGACAACTTCCCGCACATTGAGAAGGAAGAACAAATGCGTGAAGAGTTTATGGCTGCACAAAGCCAACAGGACCAGGCGACCATGCAAAGCATTATGGCCGATATGGAAACCATTATGGAGGACCGCCAGACCTACTACAAAGACTTCGTGAAAAGCAACAGCAACAATGCAGTTGGCGCCTTCCTGGCCCTCAACATGGCCCAGTCGCTCGAATACGAAGAAATCGAAGAACTGCTGACCAATCTGGAAGCCGCGCTGGGCGAGCACCCTTATGTTATTTCCCTGCAGGAAATGATGGAGCCGCTTAAAGCACAGAAAGAGGCCGAAGCCGCCCTGAGTATTGGCAACGCAGCCCCCGACTTCACCCTCACCGACCTCGAAGGCAATGAAGTGAGTCTTTCCGATTTCCGGGGCAAATATGTTTTCATCGATTTTTGGGCCGCCTGGTGCCGCCCCTGTCGCGAAGAAAACCCCTTGCTGGTAGAAGTTTACAAGCAATTTGCGGGCGAGGACTTTGAAATCATCAGCGTATCTCTGGATCAAACCGAAGAGGCCTGGAGACAGGCTGTGCAGGAAGATAAGCTCACCTGGACCCAACTGCACGACCCGGCCAATACCGCCGCCACCTCTTATATGGTTCAATCCATTCCCAACACCTGGCTGCTCGATAAAGATGGCAAAATCATGCACAAGCAAATCAGGTCGGCCGAACTTACCGAAGTTCTAAAGGGCTTGCAGAACTAAGCAAGCAAACAAGAATCAAAGGGGAGGACAAGGTGTTTTCCCCTTTTTTGAACACCAAAAGGGAAACACCATGCACATTACCCGCGAAGAAGTGCTGCAAGCGGCAAGGACCATTCGGCCCCAAGTGGTGGAATTCAGAAGATGGCTGCATCGCCACCCCGAACTGTCCTTCCAGGAACAAGAAACTGCGGCCTATATTGCCAGGCAACTCAAGGCGAACCACATCCCTGTCCGCGAGGGACTGGCAGGCACCGGCCTGATTGCCACCCTAAAAGGGGAGGCAGGCCCGGGACGCACCATTGCCCTTAGGGCAGATATGGATGCGCTCCCCATTACTGAGGCCACCGGCCTCGCCTTCAGCTCTGAAAACCACGGCGTGATGCATGCCTGCGGCCACGACGCCCACTCGGCCAGCCTCCTGGGTGTGGCCCTCCTTCTACAGCAATATCGTAAGCGCTGGGGAGGCACCGTCCTTTTAATCTTTCAGCCCGGAGAAGAGAAGTTTCCTGGTGGCGCCTCCCTGCTCCTAAAAGAAGGTGCACTGGATCACCCCAGACCTGAACTGATTATCGGACAACACGTCTTGCCTGAAATGCCCACGGGACACGTAGGCTTCAAAGAAGGAAGGTACATGGCTTCGGGCGATGAAGTATACCTCACTATTAAAGGCAAAGGCGGGCACGCCGCCATGCCCCACACCCTCAACGACACCGTGTTAGCCGCCGCCCACACCGTGGTCCAGCTGCAGCAAATTGTGGCCCGCTTTGTACCCGCCACCGTTCCTGCAGTATTGTCGTTCGGACGCATTGAGGGTCTCGGAGCCACCAACATCATACCCGAAAAGGTGGAGTTGGCAGGCACGCTGCGCATGATGGACGAGGAATGGCGCGGCAGGGTCAAGGAAAAGATTCATCAAATTGCCACACACACGGCAGCCACCTTCGGATGCACGGCCGAAATAAACATCGGCGACGGCTACCCCATGGTGTACAACCATGAAGTCCTCACCCGGCACTGCAGTCAACTCGCCAAAACCTACCTGGGCAACGACAAGGTGGAAGATATGGACTTACGTATGACGGCCGAAGATTTTGGCTATTACAGTCAGGTCTTCCCCTCCGTGTTTTACCGCTTTGGCGTAAAACAGGAACAAGGGGACACGGGTGCTTTACATACCCCGACCTTTAATCTCAACGAAGACGCCCTGGAAACGGCGTGCGGACTAATGACCTGGCTGGCACTGAACGCCCTGCAGCCCTAATTTAAAACCCTTACAAATTGCTCAATTTATAGGCAAATGATTTTTTTAAATAAAAAAAGCCTATAAATTTGTCAACTGTAACTATTAAAAACTACAAGAAAATGGCATACGTAATTGATGACAGTTGTATTGCTTGCGGATCTTGCATTGACGAATGCCCCGTAGACGCCATCAGCGAAGGCGATATCTATAAGATTGATCCCGAAGCCTGTACCGATTGTGGCGCATGCGCCGATGTTTGTCCTACAGAGTCCATTCATCCGGCTTAAGCAATAAAGCAAAAAACCCGTCGAAGCGACGGGTTTTTTACTTTATTACAGAGCTTGCTTTCCGGGAACCACTACAGCGTCAAGCACCTCATCGTGCGGTTCAACCGGAACACTTTCCACCAGCTGAAAGTCAAATCCAACGCCTACCTTATGGGCTCTGGTGAGTCGCGGCAGCAAACGGTCGTAATACGCCATCCCGTGCCCCAGGCGATAGCCCTCCCGGTCAAAAGCCACTCCCGGCACCAATACCAAATCAATCTTTGCGTAATCCCTGAACGTCGCACCATCTGGCTCCAAAATTCCATAGCGACTGCCCGTAACCAGACGCGCTTCCCCTTCAAACAAACGCAATTCCAGCACATCACCTGCAACAACGGGCAGCACAAAACGCTTGGCGGGATGGTGCTTTATGATTAAGGCGCGCAAATCCATTTCTCCCTTCATCGGCCAATAGGCCATAACACAGCCGGCACTTTTAAAAAATTCGCTCTCCTCAATCTCCTGCACCAGGCGTGCACTCTCCTCGGCCAACAAGGCCGGATCGGCGCTCGTGCGCCGTTCTGCGATGAGCCGACGCAGCTCTTTTTTCTTTGATTTAATGTTCATTTCTGTTCTCCCGACGCTTTAATTTCAATCCCATACACTGCTGTTCTCCTGTCTCCAAAAGCATTGTTTCTGCTTGTAATGGCCTTGTCGCTGGCGGCCTGCCAATCGACCTCAGCCACCAGCACCTCTTCCTGATCCGCACTGCCCCGGAGCAAGGCCTCACCGGTGGGACTCACCAAAAGGGACTGACCGGTAAAATGCAGCCCCCCTTCGGTCCCCACCCGATTACAGGTCGCGGTAAAAATACGGTTGGTAAGCGCATAACCCGGCATGGCAGTCTGACACCAGGGCAAAACAAGATTGGAAGGGTGGGCCATCAACTGAACACCCTCCAGGGCCAACAGCCGCCATACTTCGGGAAACATCCAATCGAAACAAACCAACATACCCAGTTTCCCCCACGGCGTATCAAAAACAGGCAGCCCCAGATTGCCCGGTGTAAAAAAATCCTGCTCATCTAAAAAGAGATGCAATTTTCGGTACAAGCCTTTCTGACCCGAAGGGCCCAACAAAACCGCACTGTTGTAGAGTAAATCCCCACTCCGTTCATTGAACCCCGTGACCACCCAGCTGCCACTGCTGCGCGCCCACTCCTGCAGGGCAAGCAAATAACTGCTGTAGTCCAGAGTTTCAGCGGCCGCATAAGCGGCTTCCCGGGAGCCAAAAGCGTAACCCGAAGAAGCCAGTTCTGGCAAAACCCACAAATCGGCCGACGGCGCATTTTGCAGCAAGCCCAATACACGTTCTGTATTGGCGGCAATCTGCCCCAAACGCGGCTCAAATTGAATCATTCCCAAACGCATACAACAAGGTGTTTAAAGTTCGATACCAAAGCGACGCGCTACGGACGGTAGCGCGCCGCCCTTAAGAATTCGTGTCCATTATTCATCCGCATCAACTCCTCCAGACTGGTTTCAGGGTAGCGCTTTAAATAAGCCTGGACGATGCGATAACCCAGCCATACCCCGGTGCTGCCCGGCGACTCCTGACCGTAATAATAGGTAAAGGGACTCTTGCCCACATAGCGCTGAAGGGCCATTCGTTCGGTCGAAAACAAATGCTTCTGCTCCACCATGTACGACCACATGTCCTTTTCATAAGCCTTCACCCACTCCACCTCTCTGGAGGTATAATCAAAGAGCGTGGAATCGGGAATATCCGGAATCATCTGACGCACAAAATGACGCAATTGGCCCTCATACACCATCTGGTTGATCAAATCATCGATGCTGTCGTTGTACGCAAAACGATCCATAGCCAGAGCCATCATCACATCGGGAACCACCTTCTCGGGCGAATAGCGCTTGCGCAAATAAACCGGAATCGACAACCATTCATAAAATACACAGTCGCGCCCCAGATACTTCTCCACACTCACCGAAAGCCAGTCTGCATCCATAACAATCGATTGATTGAAACCACTCAGGTGCATGTAAACATCGGGCACAGTCTCCCCGGGAAAATAGTATTTGAAATACTTAAAAGCCTGCTCCAGGTCCTGGCGCAGCCATTCTTCCCGGCCAAAGACCAACTCCACACTGTCCAGCACCTCCTGATTGGGTTCGTAGGACAGGAAGAAGCGTAAATCATCGACAAAATCCGGCTCATTGGGAGCACTTCCCCCAATAACGCCCACACTGTAGGCTTCCAAATAATTGCCGTAGCGCTCCTTCAGCTCTGGCAGCGCAGCATCCAGTCCATCCGGCGCAATGGCAAACAAATCCCGGTAAAAGGGCACCAACTCAAATTCCACCTCCACATGACGAACATCCGGGGCCTTTGGGCCCCGACTGCAGGCACTCAGCACCATTAAAACCATCAGTCCCCCAACTGCTCTGTTCCACATCATACGCTCTGTATTAATTATTAAGTACTCCTATCTACATCACAAAATTAATAAACCTCCTTCCGAATTTACAAAGGCCGGACCATAAAGCACAATATTTCCCAACAAAACAGGCAAAAAAGCACGCTTTTCCTTAAGTTTGCACAAATTTTGCAGACGAAGCATCGTAACCACCTAAAAGAAAACAGATGAAAAGAATCGCCTTATTAGTGCTTTTCGCAGCATGCGTTCTTATACAACCGACACAGGCCCAGCAGGCCGGAGACACCCGCTTCTCCTTTGTCCTGGCCCCCCAATTGTCCTGGATCAAGTCTGACCACGACAACATCGACAACAAAGGCTCCGATTTCGGCTACAACTTTGGGGTGGTCATCGACCGCTTTTTTGGCAACAATTATGCCTTCAGCACCGGCCTGACCATCAACACCACCGGTGGTAAGCTGGCCTATCCGCCGGTGGGTGACGAAGCCGCCTACAACCGGACTTACCAACTCAAATACATTGAGGTACCGCTGGGACTCAAACTGCGGTCGGAAGATATACACCGGGCCAACATTTATGGCCGCTTTGGCCTTTCGCCACAAATCAACATTCAGGCACGTGACGGCAACGACAAAAACATCAGCAAAGAAGTCCGACTGTTCGACCTGGGCTACCACCTGGGCGGTGGCGTGGAATATTCCCTGGGCGGACGAAATGCGCTCATGCTCGGCCTGGTTTTTACCAATGGTTTCAGCGACGTAACCAAGCAGGCGCCCTTCGACGACAAGAGCATTCTGAACCGCCTGGTTTTTGAATTCGGTTTTATTTTTTAATTCGCGCTAGCACCCTTCTGGTATGCAGGAAGACCTCAACATCGTACTGGCCCAACTCAACTTTAAGGTGGGTGATTTTGAGCAAAACGCAGACAAAATTAAAGCAGCCATCCAAGAGGCTCAGGAAAAGGGGGCCGACTTGGTGGTCTTTTCCGAACTGGCCATTTGTGGCTACCCGCCCTTGGATTTGCTCACCCGCGAAGATTTTGCCCTCCGGGCCCTTGCCGCATTGGAGGAGCTGGCTGCTTGCTGTACCCATACGGCCGCCCTGGTGGGCGGTCCCAGTCTCAACCCCGATGCCAAAGGCAAGCCCCTGCTCAACAGCGCCTGGTTCCTTTACCAGGGCAAAGCCACAGCTGTGGCCCACAAGACCCTCCTGCCAACCTACGATGTGTTCGACGAATACCGCTACTTTCAACCCAACCATAGCTTTCAGGTACTGCCCTTTAAGGGCAAGCGCCTGGCCATCACCATTTGTGAGGACATCTGGGACGACAGACCGGTAGAAAGGGCCTTCGACCGCAATCACCTCTACACCTTGTCGCCCCTGCAAAAACTGGCGGCACTGAAGCCCGACCTGGTCATCAATTTGGCGGCCTCACCCTTTTCTTACCACCAACATGAAATTCGCAGACAGGTCGTTTGCAAAAAGGCCGCCCAATACCGCCTGCCGCTCTATTATGTGAACCAGACCGGCGCCAACACCGAACTGATTTTCGACGGAGGCTCCATGCACATCAGCAAGGAAGGGGAAGTGCTGCACCGCATGCCCTTTTTTGAGGAGGGGCTTTATTTTTGTAAGGAACAAGTCCCTGAAAACGCAGCGGCACCCTCGACAGACCTTAAAGACTATCCGGCGCACATCCCTTTGATTCATCAGGCCCTCGTGACCGGCATACGCGATTACTTTCACAAATCGGGTTTGAAAAAGGCCGTACTGGGCCTGTCGGGGGGACTCGACTCAGCACTGACGGCCGCCCTGGCTGTGGAAGCCCTGGGTGCTGAAAATGTATATGGTATTTTGATGCCCTCTCAATACTCCAGCGACCACAGCATTAAGGACGCAGAAGATTTGGCAGCCAACCTGGGCATGGGCACCACCACCCTGCCCATCAATGACATCTACCAAAGCTTTGAAGCGGGACTGCAAAAATCTTTTGAAGGGCGCCGACCCGATGTTACCGAGGAAAACATCCAGGCCCGCATCCGCGGAACCCTCCTTATGGCCTGGTCGAACAAATTCGGCCACATCCTGCTCAACACCTCCAACAAAAGTGAAGCTGCTGTGGGTTACGGCACGCTTTATGGGGATATGAACGGGGGACTGAGTGTGCTGGGCGATGTGTACAAAAGCGATGCTTTTGTGCTGGCCCGCTACCTCAACCGCGAAAACATCCGGATTCCGGTTAACACCCTGGAAAAACCGCCATCTGCGGAACTCCGTCCCGACCAAAAGGACGCTGATTCGCTGCCCGACTACGCACTGCTGGATGCCATTCTTTTTCGCTACATCGAACAGAATAAAAGCGCAGAAGAAATCATGCAGGAAGGCTACGATGCAGCCACCACCGACCGGGTCCTGCAAATGGTCAACCGCAACGAACACAAACGCTTTCAGGCCCCACCCATTCTAAGGGTTTCGGGCAAAGCCTTTGGTTTGGGGCGCCGTATGCCCCTGGTTGCCCGCTACCGGTCCTAATATTTCGTTTTTTTTAACGCCCAACCGTTTTTTTTTGTAATTTTGGGTGTTTTAGAACAGTGTTTTAGAACACGACGAAAAAATATGGCTGGACAAAAGAAAACACAGGTCGCCGAACCTACCATTAAGGACTTCTCAATAGTTTACAGTGTATTGAGTGCCGAGGAGCGGGACTTTTTAGACAAGAACCACACCGTTCTCAAATACCGAAAAAACCAGATAATTTATCAGGAAGGGGAAATACCCACCGGCTTACTCTGTCTGGGCGCCGGAAAAGTCAAAGTTTTTACCGAAGGAATTGGTGGTCGCGACCAGATAGTCCGACTGGCTAAAGCGCCCGATTTTATTGGCTACAGGGCTCTGTTTGCCGAAGGGCCCCACATCGCCTCGGCGGTTGTCATTGAACCCTGTGTCATCTTCCACATCAGCAAAGACGTAATTTACCAACTCCTGTTGCGCAACAACCGGCTTTGCATGAACATCATCAAATCCTTTGCCTCAGAATTGGGCTTCACGCGCTTTCGTACGGTCACACTCACCCAAAAACACATCCGGGGACGCCTGGCCGAGAGCCTCATTTTGCTGCGCGACATTTATGGCTTCGAAGGCGACGGCCAAACCCTCAACATCCACCTTTCGCGAGAGGACCTGGCCAACTTCTCCAACATGACCACCTCCAACGCCATTCGAACGCTCACCACCTTCACCAAGGAAGGGCTCATTGCCGTGGATGGACGAACCATCAAAATTCTGGACGAAGAAAGCCTCGACCGCATATCCCGTTTGGGTTAGGCGGTCCGACCAACAAACTTTTACGCTTACTCCTTAAAGTAAACGCGCTTCACCCGGCGACTGATGCCGGTGAGCACCTCATAAGGAATGGTTCCGAGCAGCTCGGCCACCTCCGACACCGAGGGTTCCTGGCCAAAGACCACCACCTCATCCCCCTCCTTAACAGAAAGGCGACTGACATCGACCATGCACATATCCATACAAATGCTGCCAACAATGGGCACCATTTGACCCCCAATGTTTACCCCGCCACGTCCGTTGCTGAGCGCGCGACTGAGGCCATCGGCATAACCGATGGGCAATACCGCTATGCGACTGCCCTCGGGCAACACGCCCCGCCGGCCATAGCCAATGGTGGCACCCGGTCGCACCGTTTTAATCTGCGAGATGTAGGTCTTTAGTGTCGCAACGGTTTGCAAAACCACACCTTTCTCTGCGCTGATGCCGTAAAGTCCTATGCCCAAACGAACCATGTCGAATTGAAGCCGGGGAAAACGTTCCACCCCGGCCGAGTTGAGCAAATGACGCAGAAAAGGAGCTTCCAGTCCCCCCTGCAATTGGTCGCAAAAACGCTGAAACACACCGGCCTGCTCCCGGGTAAAGGCATCGTGACGCGCCTCATCACTGCCGGCCAGATGTGAAAAGACCGAAGCTACCTGCAATTGCGGCATTCGCCGCAAGTGCGCCAACAGCTCACCGGCCTCCTCCTCAAAAAAACCGAGGCGGTACATCCCCGAGTCCACCTTAAGGTGAATCCTGCTCAAACCCCTGCCTTCCTGAACAACCATCCTGTTCCAGGTCTCCAGCATCCGGAAACTGTAGATTTCGGGTTCCAGACCATGCGCCAGCATTTGAGGAAAACTCTTTTCCTCAGGATTCATAACCACAATGGGAAGGGAAATACCGGCCTGTCGCAACTCCACCCCTTCATCGGCAAAGGCCACCCCAAGATAATCCACCTTGTGGTGTTGCAAAACCGAAGCAATTTCAAACAAGCCACTCCCATAACCGAAAGCTTTTACCATGGCCAGGGTTTTAACGCCGGGCTGCAGCTTCGAGCGAAACACATTAAAATTATGCACCAGGGCATCCAGATTGATCTCCATAATGGTATTGTGCTGCTTGCGTTCCAGCCGCTCTACCAGTCGCTCAAACTGAAAAGCACGCGCACCCTTAATCAATATCGCCTCCTGCCTGAATTCCAGCTTCGGGAAGTCCCTTAAAAGAGCCTCTGTAGTATTATAAAACAAGGCCTCTGGCCCAAAAAATGAAGCATAACGTCCCAGCACCTCACCCACCCCAATAAAGCGCTCTATCCCCCGGTCCCCAATCATTTTTGCCACGCGGGGATACAAGTCCGCATCGGGGATACCGGTCTGAAAGAGATCCGACAAGATTAGGCAACGCCGGCTGGGCTGTACTTGTTCCAAAAAGCCCAGGGCAGTTTCCAGAGAGGTCAAGTCCGAATTGTAGCTGTCGTTGATGAGCGTACACCCACAGACCCCCTCCTTCTGCTCCATGCGCATGGCCACAGCCTGCAAGCGCTCCAATAATTGGGACAAGTACTCAAAAGAGTAGCCTTTGTACAAAAGCACCAGAATAACCGGAAGTGCATTCTCTCGGGAAATGGCGTCCTTAAAGGGCAGCAAACAACTGAAACGCTGCCCCTTCCACTCCAGACTCAGTCTTTGTCCCTGCGGCTCAGCCGTGGCCTCCAGCAAGCGGAGATCGGCCTGCTCACAACGTCCCCAGGTCAATAAATGCTTGTCGCCAAAGCGGGCCTGCATTTTGTGGCGGACCAGCTCCTGGTCGCAGCCGTAAAAAATTAAGGAGCAAGTAGTAAATAGCTTCAGCTTCTCATCCAGCTTCTCCTCCTCCGAGGCAAAATACTCCTGGTGGGCTGCCCCGATATTCGTCAACAAACCCCAATCCGGTTGAATCATCTCCCGCAAGCGTTCCATTTCACCGGGGCGACTGATGCCTGCTTCAAATATCCCAAGTTGATCCTCATCTTTCAAATGCCAGAGACTAAGCGGCACGCCCAACTGGCTGTTGTAACTGCGGGGCGACCGGCAAACCCTTTCCGCTAGCCCCAGGGTCTGACCCAGCCATTCCTTTACAATAGTCTTTCCATTGCTGCCGGTAAGAGCCATAATGGGGAAATGGAAACGGCGACGATGCTCCCTGCCCAGGGCCTGCAGGGCTGCAAGCACCTCAGGCACCACAACAAAGCGGGCACCGGCAAGCGAAGGCAAAGGCTTACCTTCAGCCACCACAAAATGCCGGATTCCCTTTTCCCAGGCCGACTGCAAATAGTGGTGTCCGTCCTTGAGGCCATCCGACAAGGCAAAAAATACCGCGTCTCCTCCCTCTACCACCAGGCGGGTATCAAAAACCAGGCGGCGTACCACTTGCTTTCCATCTCCCAGCAAGCGGCCTCCGCTTAAGCGGGCAATATCTTCAAAGACATACATAAAGACGGGTTTTGCACCATTGAAATTACAGACATTTGTGGATATAACTGCCCGATTGTTTCAAGGCAATCACTACCTTTGCAAAGGTAAATAAAAAGCTTGCAAATCGATTATTATGGAAAAGGAAGCATTGCTGGACATCATTCTGCAAGATTTGAAGGAACTGGACAGATTGCTGCGGACCTTCAGCGGAAAAGACCACATTCCCGAAGCTTTCATTCACCTGGCCCAAAGCAAGGTCAGCGGCATCGCCAACGAAGTGGGCTTGCTGGGCAGTCTGGCCAAAAGCTCCTCGCAAACTACAGCAGCACCAGAAACCACACCCCAACCCGAATCAGAACCAACTCCCATTACTGCCCCTGCCCCCGAACCGGAGGAGGAGCCGAAAATGGAACAAACAGAGGAGC
>Ga0209075_1001931_pt1 | contig 18879 bp, 17 predicted proteins | sample Stecom2011_FD_187523 | JGI IMG/M metagenome (GOLD analysis project Ga0209075, IMG submission 187523) | Agricultural soil microbial communities from Utah to study Nitrogen management - Steer compost 2011 (SPAdes) (version 2) | ecosystem: Environmental > Terrestrial > Soil > Agricultural land...
ATTAGTGCCTACGCTGTCAATTACAATATCTCAATGAACTTTTAAATGCTCCACAAAAAAAAGGAGCCTAGCTGGGCAAAAGGGAATCGAACCCCTTCAAAATACAAACCAATAACCCGGTTGAACGCAACACTGTTTCCTAAGCGGCTGCAAATATAAAACCTTTTTAGATAACAACCAAAACTTTTTAAAGAAAATTTGAAAAAGTTTTTTAAGAGCGTTTTGCTTTGTCTCGAACAACTTTCTGTTCTCGTAAGCGGGTGCAAATATACACCCGTTTTCCAATCTCACAAACAAAAAAGCGACTTATTTTCGAATTAATTTCCACCCTGTTTTTAGAGTACTGAGAATGTGATTTTTACAGGAAATAGAAGCTTGAATTATTTTGAATCTTTTTTAAACACCCCAAGTTCCACTGTAACATAAAAGAACCTACGCACTTTTAATTAACCAACAACACTCGTTATGACTTAAGAAGATCATTAACCCCAACCAAAATACATCTTCGGTAAAACAGTGCTAAATTTACCCCCTTTATATTAAGGTATGAACTACAGTTTTTTTCACGACTGCCTTCTCAAAAAAGCTATAATTAGTCAGCTGACCTATTTGGATCTCCAAACGCCTTCTCCAAACGCCTTAATCTTTCGTTCATTTCTCGAAGTTCTTCCTCATTCTCTTTATCCTTCCTCTTTAGTGCTTCTATTTCTTCCTTTTGCAGCCTGATTAATTCCGCTTGTGAGATTGTTGGGTTTTCATCTTCGGCAGACACATCACTTTCTAAGCTATCCGATGCATTACTTTCACCGTCATCCAAATCAGTTTGCGCCCCGTTAACCGACATCGCACTTTCATTCACACCGCCTTCTTCAACTTGATCTTCTAGCGCATGTTCAAAAACCTCAGAATCTTCGCTTTGATCAGCTGCATCACCACTTTGCTTATCGGCACTATCGATTGCAGCTTTCTCTGCAGTTGTCGCCTCTGTCTCATCCAGCCCCTCCACTTCATCAGAAACTTCTGCTTCAACAATGTCAGGCACATCTTCCCCCTCTTGAGTTTCTTCAAGTATCGGATCAGGCAGACGAAGTGTTTCGATTGAAGCGAGTTTGATTCCCCCTGTCAAACCGACGATAAAGGTTCCGTCGTTGTTATCGGTAATCGATTCGATGTGGCGCGCTTCCGACCTATCATCACCTTCAGCATAAAAACTAGGCGTCACAAATGCAGTTCCATCGGTTAAGGAAACCACGTATGTGCCGTCGATTCGCTCTTCGATAGCTTTGACGCCACGATTCTGCGGAACCGCTTTTTGAATTGGCGCGTGCGATGTTTCACCCCCTATTGCCTCCTTAACCTCATCAACCTCAAGGCCACTCGAAGCAGCAATCGCCGCTTGTTTCTTCTCGAGAGCAGCCTGTTCGGCAATAGGTGCATCTACTTCCTCTTCTCGACTTTCAAGTTGCCCAAGAGGTTGATATATTTCGGAGAGGTCTTTAGAGTTCATTTCGGTTCCATCGGTAAAAGTCACCGTATACGTTTCATCTTCGTTTTGCACTATAGAAAGCACGCCCCTACCCTCATCTTCAATTTCTCTCTTTGGATTACTCAATGCTTCTAAATCGACAGAGGAAAGCTCCGTGCCATCGGTTAGAATGATATTGTAGGTTCCATCGCCGTTATCTATCACGATTTCCACTCCAGGATACCCCTCTTCTGGCGATCCTCCAAAATTTTTGAAGTCTTTCATTTCGCTCGACAATAAGGTGCTGCCGTCAGAAAATACAGCCGTAAAACTACCATCGCCATTATTGACCACATCGACCAGCTCTCGATCCACATTCTTCAATCCTCCTTCTGGATGATTTAAATCTCGAGATGTAAACTTACTTCCACCAGCATAGACAATCGTAAAAGTCCCATCTTCATTATCTTCGATAGATTTTATCTCACGTCCTAGACGCACCTCTTTCTCTTCTTCTATTACAGGCGCTTCATCTGCTGTAAGCGTATCTTCATCTTCTAAACTATCACTACGCACGAGCTCCTCTGCCTCAGCTTCCTCGGGCTCCACTTCATTATCTTCCTGTTCATCAACATCACTTTCTTTTGTTATTGAAACTGCAGCTACTCCTTGCAATAAAGAAGCTTTAATCTGCTCAGTCTGAGTCTTAGTTTCAATAATCGCATCTTCAAAATCCTTGGTCTCTGGAGAGCCAGAAGCAACAATCGCCGCATCCAATGGGCTTTCATCTAAAGGCACAGACACAGCGCGACCTTTATGGTCGATAAATAAAAGTGTGTCATCTTGGAGGTATACAAGCGTAGTAACCGTTTCCTCTTCACCCACAATCTGACCTAAATTAACGAGCATGTGTCCTCCATTTTCACTTTCATATTTCAGCGTTTTAGCATCTGATTCTAACGATAAAAATTTCGCTTTTTCAATGGCACTTATTCCAACTACACGCACATCACCACTTTTGTCTAAATAAGCGAGCTCAACGTTTTCTACATTCCACAAGAAAAGATAATTCACAGGGTCAGTTTTCGGAAAAAGCTTGTGCCAACTTCCCGCATGCCAATAATAATAGCCTTGCATTAAATATTCGTTCGCGTTGGTATTATACACCAAACTACTATTAATAGTGTCTGTTTTATTCGAAAGAAGATCTGTTAAATCTGTTAGGTAAACTGGTGGAATCACGATTTCTCGATTCGAGGCAATTATTTCCAATTGACCGGAAAGATCTTTTAGGCTTTCTGTATCCCCAACTTGCGCATAAAGCCCTAACCCAATGAAGAATGCAAATAACATCCAAATTGGTTTTTGCTTATTATCCGATTCCGACATCTTTATTAATTTCATATTTTTAAACAACACGCTTAGTCTAAATTATTGTTCAACTTGGAAACTACACGCTTATTTGCAACAATACGTACTCGTTTCTACTCCTTAATTTTCATAGGGTTATCAATCCCATCACGGTGGCAAAAGTAGAAATTTAACCCGACAATTCTCTTGAAAGGCATTTTAAATTTATGGTTTCAGAAGTGATATTAAAAACAATGCAAGTTCTGTGCTAAATTAATTAGAATACCTTCGCTTCAAATTTTTGTATTCGGTGGAAACAAATATTATCTTTGCACCCTAATTTTTGACCATACTTATGATAGCAATTACTTTACCCGACGGAAGTGTTAAGCAGATGGAATCAGGCGTAACTCCGATGGATGTAGCGAAGGACATCAGCCACGGCTTGGCGCGAAATGTTATTTCAGCTTCTTACAACGATAAAATTGTAGAAACCGCCACCCCATTAACCGAGGATGGCAATCTGGTTTTATACACGTGGGATTCGGATGAAGGGAAAAGGGCTTTTTGGCATTCCACTTCGCATATTATGGCGCAAGCATTAGAGATACTATATCCTGGCATAAAACTGACCATTGGTCCTCCCATTGAAAACGGCTTTTATTACGATGTCGATTTTGGCGATATGACGCTAACCGATAAAGATTTAAAGCAAGTAGAGGATAAAATGCTTGAAATTGCCCGTGGCAAACACGATTTCAAGATGCGTAGCATCACGAAAGCAGAAGCCTTGGAATTTTACAAAAAGCAAGGCAACGAATATAAAGTCGAATTAATAGAAAATCTTGAAGACGGAACCATAACGTTTTGCGATCACGATACGTTTACCGATCTATGTGCTGGTGGACACATTCCAAATACAGGCATTGTAAAGGCGATCAAGCTCACCAACATTGCCGGCGCGTATTGGCGCGGTGATGAAAACAACAAGCAACTCACTCGAATTTATGGAATAAGTTTTCCAAAGAAGAAAGATCTCACCGAATACCTAGAATTTCTAGAGGAGGCGAAAAAACGAGATCACCGAAAACTCGGGAGAGAACTCGAACTATTCACATTTTCAGAAAAAGTAGGTCAAGGACTCCCGCTTTGGTTACCAAAAGGGGCCGCTTTGCGCAAAAGATTAGAGGACTTTTTGTCTGCAGCGCAGCAAAAAGCTGGTTATGACTGGGTAATGACTCCTCACATTGGATCCAAGGAGTTGTACGTCACTTCGGGCCATTATGCGAAGTATGGAGAAGATAGCTTCCAACCCATTCGCACGCCACATGAAGGAGAAGAGTTTTTGCTAAAACCGATGAACTGTCCGCATCACTGTGAAATATACAAAAGCAAACCTTGGAGTTATAAAGACTTGCCGGTGCGCTATGCGGAATTCGGGACCGTTTACCGTTACGAACAGAGCGGCGAATTGCACGGTTTGACACGGGTACGTGGTTTTACTCAAGACGATGCTCACATTTTTTGTACTGCCGATCAACTGAACGACGAGTTTAAAAAGGTAATCGACTTGGTTTTATATGTCTTCGGTTCGTTAGAATTTGAAGAGTTTTACACTCAGGTTTCCTTACGCGACCCAGACAATCCCGAAAAATACATTGGAAGTCTTGAAAATTGGGAAAAAGCCGAAAAGGCCATTGTAGAAGCAGCGGAATCAAAAGGCTTGAATTATAAGATTGAATATGGCGAAGCAGCTTTCTACGGACCAAAATTAGATTTTATGGTGAAAGACGCGTTGGGAAGAAGCTGGCAGCTCGGAACCATTCAGGTGGACTATAATTTACCCGAGCGTTTTGAACTAGAGTACAAGGGCAGCGACAATAAGATGCACCGTCCGGTGATGATTCACCGAGCACCATTTGGTAGTATGGAACGCTTTGTTGCCATTTTACTAGAGCACACTGGCGGGGAATTACCACTTTGGTTAACTCCAAATCAAGTTAACATCCTGTCACTTAGCGAAAAATATGAAAAATACGCCGAAAAAGTTTTAAATTTGCTTGAAAATGACGAAATTCGCGCCCTTGTCGATAACAGAAACGAGACCATTGGCAAGAAGATCCGAGAGTCGGAAATGAACAAAACTCCCTATATGCTCATAATTGGTGAGCAAGAAGAGCAAAATGGTACGGTTTCTGTACGTAAACGAGGAGAAGGCGACATTGGCTCGATGAAGATTGAAGAATTTTCTGAGTTAATTCGTCAAAATATAGAGAAGGAATCGAAAGATTTCAATGTTTAATTAAAATTTTATAAGCCATAGCATTAAGAAGAAGACGAGGCAGAGGTCGCCCCAGAGTAAATAAAGAAGACCAACATCGAATCAATGATAAGATTCGGGACGAAGAAGTGCGATTAGTTGGAGACAACGTCGAAATGGGCGTTTATCCGATTAAAGAAGCACTTCGAATTGCAGCAGAACAAGAGTTAGATTTGGTGGAAATTTCACCAAATGCGAAACCTCCTGTCTGTAAAGTAATGGATTACAAGAAGTTTGTTTTTGAACAGAAGAAACGCGAAAAAGCTTTAAAAGCTAAAGCGTCTAAAGTAACTGTAAAAGAAATTCGATTTGGTCCTCAAACCGAAGATCACGATTACCAATTCAAGAAAAAACACGCTGAGAAGTTTCTAAAAGACGGAGCAAAACTAAAAGCATACGTATTTTTTAGAGGCCGTTCGATAATCTATAAAGATCAAGGTGAAATCTTATTATTAAGATTGGCGCAAGACCTTGAACACGTTGGAAAAGTAGAGCAAATGCCAAGACTCGAAGGAAAGCGTATGACGATGTTCATCGCACCGACAAAGAAGAAGTAAACACACGCGGAAATAAATTGCGACTTGATCGTAACATTGTTTCCAACTGACACAATATAGTATCCAATAATTTGGATTCATAGGACTCTTATGCCAAAAATAAGCTAAGAGGATATTAAAAGAATCCCTCCTTCTCCCCTACAAGCGGATATGGAGGATTAAGAAGCGAAATAATTTAAAAATTAAAAAGAAATCATGCCGAAGCAAAAAACAAATTCCAGTGCCAAAAAGCGTTTTAAAGTAACTGCTACTGGAAAGATTAAAAGAAAGCATGCGTTTAAGAGTCATATCTTGACCAAGAAAAGTAAAAAACGCAAGCGTAAATTGACCAAGTTTGGATTAGTCGATAAGGCTGACGAAAGCAACATCAAGCATTTACTTCGCATGAAGTAAATTGCACTATTGGTAAAAACAAAACTATTTTTAACCCTGGAGTAGTGCCATTCTAAAGCATTCTCACGTAATAAACTAGAGAATCGCCTACTACAAAAATCAATTAAAATTATGCCTAGAGCAACAAATTTAGTAGCGAGAAAAGCTCGCAGAAAAAAAGTTCTTAAACAATCCAAAGGTTACTTTGGCACGCGTAAAAATGTATGGACGGTAGCTAAGAACGCCGTAGACAAAGCGATGCTTTATAGCTATCGCGACCGTAGAACCAAAAAGAGAAACTTCCGTTCGTTATGGATAACCCGTATCAATGCAGGTGCCAGACAACACGGAATGTCGTACTCTCAGTTTATGGGTGCAGTTAAGAAGAATAACATCGAACTCAATCGCAAGGTTTTGGCCGACTTGGCTATGAATCATCCTGAGGCTTTTGCCGCAGTAGTTGAAAGAGTTAAATAAGGAAGAAAAATATAAATATATTATTTCGCTAATAAAGGGCCGTTTCTACTTAGGAACGGCCTTTTTTATGCCCTATTCTTAAATTTTATGTATCTTCATTAAAATTTAAATTATACGATGCGTACTTCTTTGATGTTCTTATTGATTTTTTCAATGTTGTGGAACACGCATGTTCTTCAGGGGCAACAAATATCAGGGAAATCATACCATATAGATGGACATCAACCCGTCTATTTTCCTTTAGGACACATCTCGTTTGCCGATAGTTTGGTGTCGTATCGCGTTGGCAATCCAGCTCCTATTCAAAAATATAGAGACAGTACTCAAGTGCTTCACGAACCAGATTATATCGGCTATAGAACCCCCAATTTTGCTTCCTTAGGATGCGAAGGTGTTCTGGTCGTCAAATTTATCGACAATGGTTTTATGAATCTTAAAGGCGACGATCTGTACATTTTTGAGGTAGGTCCGTCGCGGGAATCGGCCATGATAGAAATATCGGAAGATGGTAAAAATTGGATCTATGCCGGAACTATTGCGGGCGGAAAATCGGCTTTGAACCTAAGTGCTGAAGGCATTGACCGCTCTACGGTATTTTATTACTTGCGGGTTACAGATTTAATGGATTTGTGCGAGCATAGTATTAGTGCAGGTGCAGATATCGATGCCATCGGCGCTATTAATAGTGTTATTAAAATATCGATAAACTCCGACGTGCTATTTGATGTGGGAAAATACAATCTCAAGAAAGATGCGAGAGCCACCCTCGACTCGTTGGCTGCTAAAATCCGAATAATCGACAAAGCCACCCTTGTCATAGAAGGTCATACCGATAGCGATGGCAGTCATGACATGAATATGATATTGTCTGAAAATAGATCCAATGCCGTCAAGAAAAAATTACAGGAAATATTTGGAGACGACGCACAATACGATTATGATGTAAGATGGTACGGAAAAACAAAGCCCCGAGTCCCTAATGACAGTGACGAAAATAAGCAATTAAACCGCCGTGTAGAAGTCACGGTTCAACCACCTCAGGAATATTATCAGAGCTTGGAAACCCATTAGGTTTTTTGCTTTTTCTTTTTTGCAGCCGGAAATAGGATGTTATTCAAAATCAATCGGTATCCAGGCGACGTCGGATGCAAGTCTAATTCGGTTGGAGGATCGCCCACGCGATGCTGATAATCTTCTGGATCGTGCCCACCGTAAAAAGTAAAGAACCCATCGCCTTTTACCCCGTGGATATATCGCGCTTCCCCATTTCTTTTGTTCTCTCCCATAACCAAGATATTCGATTTAATCTGATCGCGAGCAAAAGCGGTCGTTTGTCCCATAAAACCTTTTACCAAAGCCGTGTGGTTTTGGCAAAGCATCGTCGGGATGGGATCCCATTTCGCCGAGTAGTCCATCAAGGTAAAATAATCTGATTCCTTTGGAATTTTTCTTTTGTCGGTAGTGTCAATGCTTGAAAACTCATACACCATCGGATCTCTTTCCAAAATAAAATCGGTAAAAGCAAAAGTTTTATCGTAGTCGATCTTACTTTGGTAATTCGGATCGCTCGGATCGCCATCGAACATCGGTTCGCAGATATCGACGCCCTCTGCCGACAAAGCAATATCAAAAGAATCTGTGGCACTACACATTGCAAACATAAAACCGCCACCTATCACATAGTCGCGAATCTTTTTAGCAACGGCCAATTTAGCTTCCGAAACTTTTGCAAACCCTAAGCTTTTCGCCAATGCTTCAGCTTTTCGCTTCTCTTCGATATACCAAGGCGCACTGCGATAGGCTCTATAAAACTTGCCATACTGTCCGGTAAAATCTTCGTGATGCAAGTGCAGCCAATCGTATAACAGCAATTGATCATCCAAAACTTCGCTATCGTACACAACCGTATAAGGAATCTCAGCATAAGTCAAAACCAAGGTCACGGCATCGTCCCATGGCAGGTTGCCTTTCGGGGAATATACGGCGATTCGGGGTGCTTTTTCGAGCACGACGGCATCCATATTTTTCGACGGACTGCTAATTTCCTCTAAAATTTGCTCCGTTCTACTGTTGCTAAGCACTTCGAAGGTAACGCCACGTATCTGACACTCTCGCTGAGTCTCAGGGGTATCGGGCAGCAGGAAGGATCCACCACGATAGTTTAATAACCATTTCGCTTTCTGGCCTTTGTCCAACACCCAATACGTAATGCCGTAAGCTTTAAGATGTTCTCTTTGGCTTTCGGCATCCATGGGAATTAGGATATAAGAGGCTGAAGCTTGAAATGAAAAGAATACCAATAAAAGCGAAATAAAATATTTTGTCATCATATTCATTCAGAAGTAAACGTATAACCCGTAAGTGTACTCTTAAACGTTTTAAACCAAGTTATGTTGTAATTCCTTAAAATGGAACATCATCTCCTGAACCAAAGTCATCGTTCATAGAACTTCCAAACGCTTCATCAGCAGATGGGAAATTTGTATCGCTAAAAGTATCGTCGTTAGCGGCTTGGTTCATGCGCGAAGAGACTTCCATTGGGATTTCGGACTTTTCTAAATCTTCGAATTTTCCTAATTCCCCGATAAACCGCAATCTAATTTCGCCTAAACTACCATTTCGGTGTTTCGCTATAATAAGTTCTCCTTGTCCTTCAGTTGGCGTGTGCTCATCGTCGTCCCATTCTTCAATCTTATAGTATTCCGGACGATAAATAAACGAAACGATATCCGCATCCTGCTCAATAGCTCCAGATTCCCTCAAGTCGGAAAGCAGCGGTCTTTTACTTCCGCCACGGGTTTCCACCGCACGTGAGAGCTGCGATAAGGCAATTACGGGTACGTTTAATTCCTTCGCCAAAGCTTTCAGGTTTCGGGAGATCATCGAAATTTCCTGCTCTCTATTCCCTCCTTTTTGGCTCGCCCCTGCTGTCATTAACTGCAGGTAGTCTACAATAATTATTTTAATGCCGTATTGCGAAGCCAATCGTCTTGCTTTAGCGCGTAGATCGAAAATAGATAGCGATGGTGTATCATCGATATACAAGGGTGCATTCTCCAAATCCTTCACTTTTACGTTCAATTGCTCCCATTCGTATTTTTCTAAATTACCCGTACGCAATTTGTCCGAATTCAAATGTGTTTCGGAAGAAATCAATCGTGTAATCAGCTGAACGGAAGACATCTCTAATGAGAAAAACGCAACTGGAATATTGTGTTCGATTGCGATGTTACGCGCCATCGAGAGGGTTAACGCTGTTTTACCCATCCCCGGACGGGCAGCGATAATAATCAAATCACTCGGTTGCCAACCAGAAGTCAATTGGTCCAATTTTTCAAAACCAGAGGGCACGCCAGACAAACCTTCTTTGTTGGCAATTTCTTCAATACGCTTTTTGGCTTCAATAACCAACTCCTGCGCAGTAGTCGATGATCGTTTGATATGATTTTCTGCTACTTGGTATAATTTTGATTCCGCGTTATCTAAAAGATCAAAGACATCTGTTCCTTCATCGTAGGATTCCTCGATAATTTCGGAGGAAATTTTTATTAAGCTTCGCTGAATAAATTTCTGCAAAACGATACGTGCGTGAAACTCAATATGAGCCGAAGACGATACTTTTTGCGTCAATTGAATCAAGTAAAACTCACCTCCTACAGCTTCCAGTTTTTTCATCTTCTTCAACTGCGCAGAAACGGTTAATAAGTCTACTGCTTCACTGCTTTTGAAGAGAATGTCAATGGCTTCGAAGATTACTTGATGTGCTGGTTTATAGAATGCTTCGGGTTGGAGGATATCGATTACTTCATCGACTCCCTTTTTGTCGACCAACAAGGCGCCAAGCACAACCTCCTCAACCTCAACCGCTTGCGGAGGCAACTTTCCTTTTTCAAGAGAAATAACCGGCGCGGTTCGCGTTGTAAATTTAGATTGAGGCTTAGTTTTTTCCATAATACGAAAGTAAGTAAAATGTTATCAGTATGCGTTGTTTTTCGGATAATCTCTATCCACCGTTCATCAACAATCTGACTGTTAATAACTTAATTATTTTGTTGATAACCCACAAAAAAATCCGAAGGTATTTCTTCGAATTTTTTCAATTGTATGCTATTGTTGTATTTATCCTTTATAGGCCCCCATATCGAGGTATTTTTCCATGCGCTTATTGACGAGTTCCTTGGCGGATAACAATTTTAGTTTGTTGTAATGTTTCTCGATAGCTTTTCCAACAGTAATAAACGTATCCTTCGGATTGCTATGAGCTCCACCAAGCGGTTCTTTTATAATTTCGTCGATGAGTTTTAAGTTTTTCATATCGGTTGCAGTCAGCTTTAATGCATCTGCCGCCTGCTCTTTAAACTCCCAACTGCGCCATAGAATCGACGAACAGCTTTCGGGTGAAATAACCGAATACCACGTGTTTTCCAACATCAACACTCGGTCGCCAACACCAATGCCTAGTGCACCCCCACTGGCACCTTCACCGATAATTACAACGATGATAGGCACTTTTAAGCGTGTCATTTCCAAAATATTTCGTGCAATTGCTTCTCCTTGTCCGCGTTCTTCGGCTTCTACTCCAGGGAATGCTCCTGGTGTATCCACAAAGGAAATCACGGGAAGCCCAAATTTTTCAGCAGATTTCATCAGCCGCAACGCCTTTCTATATCCTTCTGGATTCGCCATTCCGAAATTTCGATACTGACGATTTTTTGTATTGTATCCTTTTTGTTGCCCGACAAACATATAACTCTGGTCGCCTATCTTTCCCAATCCGCCAATCATCGCCTTGTCGTCACTGAAGTTTCGATCTCCGTGAAGTTCTAAAAACGTATCTCCACAAAGGGCTTTGATATAATCTAAAGTGTACGGACGGTCTGGATGCCGTGAAACCTGAACACGCTGCCACGGGGTTAAGTTGTTGTATATTTCCTTTTTAGTCGCATTCAGTTTTTTCTCAATCTGCTTACACGTATTACTCACATCCACATCGCTCTCTTGTCCAATTAGAGACGCTTTATCATACTGCTCTTGCAACTCCTTAATGGGTAATTCAAAATCAAGATATTCCATAATAACTTTCTAAGTTAATTTAGTATAATGCACAAAGATAAAACTTTGTTCTTATGCGTGGGGCAATCGCCGCCGTTTTCTTTCTTTACTTATTTTAATGATTCCGTTGGCAACGACTGTAGCCAATATTATCGCAGCGCCAAAATAAAATTGCGAATCCATGCGTTCTACATCACCTAAGACCAACAGCGCTAAAATAATGCCGTAGATGGGTTCCATATTAATGGTCAACATCACCGTGTACGGGCTTATCCACCGCATCACATATATCGATCCGATAAATGCATAGGCGGTACAAACTGAGGCCAATATCAACAAATACATCCAATCTTTAATACTAACCTGAAAGAACTCTGTGGAGAATCCACCAGTAAATGCTAAAAAAACCGATATTCCAAGCACGCCAAAAAGTAATTCGTAAAAAGAGATGACCGAGGCTTTGTATTCGAGCACCAGTTTTCCGTTGAGAACCGAAAACAAGGCACTTAAAAAGGCAGCGATTAGAGCCAGGACAATGCCCAGCATATAAGACGCATCAACGTCGAAAATCAAGTAGAGCCCCACGATGACAACCACGCCAAAGAGCACTTCGTATAGGATGATTTTACGCCCGTAAAACAGCGGTTCTAAAAACGACGCAAAAAAAGCACCTGTGGACAGTACCGCCAAGGTGATAGACACATTAGACGCTTTAATGGCGCCAAAAAAGCACAACCAATGGGTGGCGATGATGATACCGGATAAAGCAAACCGTGATAGTGTTTTATAAGAATATTTTAGCTTGTCTTTTTTATAGAGGACAAATAGAAAAACAAATCCCGTTGCGAGCATCATGCGATACCAAACCAACGGAATAGCTTCCAAACTAATCAGTGCGCCCAACACAGCCGTGAACCCCCAAATGAATACAATGAGGTGCAGGTGCAGGTAGTTAAGCAGTTTATCGTTTCGCATTTCTCAGTAAAAATATGGCCAGAATTCCGAATAGGATGTTTGGAAACCACGTTGCAACAAAGGGCGAGAACGAACTCTGCTCGGCCATCGTTCCAAAAACCTTGTCGAAAAAGATATACACCATCCCAATGGCGATACCAATGGCTAGGTTTACACCCATCCCACCTCTTCGCTTTACCGATGAAACGGCTACGGCTATAATGGTTAAAATATAGGCGGAAACAGGCAAACTCCAGCGTTTGTAGCGCACCACTTCGTAGCGATTTATATTCGATGAACCGCGCGCCCGTTCTTTCTCGATAAAATCGTTAAGTTCCCAAAAATTCAATGTTTCGGCAATGTAATTCACCGGCGTCAGTTCTTCCATAGTAAATGAAAAAACAGTGTCTAATTTCTTCTTGCGCACAACAACATCTTCATTCTCACCCACTTCGCGTTTCATATAGTTGAACAACGTATAGGTCGTGTCTTCCTCGTTGTATTTAATCTGGGATGCCGCAATTTTATACACCAATTCGTTCCCGTCAAAATGTTCTAAAGTAAAGTTGCTCCCCAGTTTTTGCTCCACATTAAAATAGCTTACATAGAGGTAGTCGTTCTCGTTAATTTGGGTATATACCTGACTCTGTTCTCGATCTTTTTTTCCTTTTTTCAAATAGGTATAGGCAAACTCATTAAAACCTAAACTCGCTTTCGGTGCGAGATACATGCTGAAAACCAAGGCCGCAATACACACAATGGTCGCGCCGATGATATAAGGTCTAAGAAAACGATAATATGAAACGCCACTACTTAAAAAGGCAACAATTTCAGTATCGTTAGCTAGTTTTGATGTGAACCAAATTACCGATAAAAATAAAAACAACGGAAACAACAGGTTTGCAAAGTAGATCGTAAAGTCATACAGATAGATCATCACCTCTATAAACGGGACTTCATTTTCTAAAATCTTATCGATCTTTTCGGCCAAATGCACCGTGATCCCGATGGGAATGAATAGTAAGAGCAGCAGTGAAAACGTGCCCAAATATTTCTTTAAAATGTATCTGTCGAGTATGCTCAGCATCTTATAAACGTTGATCCAATTTTGCCACCATCATTGTTTTCCAAGCTAGAAAATCTCCCGCTAAAATATGCTTTCTCGCTTCACGCGTCAACCACAAATAAAAACCGAGGTTGTGAATGGAAGCTATTTGTCGGCCTAACATTTCATTCACCGAAAACAAGTGGCGTACATACGCCTTACTATATTCGGTATCTACCCAAGTGATTCCCTGTGGATCTATGGGTGAAAAATCATCTTCCCATTTTTTGTTTTTGATATTGATAATGCCTTCCGACGTAAACAACATGCCGTTTCGTCCGTTTCGTGTTGGCATAACACAATCGAACATATCGATGCCCAAAGCGATATTCTCTAAAATATTCACAGGTGTTCCCACGCCCATCAAGTAACGTGGTTTATCCTCTGGAAGAATTTCCGTAACCACAGCAGTCATCTCATACATTTCCTCCGCAGGTTCACCTACAGACAATCCGCCAATAGCATTCCCGGCAGCGTCTTTGGAGGCGATGTATTCCGCAGATTGTCTTCTTAAATCTTTATATGTGCTCCCTTGAACAATCGGAAACAACGTTTGGTTGTGGTCGTATTTCAAAGGAAGTTTTTCCAAGTGATTGATGCATCGGTCTAACCAACGATGCGTCATGTGCATCGACCGTTTTGCATATTCATAATCGCACGGATACGGCGTACATTCGTCAAAAGCCATAATGATATCGGCCCCAATAATCCGCTGGATTTCCATGACTTTTTCGGGTGAAAAGAAGTGATAACTTCCGTCTATATGGCTTTTAAACTTAACGCCTTCTTCTTTAATTTTTCTATTTGCAGAAAGCGAATACACTTGAAAGCCGCCGCTATCGGTCAGGATATTCCGATCCCAGTTGATGAATTTATGCAATCCGCCTGCTTTTTCAAGAATGGGCGTTTGTGGCCGTAAATACAAGTGATAGGTATTTCCCAAGATGACATCGGGATTGATGTCTTCGCGCAATTCGCGTTGGTGGACTCCCTTTACAGATCCCACTGTGCCTACAGGCATAAAAATAGGGGTTTCAATTTCACCGTGATCCGTAGTTATTGTACCAGCCCGCGCACTACTTTGCGCGTCTGTCGCTTCTAATTTAAAATTCATACATCTCCTAATAAGGCTGTAAAGATACAGGTTATAAAGTTTTTCAAACCATAAAATCGAAGGTGTAATGTTGACAATTCACATATTTCGTTGATAATTGCTTGTGCATTGACTTTGTACCAAGCAGATAAACCCTTACTTTTGAACCTGCAAAAAACAATAGATATCATGGTAGATTACAAAGCCTTAGAAGCTTTAACAACTCAGGTTAGACGAGACATTCTAAGACAAGTGCACAAAGTCAACTCCGGACACCCTGGCGGGTCTCTCGGTTGCGCAGAATTTTTCGTCGCCCTTTACAACGAACTCATGGACTGGAAATTGCCATTCACAATGGATGGCAAGGATGAGGATTTGTTTTTCCTTTCAAACGGACACATTTCTCCTGTCTTTTACAGTGTTTTAGCCCGATCGGGATTTTTCCCAATCGAAGAACTCAACACCTTTAGATTGATCAACTCGCGGTTGCAAGGGCACCCGACAACCCACGAAGGTTTACCCGGGGTTCGTGTGGCTTCTGGATCATTAGGTCAAGGCATTTCGGTGGCTGTTGGTGCCGCCCAAGCTAAAAAACTCAACAACGACAAGCATCTGGTTTACGCTCTTTGTGGCGATGGTGAATTGCAAGAAGGACAAAATTGGGAAGCTATTATGTATGCTGCTGGAAACAAGGTGGACAATGTGATTGTTACGGTCGACTTAAACGGACAACAAATTGATGGGGCTACAGACAACGTACTGCCGCTCGGAAATCTCAAAGGAAAATTCGAAGCGTTTGGATGGACGGTTCTTGAAATTGAAGAAGGAAACGACCTAAAAGCTGTTATTTCTGGAATGAAAGAAGCAAAAGCACTGACCGGAAACGGAAAACCAGTTTGCGTACTCTTGCACACGGTTATGGGTAACGGTGTCGATTTCATGATGCACACCCACGAATGGCACGGAAAAGCGCCCAACGACGAACAGCTTGAAAGAGGCTTGGCGCAGAATCCAGAAACGCTTGGAGATTATTAAAGGTAACCCCTTGTCCCTTCCCAGGGAACGGGATCCTAATTATAGAGAATTTAATACAGAATTTAATTAAAAAACAACCCAAGGTTTCCTTTTACAAGAAGTCTGGGAAGTACTAAAGATACCCGCCTTCGCGGGCCGATATTATGAAAAAATATACAGATACAGGAAAGAAAGACACCCGATCAGGTTTTGGTGACGGACTGACAGCATTGGGCAAAAAGAATGATAACGTTGTTGCGCTTTGTGCCGACTTAACGGGATCGTTGAAAATGGACGCCTTTAAAGAAAACCATCCCGATCGATTTTTTCAAGTAGGTATTGGTGAAGCCAATATGATGGGCATGGCCGCTGGATTGACCATCGGGGGTAAGATACCGTTTACCGGTACTTTTGCCAACTTCTCTACCGGAAGGGTTTACGACCAAATCCGTCAGAGTATTGCCTATAGTGGTAAGAACGTTAAGATTTGCGCTTCGCACGCAGGGTTGACTTTAGGTGAAGACGGTGCGACCCACCAGATCCTGGAAGACATCGGCATGATGAAAATGCTTCCGGGAATGACAGTGATCAATCCGTGCGACTACAACCAGACCAAAGCCGCGACCTTAGCCATTGCCGAACACGAAGGCCCTGTTTATTTGCGTTTCGGAAGACCTAAAGTGGCAAACTTTACACCCGAAAATCAAGTTTTTGAAATCGGGAAAGCGGTTCACTTGCAAGAAGGAACAGATGTTACTATCATTGCTACCGGACATTTAGTTTGGGAAGCGCTGCAAGCGGCAGAAGAACTTCACAACAATGATATTTCGGCCGAAGTGATTAACATCCACACCATCAAACCTTTGGATGACGAAGCGATTTTAGCAAGTGTAAAAAAGACAGGATGTGTTGTCACTGCCGAAGAGCACAACTTCTTAGGCGGTTTAGGAGAAAGTGTGGCACGTGTTTTAGCAACCCATCACCCAACACCACAAGAATTTGTCGCCACCCAAGACACATTTGGTGAATCGGGAACACCAGAACAATTGATGGATAAATACGGTTTAAACGCCGCTGCAATTGTGCGAGCTGCTGAAAAAGTAATTGCCAGAAAATAGGCAATTCGATTGATTTCAAATAGAAACGCCTGTCTTTCACATTTGAAGGAGAGGCGTTTTTTATAATACCATTAAAGGTGAATTTCTTAAATCGTCGGATCTAAATAATCCGGAATTCCATTGCCATTTCTATCTGGGAACTCTAAGGTTCCGTCAGGGTGAATGATAATCTCATCGCGTGTCAATCGCTCATCGCCATCGTCGTCATCGTCTAGATAGTTAGGCAAGCCATCGCCATCGGTATCGTCGTCTAGCAAGTTTTGATTGCCATTGAGGTCTTCCATATACGAAGGAATGCCATCGCCATCGTGGTCGGCTATTTCGGAGGCAAACAATTCGAAACTAAAAATCAGTTGTTCGTACGCGCCTATGATACCACTTGGTGGAAATTGGAAATATCCCAATCCAGAAGGAATGAATACAGCCCCAATGCCATAATCTTCAAAAGAAACCGTACCGTCTGGATTTTCAATAATTTCTGCTGCTCCTTTAAATTCGATCAGCGCTTGTTGCAAACCACGAATGACGCCTTGCTCCTCTTTCCCGTCTACTAAATTCATTCGAATCGGACGCACAGCATTGTCAAAAAGCTCCAATTCCAAGGTTCTGCCCTCGTAAGTATTTGTCGTATAATCGCAGAAATGTGGTCTGTCTCCTCCCCCTTCTCTCACTTTTAAATAGTAAAGTTTATAGGTTACCGAATTATCGATAAAGTCCTCGACTTCTTTAAACTCCACTTGTTCAATAAGCGGTGTTTTGTCCGCATTATCTCCTGCAATACTGTCGAAACGGATTTTAAAGTTATCCGGATCGTTTTCAAATTCTTCGTAATTGTAAAAATGGGTGCTCAAAAACGCCTCAATTTCTTCTTGTGCAACTTGCGCTTCATCTCCTCTGTCGCGTGGTGGCGGCAGTGGATCAGACGAATCGTCATCTTTTCCACAAGAAACTAAACCCATCATCAGGGCAAGCAGAATCGCAACCCCATATCTTAATTTAATCATCATCTATTGATTTTAGGGTGGCAAGATACAATTTTACCTTATTTTTGCACAAGCTATTAACGTTGTTTTTAGGAATTGAATGATATGAGAGTTGATAAGTTTCTTTGGTGTGTTCGCTATCACAAAACCCGCAGTATTGCTTCTCGCGCTTGCAAAAAAGGAGCTGTACGCGTCAATGGTCAGACAGCAAAACCGTCTAAAGATGTTTTCCCTGGTGATAAAATCCAGCTGCGAAAAAACCAAATCCGCTATGAATTGGAAGTACTGGACTTGCCCAAAAGTCGCGTGGGCGCAAAATTAGTCGCTATCTATGTGAAGGACAACACTCCAAAAGAAGCGTTCCAATCCAATGAAATGCTCCAATATGCAAAGACCCACTATCGCAAACGCGGTTTGGGAAGGCCGACAAAAAAAGACCGTCGCGATTTAGAAGATTTCATCAATTCCGAAAAAGACGAGTCAGCCTCCGAATAAAGACATCGACAACCCTAATATAAATCCATCTGAAATGCAAAAAATAGAATCTGTGATCTTGAATCAAAAACAAATTGCTCATAAAATCAGGCGAATTGCCTACCAAGTCTATGAATCGAATGTAGATGAAACGGAAGTGGTGATTGCGGGGATAAAAGAAAATGGTTTTATTTTGGCGAAGAAGATAAAAGCGGAAGTAGAAAATATTTCGCCCATAAAAGTGATTCTATGTGAAGTGGTCATCGATAAAAAAGCACCAATTGCTCCTATCACAACTTCGTTGACACCGGAAGAATACAAAAATAAATCTCTACTATTGGTCGATGATGTGTTGCATTCGGGCACGACGCTCATTTACGGCATCCGGCATTTCTTAGACGTTCCTTTAAAACAGTTTAAAACAGCTGTATTGGTCGATAGAAACCACAAAAAATATCCTGTCAAAGCCGATTTTAAAGGCATATCTCTTTCCACCTCACTCAACGAAAATGTCAATGTCATTTTCGAAGGCGACGACGCCAAAG
>Ga0209075_1001933_pt1 | contig 18873 bp, 16 predicted proteins | sample Stecom2011_FD_187523 | JGI IMG/M metagenome (GOLD analysis project Ga0209075, IMG submission 187523) | Agricultural soil microbial communities from Utah to study Nitrogen management - Steer compost 2011 (SPAdes) (version 2) | ecosystem: Environmental > Terrestrial > Soil > Agricultural land...
TGTTACCTATTTGGTAAAAATAGCTACCTAAAGGTAATAAAAAGTAAAATCTAAAAACTGGATTTAGCGCAATCTTTACAAGTTCAAAATTAATCGTACGTGCAATCGAAATATTAATAATCAAGATACTCCATACACCAGAAATATAAAATAATAAAATCATACATATAACAGATAACCATGGGAATATCTTATGTTCATAAAATATATGACTTCTTATTCTTATAGCAATTTCTCTTGCAAGGTAAAATAGTGCAATCCAATGTAGTGAAATGGGTATATTAAATACACTGGTTGCTACTTCTAATGCAGCAACAAACACAGACCCAATCAATACAAGTTTTAGACCAGATAATAAAGATAATTTGATGTTGTTTAATACTGTTTTATTCATGTTATCACCTAGTCTTAAGTATAACACAACTTATAGATTATTATATATTCTTGAAAGTCGCTTATACGTTATAAATGTTATGTAGCTTACAAGTGATGACAAAATTAAGTTAAATGGTAACACAGCAATTAACAAATAAGGTAACATATAGTTTTCTGCTGTAACTTTTGGTATAACCATAAGCATTCCCAAAACTGCTTGTTCGCCGTATAAACCCATATAAAATGGTAAAACAAAGAGCCAGTTTGAGAAAATCGAGAAAATGGTCCATGTTACAATAATTGATACGATCGCACGGATTGCTGTCTTTTTACTCTTGTTTTTATGATACATAATTGATGAAATCAATACAGTGACTAAACCAATAAGTAAATCTGAAAACTCGCCAACACCTAAGGTTGATGATGCTGGAAGTTTTACTAACATACGAATAATTACAATAATACTACCGGTGATAGGTCCAAATAAAAAGCCACCAATATAAATAGGTACTGCAGAAAAATGTATATCTAAGAAACCAGGAATAAATGAGAATATCGGAATTGCACCTAATGGAAACTTAATAAAATAGTACAATACCACACTCATTGCCGATAAAACGGTAATGGCTGTCATTTTCTTTATACGTTCTGAATTGGTTAAATCTTTCTTTTCGTACTTTAGACCAACAACAAACAATAGCACAAGTGCTAACACTAAAACGATGGCTAATATAAGTTCAATTGCGTTTTGATTAGCCTTCATAAAATCGACGATTCGATTCATATATATCCTCCTTTTGAATAGGTTATTTATCTTAGAAAAACAAAAAGATGCCCTACTTCAAGGCATCAAACAAAAAATAATATCCGTAAAAAGATATAACTTCTCCCATCCAGACTATAACTGTCGGTTTTGGAATTACACCAAATCAACCCGTAGGCTCGCGGACTTTACCGCCGGTGGAGACTTTCACTCCGCCCTGAAGTATTTAAATGTACCTTTATTTTACCATCAAAATAACATATTACAAGTCATCACCCTTATTGAAAACGTTTTATACATACGTTCTTCTAATAATTCTTGTATAATACTAGTGAATATTCGTTTGGAGGATTATTACTTATGAATAAAAAATTTGTAGGACTTATTATTATGGATGGCTATGGTTTAGCCCCAGCAAGTGACTCAAATTCTGTTTCACTTGCAAAAAAACCATTTTTGGATAGTTTATTTGTAAATTATCCAAACAGCACATTAACTACTAGTGGAGAAGCTGTAGGATTACCTGATGGCCAAATGGGTAACAGTGAAGTCGGACACTTAAATTTAGGTGCTGGTCGTATTGTATACCAATCTTTAACAAGAATAAATGTTGCTATAAAAGATGGTTCATTCTATAAAAATGAAGCGTTCTTAGCTGCAATTAACCATGCTAAGAAAAATAACAGTAAAATTCATGTTCTTGGTTTAGTATCTGAAGGTGGCGTACACTCTTATACAACCCATATTAAAGCATTGTTTGATTTAATGAATGAACATGGACTAAAAGATCGTGCATACTTACATGCATTTATGGATGGTCGTGATACTGCTCAAACAAGTGGTTTAGGTTACTTAGAATCCTTAACAAAACACGATATTAAAGTTGCGACTGTATCTGGTCGTTATTATGCAATGGATAGAGATAACAACTGGGACCGTATTCAAAAAGCTTACGATAACATGACTTTAGGATCTGGCGAAATGAAACCAGACGCATTAAAGGGTATCCAAGAATCTTATGATGCTGGTATAACTGATGAGTTCATCGTTCCATTCTTAGTCGATAAAGCTGGTTTAATTGAAGATCATGACGCTGTTATTTTTGCAAATTTCCGTCCAGACCGCGCCATTCGTATCGCAACCGCAATTTCAAATCCAGAAGCTACAGATAAATATGTAACTGCTGGTAAAGCTGTTTTCAATAAAAAACATGTTTTAGATGATATTTTATTTGTTTCAATGATGCATTACAATGAAACAGTTAAAGGCTTAATTGCTTTCCCACTTCAAACACTTGATGATATTTATGGTGAAGTGATTGCTAAAAACGGACTAAAACAATTAAGAATTGCTGAAACTGAAAAATATGCACACGTAACCTTCTTCTTTGATGGCGGTTCTGAAAAAACTTATGAAGGGGCAACACGCATTTTAGTTGAATCACCAAAAGTACCAACTTATGATTTAAAACCAGAAATGAGTGCATACGAAGTTCGTGATAAAGCGGTAGAAGCAATTTCAAGTGGTCAATTTGACACAATGATTTTAAACTTTGCGAACCCAGATATGGTTGGTCATACAGGTTCTATTGAAGCAACAACAAAGGCTGTTGAAACAGTTGATGCATGTACAAAAGATGTTGTTGAAGCTATTCAAAAAATTGGTGGTGTAGCTATCGTTTTAGCTGACCATGGTAATGCTGAAAAAATGCGCGATGAATTTGGTCAACCACATACGGCGCATACAACAAATTTAGTGCCAATTGTTATTACGGACCCTTCTATTGAAGTTGCATCTGGTGGAGCACTTTGTGATGTTGCACCAACAATGTTAGATTTACTAGGTGTTAAACAACCTGAAGCAATGACAGGTAAGAGTTTAATTATTCGTAAATAATTTATTAATAAGATAAAATCCCACCTTTAATCGGTGGGATTTTTTTCATTTGCCTTCTAAAATATTTGTAATTCTTTCGATTTCATCAACCATATCTGATACATAGGATATAGTGTCCAACAATGGCTGCTTTGTACTTAAATCAACATCAACCATTTTAGCAAGTTCAAGTGGATTTTTTGTTCCACCGGCACGTAAGACGTCTTTCCAACGTTCGATGTCTAATTTTCCTTCATTTACTTTTTTAACTACAGCAGTAGCGATTGTTAATCCTGCACTATATGTGTATGGATATAATCCCATAAAATAATGTGGTTGACGCATCCATGTTAATCCAGCATAATCCGGTATGACAACATCATCTTTCCAAAAGTCTTTGAGCGCTTTAAGTTTTAGTGATTTTAAAACGGATGCACTCAATGGTTTCTTTTCATCAACATAGCGATATACTTCTCTTTGATAGGTTGCTTCTAAAAGGTGCGTTACCATGTTATGATAATACGTTCTAGCGACTAAACTTGATAATACCCAACGCTTAAATCTTAAATCATTAGATTGCGATTTTAAGTATTCACCCATTAAAAGTTCATTCATTGTTGATGGTGCTTCAATAAAGTATAGCGATGGTCGATTATCAAAATAGTTTTGGTGTTTACCAGCAAAATAGAAATGACCAGCATGTCCTAACTCGTGAGCTAGTACAAAGGTTTCATCCATTTTGTTATTCCAGTTCAATAAAATATAAGAACCTTTTTGGTATGGACTTGAACAAAAACCACCAGTTGATTTACCTAAATTTTGTGGGAAATCAATCCAACGTTCTTTAAATGACTTTTCAACCATTTCTAAATAATCATCGCCCAATACTTTTAATCCTTCCATCATGTACTTTTCAGATTCTTCTATCGTAATGGTTGGTTCAAATTCATGGTCTATTGCAATTTTTAAATCGGCATATGTCATTTCTTCTAATCCGTGTATACGTTTAAGTAATCTTGCATACTTACGCATTGGTTCAGATAACTTATCCATAATAACATCAATTTGTCTATCATACATATCACGTGTTACATCTTGATCATACAATAGATAATCAATGACCGAGTCAAACCCTTTTAAATTTGCATATGCTTTTTCTGTTAATACGTGTGTTTGGTAATTATTTGCTAAACCATTTTCATAAAGCTTTAAGGTATCATAAAATGATTCATATGCTTTTCTTCGTACATCATGATTTACATCATATTCCCACTCATTCTCAAATAACGTAAATGATAATGGGTGTTTTTCGTTATGAACTGTAAACTCATTAAATGTCATATCGGCAAACTTAAACTTATCATAATTTCTATAAGGTGCACTAAACACTTGAGAAAATTCACTTAATGCTTGATTAATTTCTGGTTTTAGCGCATGTTTTTTTTGTTTTAAAACCTCGTTAATAAAGCCAACATTAAGTGGACTTAGGTCGCGAACCTTTAATAGTGTTTCTTCATCTAACATTTCAAGTGATGAACCATAAAATGCTAAATCTTTACTAATTTTACCAAAGTTACTCCCTAGAACTCCTGAACGCATAACGTTTTGTTCATTTGTTTGGTCAACACTGATATTTAAGCTAGCATAGCTTGATACATAACTTAAGTTTCTTGAAATATCATCATAATCTTTAATTGATTCGCTAATAACTTGTGGACTTGTTAAGTTATTTTCATACGTTTGTTTAAAGTTATTAATTTTTTCTAAAACTTCATTTAATGCTTTTTCGTAGTCCGCTTCTGTTTTAAACAAGCGCGTCAAGTCCCATGTATGTTCTTGTTTCAATTCATGTCTTCTTTTTATTGTTTTCATAGTTTTTCTTCCTTTACTTTCTTCCATAGTTGATTAAGTCCTTCGCTCAACAACTCAAATGTTTCATCAAAATCTAAGGTGTAGTAAGGGTCTGGTACATCGATATCTAAGATTTTTTGAATTTTACTGTGATATTTAGAATTGCTCATCGCCATAAGATTTCGGACATTGGAACTATCCATCGCGACGATATAATCAAAAAACTCAAAATCACCTTGCGTGATTTTTTTACTATACATACCTTTTGTACTTACACCAATTCTTCTTAATATACGCTCGGTTCCATGATGAGGTGGATTACCGATTTCATAACTGGATGTTGCTCTAGATTCAATAATGAATTGACGAGAAAGTCCTTTCTCTTCAATCATTCTTTTAAACATGCCTTCTGCCATTGGTGACCTACATATGTTGCCAAGACAGACAAATACTACTTTAATCATTTAATCACCTAAAACTTTGTGTTGCTTTAACTGCAAGCAACCATTTTTCATATCGTTTCTTTGCTTCATCCTTTGATAATAATGGATGGAAAATTTGTTTGATTTTACGATTTTTCTTTAGTTCCTCAAAAGAGTTCCAATAACCTGAGGCAAGCCCTGCTAAGTAAGCTGCTCCTAATGCTGTAACTTCCGATTCCGCTGTTTGAATAAGTTTTACTTGTGAAATCGATGATTGGAATTGCATTAAATATCGATTTTCTGATGCGCCGCCATCAACTGAAATTGACTGAATATTTACTTCAGCATCTTTATCCATAACTTCAAGCAAATCGTTCACTTGATATGCGATACTATTCAATGTGGCCTTAGCGATATCAGCTTTTGTTGTATGACTCTTTAACCCAAGAATTGAGCCGCGAACTTGATTATCCCAATATGGTGCTCCAAGGCCAACAAATGCAGGAACGACATAAAGTGTGTCATCATTTGAAGATGCTGCTAGTTTTTCTGTTTCACTTGCGTTTTTTATAATACCCAAGCGGTCTCTAATCCATTTTACTGCGGCACCGCCCATAAAAACAGAACCTTCAAGTGCGTATGTTGTTTTGTTTTTCATTCGCCAACCAATGGTTGAAATTAATCCGTTATCCGAATAATAAATGTCTGCCCCCGTATTCATCAGCATGAAACAGCCCGTACCATAGGTAACTTTAGCCTCTCCAGGCTCGAAACATTGGTGACCAAATAATGCAGATTGTTGGTCACCAATCATCCCGTAAATCGGAATATCAATACCATTATAATTGTAATATCCATAAAGCTCATCGTTTGCACAAACTTCTGGAAGTATTGATTTTGGAATATTAAACATTTGTAAAAGTTCTTCATCCCAAATTAATGTTTCAATATTAAAAATCATTGTGCGTGATGCATTTGTCACATCTGTTTTATGAACTTTATTGTTCGTTAGTCGATATAGTAAATATGTATCAACAGTACCAAAACGAACATTTTCAACATCTGCATTAATACGATCTAATATATAACGTATTTTGCTTGCTGAAAAGTAAGGGTTTATTTTTAATCCTGTCTTCCTTAGTACGATATCATCATACCCTTTTTTAATCCATTTATTTGTAATCTCTTCTGTTTGACGGCTTTGCCAGGAGATTGCATGGTATAGAGACTTTCCTGTTGTTTTATCAAATAAAATTGTCGTCTCGCGTTGATTTGTTATTCCCATTGCGATAATATCTTTTGGGTCAACATCGTGACGCTTAAACATGCGATCAATAAGCAAAACAACAGAATCATAGATTTCTTCTGCGTTTTGAAGCACTGCGCCATCAAACGGGAAACTTTGACCAATTGTCATTTGTTCAATATGTTTGACATCACCAAATCTATCTACTAATACGACTCTGGAAGATGTCGTTCCTTGGTCGATTGCTAGTACATACTTTTTCATATACGTTTATCTAGCCAACGAATTAAATCGTTCGCTGCCTCTTCCTTTAAAATATCTTTAAAAACCATATGTTTTACACCATCATATTCAATCATTTCGATATCTGTGGCATTACTTCTTTCCATAAATGTTTTTGATACTTCTGGTAAGACAATTTTATCATCTCCACCATGTATGAGTAACATCGGTGTGAGATTATTATTTTGATTTTTTTCTAAATGTTTCGCACCTCTAATTAACATTTGATAACCCATTCTTAAATGAAAGTATGGAAGTGCTAAGGGGTCTTCGATTACATCATCAAAGTTATTTGACAATTTAGGATCTAAAAAGTTTGTTTTCATTTTTAAAAAACCAAATAATCTTAATCCAATTCTTTGAATGAAATTAACCTTAATACCCGTTAATGGTGAACCAACCGTTACTACACCGCTTAAGTGTCCGTAACGTATACGATATAATTGAGCAATTAAACCGCCTAAACTTATACCAACTAAAAAAATCTTATCTTCTTTATTTGTAAGTTCTCTTATCAATATGTGCAAATCATCAACAAAATCACTATATTTTTTTACATAGCCTCTTTTGCCACCTGACTGTCCGTGACCACGAAGATCATAAGTAATCGTATCATATCCAGCTTCGTTTAGCGTATGACTTAAATCACGGTAATATTCTAAGTGCTCAGCTATCCCGTGTATGATAAAAACAACACCTTTGGTGTTATCGACTTTTTGATGCTCAAAATTAATTAAAATTTTGTTTACTAACATATTCATCACCTTGAGTTATATTATACACTAATTTTTAAGGTTTATGCATGCTATATGGTTGGCGTTTATTGTATAATAAACATAAAGACTAGGGAGGGATTTAATTGAAAAAGACAATTCTTTACGAAAAGCACCTTGAACTCAATGCCAAAATGGTTGAGTTTGGTGGTTTTTTAATGCCTGTTTCATATGAAGGTATTACCCAAGAACATGAAGCGGTTAGAAACAATGTCGGCGTTTTTGATGTATCGCATATGGGTGAAATTATTGTTGAAGGACAAGATGCATTAAAATTTGTTAACTACATTGGGTCAAATTTAATAAGTGATGAAATTAATAAAGTGACTTATACACTTCTTATAAATGAAGACGGTTATGTCATTGATGATTTATTAGTTTATGTCATTACACCACAAAAAATACTGTTAGTTGTCAATGCATCAAACATCGAAAAAGATTTTGCATGGTTACTGCAAAATAAAGGCACATTTAATTTAAATATCCGCAATCTAAGTGATGAATATGGACTTATTGCCTTACAAGGACCTAAATCAAAAAATAACGTGAATCAATTGTTAGAACATATTGTCACAGACCTTAACTTCATGCAATTTAAAATAATACCTTATAAAGACCTCTTCGTTATTGTATCGAGAACAGGATATACCGGAGAAGATGGATTTGAAATATATGGAAGAACACATTTAATTGTTGATTTATTTAATGAAAGTTTAAACTTTGCCAAACCTTGTGGTCTTGGATGTCGTGATACTTTAAGGTTTGAAGCTTGTCTTCCGCTATATGGTCACGAAATATCTGATGAAATTACACCTTTTGAAGCAGGTTTAGGCTTTGCTGTAAAATTGAAGAAACCATCCTTTATCGGCAAAGAAAAACTTTTACTACATAAGCAAAATCAAACAAGAAAACTTGTCGGATTTAAATTGCTCGACAAAGGTATTGCTAGAGAATCCTACCCTATTATGAAAAATGACAAAGAAATTGGTTATGTCACGACAGGCTACTTATCTCCAACACTAGGTAGCGCCTTAGGTCTTGCATTAGTTGACAAAAACTACAGCAATATCGGTGACCAATTTTATGTATCAATTCGAAAAAACCAAGTCTTGGCTGAAGTTATTCAAAAGCCTTTCTATACCAAAAAATATCAAACAGAGGAGAAAAATTAATATGAATAAAAATTTATTATTTCAAGAAACGCACGAATGGTTAGAATTAAACGGAAACAAAGCGAGAATCGGTATCACCGATTATGCTCAAGATGCACTCGGTGCGATTGTTTATATTGAATTACCAAGTGTTGGCGAAACATTTGATAAAGGTGAAACATTTGGCGCTGTTGAAAGTGTTAAATCTGCGTCTGACCTTTATATGCCAGTAAGTGGTAAAGTAATCGCTGTTAACGAAGAACTTACAAATAGTCCTGAACTTGTTAACGAAGACCCTTACAAAAATTTCTTTATTGAAATTGAAGTTTTTGATGAAAGTGAACTAAAAACACTTATCGATGAAGAATCATACAAGAAAACGTTATAAGGGGGCCTAACATGCATAAATACTTTCCCCATACACAACATGATGTAGAGGAAATGTTAAAAGTTATTGGAGCGAAAAACATTGATGATTTATTTAAAGCTATCCCTAAAGATTTACAAATAAAAAAAGATTATAATATTCCATTAGCACTAAGTGATATTGAACTTGACCATCACTTAAATGAGCTTGCAGGAAAAAACCAAATCTTAAAAATCTTTAGAGGTGCTGGTGCTTATGATACGTACACGCCAAGTGTTGTATCTGCATTATCTAGCCGCCAAGAATTTTTAACATCTTATACACCTTATCAACCGGAAGTTTCTCAAGGAACTTTACAGTATATTTTTGAATTTCAATCGATGATTACTATGTTAACTGGTTTAAATGTCGCAAACGCCTCAATGTATGATGGTGCTACGTCTACTGCTGAAGCGATGTTTATGGCAAATGCACATACAAAGAAAAATACAATTTTAGTGTCTGAAACAATAAACCCTAGTATTCTCGAAGTCATTAAAACATATGCTCGTTATAAAAAAATCAATGTAAAAATGATACCAATGAAAGATGGCATTACCGATATTCATTCCCTTGATCAATCAAACGATTATATGGGTGTTATCGTTCAAAACCCAAACTACTATGGTATCGTTGAAGATTATACAAATATTTCAAATTGGATTCATGAACAAGGAGGATTACTTATTATAAACCAAGATGGTCAGTCTCTTGGTATACTAAGAAGTCCAGCTTCATTTAAAGCTGATATTGCTGCAGGTGAACTTCAATCGCTTGGCGTGCCACTAAGCTTTGGTGGTGCTTATGTCGGCTATCTTGCTACTACTAATGCCCTTATGCGCAAAATGCCCGGTCGTATTTGCGGTGTTACAACAGATGTTGATGGAAAACGTGCGTTTGTCTTAACACTCCAAGCTCGTGAACAACACATACGACGTGCTAAAGCGAACTCAAATATTTGTTCGAACCAATCACTTATGGCATTAAGTGTAACAATCTATCTATCGTTAATTGGAAAAAATGGACTTAAAGAAATGACTCAACACGTTTTAAATGCTTCTCATGATTTATACACTAAATTAATTCATACAGGTTTATTTGAACCTGTATTTAATCAACCATTCTATCGTGAGTTTGCATTAAAAGCTCGTGTTGATCTAAAAGCTTTGAATAATTATTTATTGACACATAATATTTTAGGACCGCTTGAAATTGAAAACAATGTTGGTTTGTTTGCAGTAACTGAAAAAACAACATTAAAAGATATAAACAACTTTATCGAAAAGGTGGTGGCATTCAAATGATTTATTACGATAAATTAATTTTTGAACTATCGAAAAACGAACGTATTGGCTACCACTTTAAATCCGATGATTTCAAGACTGTAACCCTACCAAGTAACTTATTACGCATGGAACCACTAGACTTACCTGAAGTTAGTGAATTAGATGTTGTAAGACATTACACAAACGTTTCTAAAAAGAACTTTGGTATTGACTCAAACTTCTATCCACTTGGTTCTTGTACAATGAAGTATAACCCTAAAATAAACGATCAATTAGCAAGTTTAAGAGGTTTTCAAGCGATTCATCCACTTCAACCAACATCAACTGCACAAGGTGCATTACATGTCATTTACGAGACAAATCGTATGTTAAGTGAACTTACCGGTATGTATGCATACTCTCTTAATACTTTTGCTGGAGCACATGGTGAACTTGCTGGCTTAATGATTATGCGTGCATACCACGATAAAAACAAAGACTTCAATCGACAAACGATTATTGTTCCTGATAGTGCACATGGTACAAACCCTGCAAGTGCTTCTGTTGCTGGATTTAATGTCGTTGAAATTAAATCAAACGATGATGGCACGGTTAATATTGAAGCGTTAAAAGCGGCATTGAATGACACTGTCGCTGGTTTAATGTTAACAAACCCAAATACTGCAGGTGTTTTTGAAAAAGATATTAAATTAGTTGCTGATTTAGTGCATGAAGCTGGTGGATTAGTTTACTATGATGGTGCGAATCTAAACGCATTATTAGGTAAAGCAAAGCCAGGAGACATGGGCTTTGACATAACTCACTTAAACTTACATAAAACATTCTCAACACCACATGGTGGTGGCGGTCCGGGTAGCGGTCCAGTTGGTGTTAGTGAAAAATTAGTCGAATTCTTACCAAACCCGCATATCATTAAAACAGATAACGGTTATACATTTAAAAACTTTGAAGATTCCATTGGGATGGTAGGTAGCTTCTATGGAAACTTTAGTGTTTACTTAAGAGCCTATATTTATATTCTTTCTTTAGGCAAAGAAAATATTGGTAAAATTGGACCCTATGCAGTCTTAAACGCAAACTACATTCAAGCATCTCTCAAACACTTATACCAATTACCAATTAAAGACTACTGCATGCACGAGTTTGTCTTTGATGGCTTAATCGATCAAAGTACACATGTTAAAACACTTGATATTGCAAAACGTCTGTTAGACTATGGATTCCACGCACCTACAATTTACTTCCCACTCATTTTTAGTCAATCAATGATGATTGAACCAACAGAAGTCGAATCTAAAGAAACATTAGATGCTTTCATTCATGCACTTAAAGTTATTGCTGAAGAAGCAATTCTAGATCCAGAAAAGGTAAAACATGCACCACATACGACACCTGTTCGTAGACTCGACGAAGTTACTGCTGCGCGTTCTCCTAAGGTAAGTTTTAAAGATTTATAATACAAAAATAATAAGAGCATATCCAAAACTAGGATATGCTCTTTTCTATTTCGAGATTATTTTCAATTAAATTATGATTTTTATCAAACATACAACTTCTTTCAACATAGGCAACCAATATATAGAAAAACATGCCTAAGTACTGATACTCAAAACCAATATCTACAATTTCATGACCAAGATGCATGAATACAGCCACTAAAATAAGTAAATATTGTTTTGGTATATCTTTAAATATTCCATACATTTTAACATAAGACCATAAATATAAAATCAGACCGATGACTCCAAGTGTTCCCATAATTTGGAAGATGAAACTATGGTAATAGGCATGGGGGTGATTGATTTGGCTTATATAATAAACGGAAGATTTAACACCCGTACCAAAAATGGCATTAAACGGTGTTTCTATAAAATTATTATAAGCTACTTCATACCATAAAATACGATATGTTGACACATTATAATACAGTTGGTAAAGGGCTGGATATGCATCTTTTAACACAATTGTAAAAATTGTTACAAAGAAAAATGCTACCCCAGCTAAAGTAAATATAATAAACGTTATCTTAGGTTTAAATTTATATATAAAGAAACTTAATCCTATCGCTACTGCAGCACCTAAGTATATACCTCTAGAACGCGTTAAGTACATACCATAAATAACCAACAAGTCTAAGACTATAAATATCATATATTTTAAATTCCATTTAAAGTTTCGGTATTTATATAAACTAATCGGAATGATAAATGCGTATAACGCAGCAAATAAATTTGGATTATCCCATATTTGATGTAAGAAAAAATCAATATTATTTGAATTTTTCGTAGCCATTCTAAGATAAATCGTAAATATTTCCAAACTTAATACCAAACCAAATGTCATAAGTATTACAGAAAGTTCAGCTAATTTTATATGTTCATCATCATTAAAGTTGATAATGATGAAGTAACTCATATAGGAAACACCTATTAACAGTACTGCATTAAGTGATACTAGCTTTTGAGGACTCCATAAAACGGAAATAAGACTATAGATAAAAATTGCTAGTAACGGATAAAAAAGTTTACCTTTATAAAAACTTTTTCGCATAATCATATCACGAATGTATACACTACCAACAAAAACACTTAATGTATGGAATGGTAAAACAAATTTGAACTCATAATCAAGTATTTTAAAATTGCCATGATACGAAGGTAAACTAAAAATAAGCAACATTAGCAAGTAGACTTTTGGAAGCTTCAATTTTAAAAATACAAAGAACAACAAAATAAAAATTCCCGTTACAATATAGCCATCAACCGAAAAAAGCCATAAACTAAAAGTTATTATGGATAATATCGGCAAAATAACATATAACGGGTTGTTTTTATACATACTTAGTATTTTCTTTAACATGTCTACGAATTAATCGGTTCTTTCTTTATGCTCTGTATCTAATGCAGAAAATCTTGAAACTGGTAAATCGAACTTAAAGTCGATAGTAATACCGGACATACCTTGACGGTTTTTCGCGATATCCAATCCAATATTTCTAACTTTACTATCACCAGAATCTTTATTATAGTAATCATCGCTATATAGGAATAATACGATATCCGCATCTTGTTCAATACTTCCTGATTCTCTTAGGTCGGCAAGTACTGGACGCTTATCAGGTCGTTTATCAACATCACGTGATAATTGTGAAAGTGCCATAATTGGAACTTTAAGTTCACGACCCATTTGTTTTAAACTACGTGATATTCGTGCAACTTCTTCTTGTCTATTTGATCCTGCACGTTTATCCCCATCAATTAATTGTAAGTAGTCAATAATGACAAAGTCTAGTTTATCTTCTTGTTTAAGTTTACGACATTTTGCTCGAATGTCGAAAACTGTAACTGCTGCAGAATCATCAAATAAAATATTGTATTTAGAAAGCGTTTGTTCACCAATATTTAAATAATTCCATTCGGTTGCGTTAAGTGCACCAGATTTCATTTTTGTACTATCGACGTTTGCAATGTTAGAAAGCATTCTTGAACCTAATTGTTCATTACTCATTTCCAAACTGAAAATTGCAACAGCTGCGCTACCTTGTTTATTGTGCTTTGCAATATTAAGTGCGATATTCATCGCAAAAGCACTCTTACCCATACCTGGACGTGCGGCAACAATAATTAATTCTTCTGGTTTGAAACCAAGTGTTGCACGGTCTAATCCATGATAACCCGTAGCTAGTCCAGTTAAACCACCTTTGTTTGTTCGGTTAAATTCGATTTTTTCTTTAACTTCTTCAATAACAGCTTTAAGTGTTGTAAACTCACTTGACTTACGTTTTTGTGCAAGCGCAAAAATTTTCTCTTCAGCTTCAAGTAAATAATCAACAGCGTCGATATCTTCGGTATAGCCCATTTCAAGAATTCGACTTGTCGTTTCAATAACTTGACGTTTTAAAGAACTGTCTTTGACTAAGTCCATATATGTTTCAAGGTGACCTGTAGATCCTATACTTTCAAATAAAGAGATTAAATACGGATACCCGCCAACTTCTGCAAGTTGTTGGCTACGTTCTAACATCGCACCAACACTTGTGTAGTCTATGGACATTTTATTTTCGTTTAATTCTAACATTGCTTTATAAATGTGTTGATGTCTTAATTCATAAAAATCTTCAACATCAAGTATATCAGCAACCGTTCTAATCATTCGGTTATCTAAAAAGATAATACCTAAAACAGATTGTTCAGATTCCAAATGATATGGTAATTTTTTGGCCATATATAACCCCTACTTTTCAATGATATGTACTTCGAATTGAGCTTTTACATCCTTATGTAAATAAACGTTTGCCGTATAAATACCAACGGAGTTAATTTCACTTGATAATTCTACTTTTTTCTTGTCTAATAAAATGTTGTTTTGTTCTTCAAATGCTTCTACAACTTTTTTCGTAGTAATTGAACCAAATGCTTTTCCATCTTGGCCTGTTTGAATTGTTAATGTTACTGTTTTTCCATCAATTTCTGATTTTAACTTTTTCATTAACTCTAAATGCTTTTGAATTTGTAATTCTTCTTCAGCTTTAGCTTTTCTTAAAACTTCTAGATTTTCATCTGTAGCTGGTAAGGCTTTCTTTTGTGTAATTAAAAATTGACCATAGCCACTTGCTACTTCAATAACTTGGTCTTTTGAACCTCTACCTTTAACATCTTCTAATAATATAACTTTCATAGTGCTATCTCCTTCGCCGTATTCTAAATCTATAAAATGTTTAATTTTTTCAAAAACACCTTCAATTGTGTCGTTAGTCACTTGGGCTGCGGCACTACTTAAATGTCCACCGCCGCCGATTGCTTCCATAAGTACTTGGACATTTACTTTGTTGTATGATCTTGCGCTCACACCAATAACTCCGTTTGCCATTTGAGCGATTGTAAATGCTGCATCTATACCACTAATAAGCAAGGCTTCATCACTGACTTGTGCAAGTAATACACGGTCATCATAAATATCTTTTGCTAAGATAAATGCATATTTATCGTTGTATATTTCAATTTGGCTAAGTAATTTATTTATTTCTAATGTACGTAGCAAATCACGTCTTAGCCATGTTTTCACTAAGCTTGGATCTGCACCAAGTTCTCTAAGTTTATAAGCTGTCTCAAATGTTCTTGTCCCTGTTCGTGTTGTAAATGAATTTGTGTCTAAGACTAAACCACCATACATGATGGATGCTTCAAGTGGCGTAATATCTGTTGTTTTTTCAATAAAGTTTAAAAGTTCTACGACAAGTTCAATTGCCGATGATGCGTATGGTTCGATGTAAGTAAAAATCGCATTAAAGACTTCGTCACCAATTCGATGATGGTCGATAACAATCGTACGTTTTGATTTTTCCAAAACTTTTGGACTCATAACAATCTTTGGTGATTGTGTATCAACAACGATAAGTAAGCTGTCGTCATTCATTCGCTTTAATGCTTCTTCCGTATCGATTGCATCTTCTAAAATTTCCGGATTTTCTTTTAACACAAGCGCTTCAACTTTTGAAACCGTTGTATCTAGACGCTCTTTATCATAAACCATGTACACATGATTTTTATAACTTTGTGCCATATGATACATTGCAAGCATTGAACCAAATGCATCCATATCGGCGTTGTTATGCCCCATAACAAAGACATTTGATGACTGTTCAATTAATTGTTTAATCGTTTGTGCATTGATACGCGCACTTACACGAGAACTCTTTTCACTTGCATCTGAACGCGCACCAAAATACGCTATTTTTTCATTTTGGATATTTACGACAACTTGGTCACCACCACGTTTTTCTGCGAGTTCAACAGCATTTTGTGCGTAAACGCCAAGTTCAATCATTGGTACATCCCAACAAGCAACACCAATGGACAAACTTACACGAACTTCGTGTAGTTGTGATATGTTACGAATCGTATCTAAAATATCAAACTTATCCGCAATCATTTTCGCTAAATTTTTGCGTGTTGTAATAAAAATTAAGCGGCCCTCGCTAAATGGTTTTAGATAACCTTCATATTTATCAATCCAGTCGTTAATCGCACCTAAATACTCACCTTTTAAACTCGACTGATCACTGACGTCCATGCTGGATAGTGATTCGTCTAAATTATCTAGATAAACAATACCAAGTGAAATTGTTTGTTCTGTTGCTTTTCTACGAACAAGTTCACGGTCGGTTACATTAAATAAGTACATGAAGTTGTATTCTTCTTTAATAATGACGTCATAGATGTTTGATTCAATTTCAACCATTGCGTTCTCATTTTTATTTAGAACAACTTGATACAACTCTTCATTAATGTCACTTAAATATTTGTCGACTAATTTTTGATCGTTAAAAATAACTTTCGCATGTGGGTTTACCCATTTAATTTCTTTATGTTCATCAAATGCAACAATACCAATTGGAAGTTCGTTAAATACTTCATCACCTACTTGGTTCACATGGTATGAAAGTTCCGTCCACATGGACAAACGGTTGTTTAAAGTCCTAATTCTTTTTGCTTGGTTGTATGTGAAAATATAAAAGAAACTTGTAACAAATAAGATTAAAGCACCAAAAACAATAGCTGTACGAATGAACGTCTCACTATTGTTAATTAAATTTGTTAAATATTCATAATTAAAATAAACAGCCAAGGCTAAAATGATCAAAGCTGTAAAAAATGGTATTAATCGTTTCATAGTTTTCTATAAACAATAAATTGTTTAACTCCTTTGAGTCATCGTTTATAAACTTTAAGTTTATATGTAATTATTATATCAAAAATCTGGCATTTATTTCAATAAATGGCAAAATCGTAAAATAAAACTGCATTTTTATAAAATGCAGTTCGTTTAATTTATAAATTAGTCTTTAACAAATGGTAGTAAAGCCATGTGTCTTGCTCTTTTAATTGCAACAGCAAGTGGTCTTTGCCATTTAGCTGATGTGCCAGTTACACGTCTTGGTAAAATTTTACCGCGGTCAGTAATGAATTTTTTTAATAATTCTACATCTTTAAAATCAATATGTTCAACTTTATTTTGTGTAAAATAGCACACTTTGCGACGTCTTTTAAAGCCGCCACCGCGTTTTTGGTTTTGCATGTATTTATTCCTCCTTAAAATGGTAAGTCATCTGTAGAGGCGATCTTTTTGCTTGTTTCATAAAAATCGTCTTGCAGATCATCGTCGACTTCATCAGTCTCTTTTCGTGAAATTGTATCTGTTTTACTTTCCAAGAACTGGATTGTATCACAAATAACTTCTGTCGTGTAACGAGTGCCAGTTTCGGTTTCATATTGCCCTGTTTGAATTCGACCTTCAACGCCTAAAAGCGCACCCTTATTAATGAATTTTGCTAATGTTTCTGCTTGTTTACGCCAAGCAACACATGTAATAAAATCCGCTTGTCTTTCGCCACTTTGATCAACAAACTGACGATTAACTGCTAGGGTGAATCGAACAACAGCAATATTAGATTGCGTCATTTTTAACTCTGGATCTTTTGTAATTCTTCCGACTAAAACGACTCTATTAATCATAACCTTACTCGCCTTCTTTCACAACGATATATCGAATCACTTGTTCATGGATACGAACAACACGATTAAATTCAGCTACTGCTTCTGGTGTTGCTTCTACTAACAACCAAACATAGTAACCTTTTTTATGATGTTCGATTTCATAAGCTAAGTCTTTTAACCCTAATTCTTTTAATTCTAGAACTTTTGAGTTAAAGTTAACAAAGATATCATTGAATTGTGCGACAATTTTTTTAACATCTTCACTTTCAACTGTTGGACGAACAATATACATAATTTCGTATTTTTTCATTCTTTCTACCTCCTTCTGGTCTATGGTCTTTGATAAGACAAGGACATCTTACGTTAGACAATTATAACATAGTTATAACGATATTACAACATAAAACACTATAAGTATTTTTTAAAAAACATTTTTCATAACATAAGGATATTTACAAACGTAAATACCCCTTATGTTTTAGTCTAAAAATTGATAAAGTGTTTCAAATACTACTTTTGTTGCATACTTAATATTTCTCTTACGGTTTTTACTTAAAAATTTAAGATAGCGAACAACTTCTTTTTCCTTTGTCGCTATTGCGATATATGCACCAAAACTTTCACTATTTTTTTGCGCATTTTTTGAAGCATTTCCAGTAATTGATACACCGATGGTTGCACCATATTTGAATAGCCCACGAGCCATCTGTAAAGCAACCGAACTACTTACAACTGAGTCTTCTGTTATTGTTTTCGAATCTACATCTAACAACACTTTTTTGATAGATTCGTTATAAGATACAATCCCGCCTAAAACTGCTTTAGAAGCCCCTTCTACCTCGACTAATTTTGCTGTAATTCTTCCACCGGTCATGCTTTCAGCAAACATAATATTCTCATTATTTTTAATAAGTTTATCTAAAATTAATCGCTCCAAGTCACATGCA
>Ga0209075_1001934_pt1 | contig 18872 bp, 11 predicted proteins | sample Stecom2011_FD_187523 | JGI IMG/M metagenome (GOLD analysis project Ga0209075, IMG submission 187523) | Agricultural soil microbial communities from Utah to study Nitrogen management - Steer compost 2011 (SPAdes) (version 2) | ecosystem: Environmental > Terrestrial > Soil > Agricultural land...
AAACATAATATTTATTTTTTAGAATGTTAGCTTTGTAGTTAAAAATCAGGTATTTTTTACTTTATTTTTTGGACAAAATCAATCACCAATTTTACAATATTATCGTATGCAGCGAATGATAACTCATTGTAGGTATCGTGTACATCGTGATAGTTTTTGTTTGGTCCCATAGTATAGATGAAGAATGCGGGAACACCTTCTTTATGAAAGAAATGATGGTCACTATTTGCAGCTTCACCACGTGCGTAAATGTGTGGTAGATACTCCTTTTCCTCATTTATTTTTTGGATTTGCTTAAAGTGCTTCTGGTGTATTTTCCCATTCACCACCGTAATTCCTTCTTCACCGCTTCCCATGATGTCTAGATTGAGAAGAAATTTAATTTCATCAAGGTTTATGGTGTTGTTTTCTACGAAATATCGTGAACCTAATAATCCAGCCTCTTCACCTGCAAAAGCGATAAATACTAAGTTGTATTTACTTGGATTTATAGCAAAGTAATCAGAAATAGCAATCAGCATTGAAGTACCACTTGCATTATCATTTCCTCCTGGAAAATAGGTTAACGTTGGTTTTGTTCCCATTCCTCCTAAATGGTCATAATGTGCGGTGAAAACGATTGTTTTTGCATTTTTTTTCTTAGCAGGAAGGTAGCCTATTACATTTTTTGTTTCAAACTTTTCAATGAGCTTTGCCTCTATATGAATGTTTAACAATGCGTGAGGAAACACTTCTTTTTTAAAATAAATAATAGGAAATTTAGTTTGCGTCCTTGCTACTGACCATGTAAACTTTTGGTCTGTAAGGTAAACCACAGTGCCCATAGTGGATAAAGAGTTAAATTGTTGAATAGCAAAAGGTCTGTTTTTATTAGAGATTTTCGTGAGATCAATTAGAAAGCTATTTTTTTTGCCACTATCCACTTTTTGTAGTTTAGAAAATAGTTGTTCTTTATCGTCAAAGTCAGTGGTGTCTAGTTCAACCATGAAAAGTTCTCCATTAAACGAACCTGAGCGTTCATCGACAATAAAGTCTATTCCAGGTTGGTAAAAATAGTCATCACTTGTGATTTTCATCATACCTGGAAAGGTATTGACATCAAAGGAGAAAGGTTGAAAATAGGAGGTGTCTCCAAAATAAGGTTTAAGTCCAGATTTTTTAAATTCTTGACTAATAAAATCAGCAGCACGGTTCACTCCATTGTGTACATATCCTCTACCAGCTAATGAGTCGCTACATAAGATTTTAACAATTTCTCGGGCTTTTTGCTCTTGAGAAAAGGTAGACCAAGTGAGAATTAAACTAAAAAGTAGAAGTAGGGTTTTATTGAACATACCTTCTGTTAATTATGTGGACAAAATCATTTACAGTACTTTCCTCTTTGTCCCAGTTTTTAAGGATAGCCACTTCACTCAATCTTTTCAGTGCTATTTCATGATCTTCGTAGCTGTCTAAGAGTTCTATGGTTTGATTAAAGTCTTCTGAATCATTATTAAAAAGCTCACGAATAAACAACAGCTTGTCATTTAATCCAAAGGCACCTACTAAAGTGTTGAGTTTAGCATTGCTGAGTTTATCTTTGTTAGCCTCCTTATACGCTTTATTAAAATGCGCATAGTACAGGTCAAATTTATTTTGGTCTTCTTGAGGAGGTAACTTTTCTTGTTTTGTTTGTTCTGGTTTTGGCTTTTCGTGTTTTTGTATCGAACTGCTTTCAGGCTTAACTTCAAAATCGCTTGAAAAATCAAATTCTATGGTAGGGTTTGCGGATGAAGAATCGTGAATTGTGTTTTCTTTTTTCGAGAAATCATCAGTTTTTTCAACTGTTAGTTGCGCTTTTTCTTCAATTTCTTTAGTCGCTGAGTTCTTTTGATATACTTTTTCTTCTTTTGATTTGTAATTCAAAATAAGCACTCTTTCGTACAAACTTCTAGCTTTATCTTCAAATTCTTGAAGTTCGGATTCGTTTAGCTTTGAAGTTGCCATAAGTGTACCTAACTCGTTCAACCTCTTGGTTAATGTTTGAATATTATCAAATTGCTTCATATTTTGAAAATTATTGTACTCAAAAGTAAGTAAAAACAATAACACCCTCTATCTAAAAATGAAAGAAGGTGTTAAAGTATATTTAAAATCACTGAGAATTATAGTGTTCCTCTTAATTCTTGTTCTCTTTCTATGGATTCGAATAGAGCTTTAAAGTTTCCAGCTCCGAATCCTCTTGCGCCTACTCTTTGGATTACTTCAAAGAAAAGTGTAGGACGGTCTTGAACTGGTTTAGTGAAAATTTGCAACAAATACCCTTCTTCATCAGCATCGATCATAATGCCTAATTTTTGAAGTTGTTTTATATCTTCTTGCAACTCATGATCAAACCTTGATAATCGTTCTGGGGTCATGTCATAATATGCTTGAGGAGGAGCAGATAAAAACTCTACACCACGTTCACGCATAAGCTTAACGGTTGAGATAATGTCATCAGTTGCTACTGCAATGTGTTGAACACCTGGACCTTCATAAAAATCTAGATATTCTTCAATTTGTGACTTTTTCTTTCCTTCAGCAGGTTCATTAATTGGGAATTTAATTCGTCCATTTCCATTCGACATCACTTTTGACATGAGTGCGGAATATTCGGTTGTAATTTGCTTATCATCAAACGATAAAAAGTTAACAAAGCCCATCACATCTTCATACCATTTTACCCATGTATTCATTTCGTTCCATCCTACGTTTCCGACCATGTGATCCACATATTTCAAGCCTATAGTTGATGGGTTGTATTCAGATTTTAGCGGTTTGTAACCAGGCATAAAAGCTCCCTTGTAATTTTTTCTTTCAACGAATATATGCACTGTTTCACCGTAGGTGTATATCCCCGAGCGAACGACTTCTCCGTGTTCATCTTTCTCGACTGTGGGTTCCATGTAAGGCTTTGCTCCACGTTTAGTGGTTTCTTCGAAAGCACTTCTTGCATCTTCTACCCAAAGTGCAATCACTTTAACCCCATCTCCGTGTTTTTTTATATGTTCTCCAATTGGCGAATCACTGTTTAGGGGAGAAGTTAAAACCAAACGAATTTTATCTTGTACTAATACGTAAGAAGTTCGATCTTTAACACCTGTTTCTAATCCAGCGTATGCCAATGATTGGAATCCAAATGCTGTTTTATAATAGTGTGCAGCTTGTTTTGCATTCCCCACATATAACTCAATGTAGTCTGTTCCAAGCAAGGGAAGGAAATCTCCTGCTTCTTCAAAATACTTATCAAGTGTGTCACCGATGTTTTTTACATCTTTTGCCATTTTATTATTGTTTTTTATGTTTATAAAATCCGAGTGATAAAGTTACATTTTTTAATCTTCCAGCCAACTATACACATAGTTTGGATCTGAAATATCCAATGCTTCTTGTGTAAGTTTTAGCGGTTTAAAAGTGTCAACCATCACAGCTGTTTCTCCAGTTTCTTTTTGTCCAATACTCCTTTCCATTGCGCCTGGATGTGGCCCATGAGGCACACCCATTGGATGTAATGAAATAAATCCTTTTTCTATATGGTTTCTCGACATAAAGTCACCATCCACATAATAGAGTAGTTCATCTGAATCTAAATTACTATGGTTATAAGGAGCTGGTACAGCTTGTGGATGATAATCATAAAGTCGAGGCACGAATGAGCATATTACAAAATTATGTGCTTCAAAATGCTGATGTATTGGAGGAGGGAGATGTACACGCCCAGTGATAGGTTCAAAATCTTTTATATTGATTGCATAAGGGAAGTTGTATCCATCCCAACCTACCACATCGAAAGGATGTGAAGCGTAAGTTACTTTATGCAATGTATTTTGCTTTTTAATTTTAATTAGAAAATCTCCCAATTCATCGTAAGTTTCTAATTCACTTGGTGTTCTAAAGTCACGTTCACAGAATGGAGAATGTTCCCCCAGTTGTCCAAAATGGTTTCTGTACCTTCTTGGTGTGTATATTGCAGAGAATGACTCAACAATAAACAGGCGATTTTCTTGGCTATCAAATTCCATTTGAAAAATTACACCTTTAGGGATAATTAAGTAATCTCCAGGTCCAAAGGGAATATTCCCCAACATTGTTTTTAATTTTCCAGTTCCTTTGTGTACAAAAATCATTTCATCACAGTCTCCATTTTTGTAGAAATAATCTTTCATGGATTCCTTAGGTGCTGCTAGTGCAATGTTTAAATCATTGTTGAACATGATGATTTTTCTACTGTCTAAGAAATCGTCTTCAGGTTTTATATTAAACCCGTTTAACATTTGCGCAGTAATACTTTTTTCAAGTGCCGCTTTTGGTGTGAGGTCTATTTTTTCACCTACATTTTTAATCATGGTAGGTCTGTGGGTGTGGTATATAAGCGAAGCTAATCCAGTGAAGCCTTCTGTACCAAAAAGCTGCTCATAATAATATCCCCCTTCCTTTTTTTTAAAAGTGGTATGTCTTTTATGAGGTATTTCACCTAAACGTGTATAAAACGGCATAATTTTAAAATTAAATATTTATTTTCATTTTTTGAAATTCGATAGTGCTTTATATCAACCTTAGTTAAAATTGAAATTAAAACTGGGTGATTCCATAAAGTTTTATCTCAACAAATATATAAAAAAGAACTTCAAATCACAAGACATCAATTGAGTCTCAATTAAAATTTCTAGCAAGAAATGATTAAGTGCTTGTAATGGGTATAAAATATGGTTTGTTTATGGTATTAAATCTTATCATTTGATTAGTTTTGTGAATTAAAATTAGGTAGATTATGAAAAGAATTTTGGTTATAGGAGCTGGCGGACAAATAGGAACTGAATTGGTGCTTCTTTTAGAACAGAAATTTGGTAAAGACGCTATTATTGCTTCGGATGTTAAGGAAGTGTGCCCTGTCGCTTTAGAAGGCTCAAATTATGTGTCTTTAGATGTGTTAGATAATAATCAATTAAAATCTATTGTTGAGAAGGAGGAAATTACAGATATTTACTTGTTAGCAGCTTTATTGTCTGCTACAGCTGAGAAGAACCCTGAGTTTGCTTGGCGTTTAAATATGGAAGGTTTGTTTAATGTTTTAAACCTTGCCAAAGAGGGTAAAATCAAGAAAGTGTTTTGGCCGAGTTCTATTGCTGTTTTTGGACCTACCACACCTAAACAAGCGACTCCTCAGCGAACAGTTATGGAGCCTAGCACAGTGTATGGGATTTCAAAACAAGCAGGAGAACGTTGGTGTGAATACTATTATGAGAAATTTGGTGTAGATGTACGAAGTATTCGTTATCCAGGTTTAATATCTTATAAAGCTTTGCCAGGTGGTGGAACAACGGATTATGCCGTAGATATTTTTTATCATGCTATAGAAAAAGGAGAATACACTTCGTTTTTAAGTAAAGATACCGAATTGCCAATGATGTTTATGGAAGATGCTGTTCGCGGTACAGTAGAATTGATGGAAGCTCCAGCGGAACAGATTAAAGTGAGAAGTTCATACAATTTAAGTGCGGTAAGTTTTACGCCTGAACTTTTAGCCAATGAAATAAAGAAGCACATCCCGAATTTTGAAATTCACTATAAACCAGATGATCGTCAGGCAATTGCCGACTCATGGCCTCAGTCTATTGATGATGCATTTGCACGAGCAGATTGGGGATGGAAGAACGAATATGATTTATCTGATATTGTTGAAGTCATGCTAAAAAATGTAGAGCCAAAAAAGTACTTTAATACTTAAAAAACCGATGTTGTCCTTGAAATAATACCGTTTGTCGAAAAAACATTTGTTTTTATTCGGGTATTTGTTGTGTTGTTTCAAAAAATAATATATTTGTATAGAAAGCATTTGTTATTTATGAAGACTTTGAGTTTCTTATTAATTTTCTTTTTTTCATTTTCTATTGATTATGCAATAGCAGGTAATGTATGCATTTCTAGCTTAATTGAGATAGATCATGAACAAGATGAGCCTAAAACAAATCAGGTCGATGAAAATGGTAGGAAACAAGGCTTTTGGATATATTTAGGAAAAGACCAACCAGAGAAAGGATATCCTGATGATGGAAAAATTGCTGAAGGACCTTTTCTTAATGATCGTAGAAACGGTCATTGGATAATGTACTACGAAGATGGACTTACCCCTAAAACTGAAGGGTATTTTGTGAATAATCGACCGAATGGTTCATACATGAAGTATCATCCCAATGGTGTAATTAAAGAAGTGGGAACGTACAGTAAACGTTCGTATATTGATTCTTTAAAACGATTTAACGAGAAGGGCATCTTAATTTATGAAGGTAAGTACGATGAGTACGGTAAAGAATTTGGAACTGTAAAGTACTTCTATGATAATGGAACCCCAGAGTTTATTTACGAAGCTAAAAATGGAGTTCCTCAAGGAAAAGCAACACGCTATTGGCCTAATGGTGACGTGAAAGAAGAGTTGGTTTTCAGTGAAGAAGGGTCTTTAGTAAGTACTTCAGGAGAAATTGAGCCTGTCAATCCAATTGTTGAAGAAAAGGTAATCGTAAAAGATGCCAAACTACCACCTCGTCCATCTGGTGTAAGTGAATTTAACTCTAATGGATATAACAAGCTATTTAATAGCAATCAAGAGTTGTGGATGGAAGGAGAATTTAAAGATGGTCTTCTTTTCGATGGGCGTTTATACATTTATGATGAACATGGTTTGTTATTGAAAATTGAGGTTTACAAGGAAGGAATCTATCACTCTGATGGCCAGTTGTAGACTATTGAATTCAAATCTAATTCACTTTCTTATACCTTTTCAGATTAAATCTTTAATCAGAAGCTATTTGTTAATAGAAACAATGATTTAGTCATTTGTATTCTTCAAAGAAACACCTGCGGAACCTTGTTTAGTTACATGCTGTAATTCTTTTGGGTACGTTTAAAGTACTCGTTTTCATATTTTTTAGTGGAATACTTTTTTAGGACGAGACAGTTCAGGAAAAAAAAAGGCAACTGATTTCTCAATTGCCTTTTCAATGGTAGCGGGGACAGGACTCGAACCTGTGACCTTCGGGTTATGAGCCCGACGAGCTACCGACTGCTCCACCCCGCGGTATATCGTTAAAATAATATTTCTTTTTTTAAAAACACTCGCCTGTGTTTCCCTGATTGGACTGCAAATATACTCAATTTATATTGATTGGCAAAATATTTGAATAATAAAATTAAAAAATATCAATAATTTATGCACTTATTGAACTTTCCAAGTAGCCCCATCCTTTCCATCTTTTATAACAATCTTCGCTTCGTTTAGTTTATCGCGAATTGCATCTGCTGTAGTCCAATCTTTTTCTTCCCTTGCTTTTTGACGCATTTGAAGAACCAATTCCATGATTGTATTCAGTTGCTCGCTATTGTCGTTTTCATCAGAAATCTCGGTAAGCCCCAGCACATCAAAGATAAAAGCTTTCATTTTGTCTAATAACAACGCTTGGTCTTCCGCTGATAGAGTTTCTTCTCCTGATTTAACTTTTTGAATAACTTTTGTTGCTTCAAATAAATTTGCAATTAAAATCGGCGTATTGAAGTCATCGTTCATTGCTTCATAAAACTTATTAAAAAGTTCCTGTACATCAAAAGAAGAATTTTTACTAGCTCCAATATTTTTTAACTCGTTGTATGATTCCATTAAACGATGAAATCCTTTTTCTGCAGCATCTAAAGCTTGAGCACTAAAATCTAACACACTCGCATAGTGTGCTTGTAGCATAAAGAAGCGTACAATTATAGGATGATAAGGTCGATCTAAAATGTTGTTTTTTCCAGAAAACAGCTCTTCAGGCAACAAAGTATTCCCTGTAGATTTACTCATTTTTTTTCCATTAAGGGTTAACATATTAGCATGCATCCAATAGTTTACAGGATTTTTCTTGTTCGCTGCTTTTCCTTGCGCTATTTCACATTCGTGATGTGGGAATTTCAAATCCATTCCTCCTCCGTGTATGTCAAATTGTTCTCCAAGATATTTAGTACTCATTGCAGAACACTCGAGGTGCCAGCCAGGGAAACCTAAGCCCCATGGAGATGGCCATTTCATAATATGTTCAGGCTTAGCGTTTTTCCATAAAGCAAAGTCTAATGGTGACTTTTTCTCTTCTTGTCCGTCTAATTCTCTTGTCCCTGAGATAAGGTCTTCAATCTTCCTTTTTGAAAGTATTCCGTAATTATTTTCTTCATTGTATTTTTCTACATCAAAGTAAACAGAGCCTTCTGATTCATAGGCATATCCGTTGTCAATGATGTCTAAAATCATTTCAATTTGCTCTATAATGTGTCCTGTTGCGGTAGGCTCAATGTTGGGAGGAAGCGTATTAAACTTACGGAGAACTTTATGGAAATCCAGTGTATAATATTGCACAACTTCCATAGGTTCTAATTGTGCTAATCTTGCTTTTTTTGCAATTTTATCCTCACCTTCATCTGCATCATTTTCTAAGTGTCCAGCATCAGTGATATTTCTAACATAACGCACTTTATATCCCAAATGGAGTAGATAACGATAAACCACATCAAAAGATATAAATGTTCGAGCGTTTCCTAAATGGACATAATCATAAACCGTTGGTCCGCATACATAAAGTCCTACAAAACCTTCTGAAATGGGCTCGAAAACTCGCTTTTCACCAGTTAAACTATCATTTATCTTTAAAATGTTCTCTTTGTATATCATTACTATTTTACATTTAAAATGTGCATTACAAAAATACAACAATTAATGAAGATTTACTCCTAGAAATATTATGTATGCTATTATTTGTATTACACATTATCACATTTTTCTGGATTTGAAGTGTTTTCTTTACACAAAGTAAGCGTTTGTATTGAAATGGTTAAAGATAAAAGAGACTATTTTAAAATCAATTTGAAATAGTCTCTTGATTATGTATATTCTACTTCTCTTTTATATAGAGGGGAGAGTTTGGTCTTTCTTTTTTACCATTGTTAGAATGGTTGCAATACCCACTAAAGGTTCGTCTGTGTCGTCGAGCATTTCTACCATCCATTTTACGATACCTCGCTGAATTTTTGTTCTTGGATCGTCTTCTTTTGGCGTTACGTCAGTGGTGTTTTTTTCCTTACATGTAAAACGAATATGGATTTTACTTCCTGCATAAACTGGTTTTGTAAACCGTAGTTCATCAATTCCATAGTTTAATAGTACAGGATTCATCTCATAACTATCTACAAATAAGCCAGCTGCTACACTCATGATAAAATATCCGTGTGCAACTTGCTCATCAAACATGGTGCCCTCGAAATTCGTTTCCCTTTTGTGTGCATAGAAATTGTCTCCACTCAAAGCAGCGAACTGATCGATATCTTCGGCTGTAATTTCACGACTTTCAGTGATAAGCTGATCTCCAACTTGAATTTCTTCAAAGTGTTTTTTGAATGGATGCTCATCAATTTCATTTCCTTCTGCACCTTGTTGGTACACTTCTGTAATTGCTGTTATGGTTGTCGGGTGACCTTGAATTGCTGTGCGTTGTAGGTAGTGTAATACACCTCTTTTTCCACCCATTTCTTCACCACCACCTGCACGACCCGGTCCACCGTGAGTCAAAAGCGGTAGAGGAGAACCATGACCTGTGCTTTCTTTTGCACATTTTTCATTTAGCACTAAAATACGACCATGCATGTGAGCAGCTCCGATTACATATTCTTTTGCCTCTTTATCGCAAGGTGTAACAATTGAAGAAACTAATGAACCCTTACCTAGTTTAGACAACTCAATAGCCTCTTCGATGTCCTTATATGGCATAATGGTAGAAACTGGACCGAATGCCTCAATATCATGCACACTTGTGTTATTAAATGGATCGTTATTTCTAAATAAGATAGGAGGGAAGAAGGCACCTTTATTTTTATCTGCTCCAGTCACTTCAAAATCGCTCATGTTTCCATATACAATTTCTTGTGTCTGTGCTAGCGCTTCTACGCTTTCACGAACTGCATGAACTTGTTCTAACGAAGCTAGTGCTCCCATTCTCACGCCTTCTTGTGAAGGATCGCCTATAACCACTGAAGCTAAACGCTTACTAATTGCCGCTTGTACATCTTCAATAAGTTCGTCAGGAGCAAATATTCTACGAATAGCCGTACATTTTTGTCCTGCTTTAACGGTCATTTCTTTAGTTACTTCCTTGACAAACAAATCAAATTCGGCAGTGCCTGGCTTTGCTTCCTTACCTAATATCGCTGCATTTAATGAGTCTGCTTCTAAGTTAAATGGAATGTTATTGTTGGCAATTACTGGATTAGATTTTAATTTTAATCCCGTGCTTGCACTTCCAGTAAAAGTTACCACATCATTAAATGTAGCGTAGTCAATTAGATTACGTGCAGAACCTAAGACAAGCTGTAAAGAGCCTTCAGGTAGTATGCCAGAAGCAATAATATCCTCTACTACTACTTGGGTTAAAAAGCAAGTTACACTTGATGGTTTTACTACAGCTGGCACACCTGCTAATAGGTTCACGGCAATTTTTTCCAACATTCCCCATACCGGGAAGTTAAAAGCATTGATGTGTAGTGCAACGCCTTGTTTAGGTACCATGATGTGATGACCGATAAACGTTCCGTTTTTTGACAACTGAGCGGCTTGACCATCAACATAATAAGGCAAATCTGGGAATTGTCTTCTTAATGAAGCATTGGCAAATAAGTTTCCAATACCTCCTTCAATGTCAATCCAAGAGTCGATGCGTGTTGCACCTGTCCAAGCACTTACTTCATAATACCTTTCTTTTCTTTTAATTAAGTAAAGCGCCAGTGCTTTTAGCATATTTCCACGTTCTTGGAAAGTCATTTTTCGCAATACCTTTCCACCTGTGGTGCGGCCATATTCTAAAACTTCTTTAAAGTCAATTCCTTTACTTGAGATTTCTCCAATTTGCTCTCCTGTAATGGCATTAAAAAGTTTTGATTCTGTTCCTTCTCCGTCGAGCCATTGGCCCTGTACATAACTTTTATATCGTTGCATCTTAATAATTTTCTATTGAGGCTTAAATATAGTTAAATTTTTAGAAAGTAAAGTATTCTATAAGAAGCCTTCAAGATGCATTTTTTTTCGAACTAAAGAAAATCTTACTCTTTATTGAACGATTATCTTTTGAATAATTTCGTTTTTATCGTCTTTTATTTTCACAAAGTAAACTCCTCTTTGTTTCTTATTTAGTTCAATTTTGATTACGGCTTGATTTTCATTTCTACCTTTCTCCACGATTTGTCCTAAAGGATCAATGATAATGTATTCACAATTCATGCTCGAATTAAAGTTTGAAACATCAAGATAAAAACTTCCGTCATTAGGATTAGGGTAGATGCGTACTTCATTTTTGAGCTGGATTTCCTCTTTATCAATGGACAAACTAGGTCCAATTCTATAACTCCATATTCCTCCTGTTTCCATACCTACAAATAAGTCATAAGTTTCATCATTTCTAATCTTTCCTAGTGTTGGTGCAGCAAAACCTTTTGCTTCAATCTCAGCAAAGTTGTCATCCTGTAAGGTAAAACTTCCTGTCAGTATATTATTATCTATGTCATTGTAATGTCTAACCTTTCCATCAATCATTCCAATAAGAAGCTGAGTTTCTCCATTTTCTCTATAAAAGTGAGGGATATTTGTGGTTAATACATATCCTCCTATTGAAAAATTAATGTTTCCGAAGTTAGAATTCATCAGCTCAAAAGAAAAATCTTCTGCAGTTCCAACGTTTTGGTAATAGATTAATGGACCAGAACCTTGGCTGATTACTAAGTCTAACAAACCGTCATTGTTTACGTCAAACAGAACTGGGGTCGCATAGGCCGTTACACTGATTTCATCGCCGTTATGGTCTTCTAGTAAGAAATGAGAAATATTAAAGTTCATCGCTCCATTTCCGCCACCATTTTCATAATAAAATAACTTTCCATTTCCTACTCCGACAATCATATCTAAATCTCCATCTCCATCTAAATCTCCAAATGTGGGTATAATTCTGATAGGATGACCACTAATTGAGAAACCATTCCAGTCTTCGTTTACTAAATCAAAAATTGGTAATTCCTCTGTACCTACATTTCTAAAGTAGTTTACACGTGATTTACTTCCAGTTTCAATAAAATTAAAATGATTGGCGACTAATAAGTCTGTTAATCCGTCGTTGTTGACGTCTACAAAGATTGGAACCGAGCTTTTTCCGTTATCAACCATTTGGTCTTGTAGAAAGTTTTGTGTGATTAATTCAAAAACCGGTTCACTATTTGTTCCTGTATTTTTATACATCCACACGCTCTTTGTGTTTTCTGAAAGTCCTCTATGTGAAGTAGCCACAATTAAATCTTTAACGCCATCTAAGTCTACATCTTCATAAAAAGGGGTGAGATAATTGGATAAGTTTACTGGTGTATCGTAACTCGGAAAGTTGGCATCATAACTTGTCATTATTGGAATATCATTTGCATCATGTCCTCCATTCATTACGATTGTCATATTGCTATAGTCAATATCTCCAATCAGTGCGTCCATTAAACCATCACCATCATAATCGAAGATAAACAAAGATCCACCTCCTTGATGTCGGTTAGAATACTCTTCTATTTCGTCACCTCCAGCGTAGGGAGGCATTGGAGTTGTTCCACAAGGATAAGTGGTGGAGTGTAATTCTATTGAATTATCCATTCCACCTTCAATAAATCCTCCCCAACATTCGCTTTTAACGACAAACTCTAGCGAATCTGGAACTCCATAGTTTTCCATCGACATGTTTTGATGAAAATCGATACTTTTCATTCCAAAGTGATAGGTTAGTATATCTAAATCTCCATCTCCGTCTACATCAACGTATGCTGGTATTTCATTATAATTTACAAATAATAGGTCTTCACTTCCATTTTTTTCGGAGTATATAGGATCAGCTACTAACTCCCATTGAATACCAGTACTAGGGGTGCTTATATTCCGATACACTTTGATTCCATTCCCTTCTGCGAAAGTGAATAAATCTCTTCTTCCATCAAGGTCATAATCCACTAGACTCATTCTTTCCGATATATCCTTCGGGAAGTATTTTTGTCCGTTGTATACGTATTGGTAGATTATTTCTCCATCTTCTTCTATAATTTTATAGACATGGATTAAGTTGTTTTCAGGCTCATAAGCGATAAGTTCTTCGACTCCATCAAAATCAATATCCATTTTAGAAAACTGGGGATGATTTAATCCTCCTGCCCAAGGCAGGTTAATTCTCTCTCCAAATTTTCTCACTTCTATAGAGTCATTATAGTTGAAGCTATCTTGTGCAAAGTTGGCATCGGGAGATAATAATATAATGATAAAAATAACTCCATTTGCCACAGTCGTTTTCAATATATTACTCCACATATACTTAATGTTTATATTCTAATACCCAACCTCTCTTTCCTGTTGATTCAGTATAGTTCTTTAATGTTTTTAATGCCTCTTGCCAGTCAAAAGTATATTGAATTACAATGTAATTATAATTTCCTTTCTTCGTATTGATAATGTGATAGGCTTGAGGGTATAACTTACGAACTTCATTCAGATTTCTTCTTAAGTTATTGATTTCAGAAAACACACCAACAATTACATAATATCCACCTGGAGTGTCTGAACCATCCACTTCTATGAAGGTGTGATTTCCATCAGATTTAATGATTTCACCTTTATCTTCTGCTTCACTTTTTGTTCTGGCAGTTGCTATACTGTCTTTTGTTCTTTGTTTTTCTTTTTCTAATTCTTCACGTAATCTCTTTTCTAAATTTTCTTTGGCTTGAAGTTGGCTTTCTTTTTCTCTGAGTAACCTTCTTAAACGTTCGTTTTCTTGTACAACTTTCGGGTCTGGAACTTCAATCTCAACTTCTACGCGTTTGATTTCTGTTCTCACTTTAGTTTCTGTTTTCCCTGTTTTAAATGTGTAACCTAAAAGAAACTCATGATTTACACCAGAATAATAGTTGCGAGCAGATCCCACAACCCATTCATAACTATATCCCACATGTAATTGTTTAAAGATGTGGAATCCTAAATTAAATTGAAGGGCATAGCCTGATTTATAAGTGGTTGAAAACCAGCCTAAATCTTCGTAGTTCACCTGGGCTGATATATCAAACTGTGCTGGTGCACCTGGTACAATCCTCATTAAGGCATGGGGTCTGAGTGTAATTTCATCAATGGCCGCAAACCTAAAGTCGTATGAAGCTGAAAGAAGTAAATGTCTTGCTAAAGTGTAAAACCCTCTTGTTTTTTCTTTAGAAAACTTCACCTTGTTTCCAAGAATTTGCGGGATTGAAATTGCGGCTTGTAAGTCTTTATTCTTATAAACTAACCCAGCACTCATATTAAACAAGGGTCTTGACTCTCTCATTCCATAGAGAAATGGGTCATCTTCATGCAAGATATTAAACTTATCATTTCGCAATGTATTTTCTAAGTACCCACCACTAACACCGAGCCCTAGGCTATGTTCTTTTCCGATTTGAACATGATAAGCATAAGACATTTTTGCACCAAGTTGATTCATTGCTCCAGCAGTGTTATGGTCTAAAATAATTCCGAAGCCAGAATTTGGAATTAAGAATCTTCCTTCTATTGAAAAGGTATTGTTTATTGATCCTGTTCCAATTCCCATGTATCGTTGTCCCCTTGTAATATATGCATTCATGTCTCCGTCAAGTCCTGCGTATGCTGGGTTATAGACGAAAGGATTAACCATGTAGTGATTGTAGAACGGTACTTGTTGCGCCTTGATACTATTTAAGCAGATGAGCAACAGTACAAATACTATGTTTAATGCTTTATTACTCATCTTTTAATATAGTTAAGTTTCCTTTTAATATTTCTTCAGTACCACCTAGCTCAACGATATACCAATAAGTGCCACTGGGTAGTTGTTTGTTTTTAAACGTTCCACCCCAGTCATTACTATAATTTTCATTTTCATAGACGAGTTGTCCGTATAGATTATAAACACGCACGGCTACATTTGGATAGGCTTCAATACCTACAATTATCCATGTATCGTTTGCTCCATCGTTATTTGGCGTAATCAGGTTTTTTACATCAATTGGAGGAATACCTGGATCAACGGTAATAATTACTTCATCGCTATTTATACATCCTTCAATATTGATTACTGTTAATGTATATGTTGTCGTTTTATTCGGATAAGCCAGTGGGTCGTAAATTGTTGAGTCACTTAATCGATTCCCAGGAGTCCACAATGCCAAAACTCCACCGCTTCCACTTAGCTGAACTGTGTCCCCTTTTACAATTGTAGTGTCTATACCAGCATCAACTGAAGGTAAGTCTGCTTTGGTTACAGTAATAATGTTTGTTGTATCTTCATCGCATACTCCACTTTTTACAATTACACGGTATTGCTTGGTATCGTATACATTTGGAATTAAAAATGAAGAGTCTACACTGTTCAAACTTGTCCATGCCGTTCCATTGACGGATTCCTCCCAGTCTATGACTGATCCAATATTATTTTCAAGGTTTAGTCTCAGGCTATCACCTTCACAAATTGTCGTGTCGTTGTACAGAACACCTGCAAAAGAGAGTGGGGAAATAATTATATAAGCAGTGTCAGAATACGTGTCTACACAACTTCCTCCATCTATTAATGCCCTGTACCATGTAGTTTCAGTAAGATTATTGTAGTTTTCAGAGTTTGTTGTGTTAGGAATAATATTCCAATTTAAACCTTCGTCATTTGATGATTCCCAGTTGATTACGCTCCCAGAATTACCGTTCAAGGTGAGTACTCCTGTAGCGTTTGATTCACATAAATCAGCGCCTCCACTAATTGTTCCTGGATTGACTACAGGGTCAACTGTAATTAAGACTTCGTTACTATAATCTACAGAGCAGATTCCGTTTTTTACCATGACCCTAAAGTATGTGGAGCTCGTCAATGGATCACTTGTATAGGTGTCGCTAGTATTGACAGGATTTATCGTGTTCCATATTACACCATCTGTTGAATATTGCCATTCTTGGATGTTTCCTATATAAGAATTTAAACTGAGCGTTACATCTTCTGATTCACATATAGTTTGGTCTTGACTTAAAACTCCACTATTGCTTTCTTCAACAACAAATATTTCTAGGGTATCTGAGTATACATCCGAACATACTCCTCCATCAATTTTTACACGATAGAGTATCGTTTGTGTTAAGTTTGTTACATTTTCTGTAGTTGAAGTATTTCCTGTGCTAACCCATGTCATACCATTATCTTCAGAGTATTCCCAATCTTGAACAGGCATCGTGTTACCTGATAAAGTTAATACGTTTGTTGTTGAAGAGGAACACAATGTATCAGGTCCACTAATTGTACCTCCCAAAGGATTGTTTTGTATGCTAATTAATGCTGGGCTTGATCTATCATCACCACAGATTCCTCCTTCTATATCAACAGCGAATAATGTTTCTGTCGTTAAATCAGTGAATGTATGGCTTGAACTTGTGTTCGGTATTGTTATCCATGTTGCGCCATTGTCTTCTGAATATACCCAGTTCGTTATCGTTCCGTTTTGCCATCCATTTAAGGATAACGTATTCGAGTTGTTGCCATGACACACAGTTTCGTCATTTTGAACCTGCCCAGGAATTATTGTACAGTCGTTTCGTACAGTCCATACAATGGTGTCATTATTTGGATTTGTATCTGCAGCATAGTCTATCCAGACTTTAATTAGGAAATCTTGATTACAAGCAGATAAGTCTGCATCTTGACTAAAAGTAAACACAAATGTACTCCCTAAATTGATTGGAGTAGATAATGGTTCTTGCACTGCAGTTCCTCCGTTGATTGAATAGTTAGCAGTAATTTGCCCTCCAGGAATAAAAGGAGCAGATGAATTATTGATTACAACTACAGTTATCTCTTCATCAACTCCTTTGTCACAACCATCTGTGGGGGAGTTGTATGTGGTAATGCCAGCATCCTGTGCGAATCCAAAGTTGCTGAACAATAAAACACATAACAATATGAAGTAGCTTCTAATCATTTTGTAGTTTTTAATGTTTAGATATTCTGTTAACAAATAGTTTGATTAGTGAAAATAATCATTTATCTGATACTAATAATGAATTACGATGTTTTTGTGTTGAGAATATCCATTTTTATTTGTCATTTTTATTACATATAATCCTGTTTCAATATTGTTTCCTAATTTTATTTCATTAACGCCAGGCTCTTGACTTCCTTTATATATAAGCTGTCCTGTGGTGTTATAAACACTTATTGATAGATTTTCAACGCTTTCAATTGTAAAGTTTCCATTGTTAGGATTAGGATAAACTTTTACATTCTGTATTAATGTTTCTTCATCTATACCTGTTACAAATACTTTGATGCATTCTGATATAGTTTCACATCCCCCTATACTAGTGATTAAAGCATAGGTTCCTGAAGAAGTCACTTGATACTCTTGGTCTGTAGCACCATCTATTATTGTGTTCGATTCACATTCTATCCATTGATAAGTAATTCCAGGACCAGACTGCTCTGCTTCGAGTAGGTCACCGTTAACTGTAATGGAGTTTGTCACAGGCGAAGATACTTTTACAATGAATGAATATGTGTCTTCACAATTATTGGAATTTGTTACAGTATATGTAATTATATGAGTACCAACTCCAGCATCGGCAGGATAAAATGTTTCAAAATTAATTCCCGCACCTGTCAATACCCCTCCTGGTTCAGCTAAGGTGATTGCCGCAGGCTCATCATTAATGCAATATTCTTCTTCTAGTCCTGTAAACATAGCATTTGGTGCATCTAATATTTCAATTTCTTGCGTAGAAGTCGAAACACAGTTGTTTGCATCATTCACAGAATAGCTTAATGTATATGTCCCTTCTGAGAATTGACTTGGATCTAGCACTGTTATTACTGTTCCGTCAATTGAAAACACTCCGCCAGAAGGCACTGCCTGTAATAAAACTGGTTCTTCGTTATTACAGTATTCGTTGTTAACACCAATGATTGTTGATGAAGCAGGCTGTGTTACCACTACATATTGTGATGAAGAAGCTTGACATTCGTCATCGTTTTCTACTGTATATGTAATCATATGAACACCAAGCCCTGCAACGCTCGGATCAAATTCATTTCCATTTATAATTCCGTTTCCTGAGAAAACCCCTCCGCTTACGTTTGGAGATAGGGTTGAAGGAAGCTCGTCGATACAGTAAATTGCATCTAATCCTGTAAATGTGGCGTCCGGTGATGCGTTAACAATCACTTCCGCACTTGCTGTATTTTCACATCCATTTCCATCAGTTCCAGCTACTGTATATGTTGTTGTCGTTGTTGGATTTGCAAGAACAGAAGAGCCTGTTGTTGCGCTTAACCCTGTTGCAGGCGACCATGAGTAAGAATCCGCACCACTTGCAGTTAATGTTGTTGAAGCACCTTCACAAATTTCAGCATCAGCTGTTGATACCGAAACTGTCGGAAGTGGATTAACAGTAATGGTAACAGAACCTGATTGGCTTTGTGAACAATTCGTAGAACTTGCATCTTCAACGGAGATTAAATTATATGTAAATGTTCCGTCTGTAGTTGTTGGCGCAGTAATGGTTGCCGTATTTCCAGTTGATATAACCGTTTGATTTGCTCCGCCATCAATGGTGTAAGTAAATGTATAAGGTGCTGTTCCGTTTGCTCCTGTGAAGGTAATTGTCGGTTCTCCATCTCCTAAACAAACATCCGTACTTCCAGAAATGCTCGCTGTTGGAAGCGGATTAACAGTAATTGTAACAGAACCTGATTGGCTTTGCGAACAACTCGTAGAACTTCCATCTTCAA
>Ga0209075_1001935_pt1 | contig 18871 bp, 17 predicted proteins | sample Stecom2011_FD_187523 | JGI IMG/M metagenome (GOLD analysis project Ga0209075, IMG submission 187523) | Agricultural soil microbial communities from Utah to study Nitrogen management - Steer compost 2011 (SPAdes) (version 2) | ecosystem: Environmental > Terrestrial > Soil > Agricultural land...
TCTTCTCGGTGGAGAAGGCGGTGCGCAGCGCCGTGGTGCTGGGCCTCGTCGGCGCCGGCGGTATCGGCGTGGAGCTCTCCGCCGCCATGAGCCTGTTCCGCTACGACCAGGCCCTCACCGTGATCCTCGCCATCCTGTTGGTGGTGATCGGCGTGGAGCAGGTCAGCGCCTGGATTCGCAAGCGGGTGATCTGAACACCCCCCTCCATTTCTCTCACCCTTGGCCGCCTCCGGGCGGCCTTTTTCATGGCCGATTCCCCGGACCTTGCTGCCTGGTTACTCGATGCAGGCAACCAAAAAGGCCGGCGGGTTTCCCCGGCCGGCAAGAATCGAATCAGTGCGAGACATACGGTGATGAAAGAGAATCCTGGGCGACTCTCCTGCCGACCCTCACCGCCTGCTGGCGGCGAAGATCGGCAGGGTCATGCGGGATAAAACGTGAAGGAAGCGCTTAGAAGTCGTAGCGGATACCGACGGTGTAGAGCAGGCTGTCGTCGATGTTCTCGCCGCTGACATCCTCGTCAAAGATCTCGGCATAGACGCGCATCGGGCTGAAGCGATAGTCGACGCCGATGGCCCAGGGGTTGCTGCTGCTGATGTCGCCCACGTAGCTGACGTCGTAGACGTCGGCGTAGAGGTTGCCCTGGCCGTAGTTGAAGGTGGCACCCAGGCCGACGATCTCCTTCTTGGCGCTGGCCGATGCCCCCTCGTTCACGGAGCCCAGCTCCTCGTACATGACCCGGGCAGAGAAGTTCGGCAGGAACTTGTACTGGGCGGAGACGCCCCAGATATCCTCGCCGGCGGAGTTGTTGCCACCGCCACCATAGGTCGCGCCGCGATCGGAGACATCCTTGGACTGGTTATAGCCCGCCGCCAGGTAGAGGTCTTCCCAGCTGTAGGTGACCGCCGCCGCCGTGGAGGTGGTGGAGCTGTTGTCCCGGGCACCTACAGGGGCGTCGTTGCCGCTGATGTGCTTGACCTGCACATGGCCCTGCAGGCCATTGAAGGCCGGTGAGGCGTAGGCCACGGTGTCGCCGCGGGAGCTGGTGGAGCCGCTGTCCAGGCTGATGAAGCCATCGTTCTCGTAGACGTCGAACAGGCTGCTGACGGCCTCGAAGTAGACGCTGTCGAAGTTGCCGATGGTCAGGGTACCCAGCTGCTGACTCTTCAGGCCCAGATAGCTGTTGCGAATATCCTTGATGCCATCGTTGTTACGCTCATCCGCATCGAAACGGAACTCCATGCGGGCGAAGGCGCTCAGGTCGCTGTTGAGCTCATGGCTGGCACGGAAGCCGAAGCGCGAGCCGTTGTTCTGGAACTCGCTGCCGCTGGTCTTGTCCGCACCCGGGCTCAGGTCCTGATTCCCGCCAGAGGTGATCATGTAGTTGATGCGGCCGTAGATATCGACCTTGGTGCCGTCTTGATCGTAGACGGTGGCCGCCTGGGCGACGGCAGAGGTGGACAGCGCGCCGACCACGGCGGTGGCGATAAGGGACTTCTTGAACATGATAGGTTTCCTTGAATGATCTCTTGGGATATGCAAAGGGATGCCTCCTCGCTCGGCGAATAGCGCCGACCTGGAAGACGAGCCATTCGTGGCTTCTTGTTGTATGGCCGAGGACAATATCCCGGGATCATGTCAGGAAGGTGACGATTTCATGCTTGCAGTGAGCTTCACAGAAATGAAAGACGATCAACGTAAGGTGGGACGATATTTCAGCCGGATCTCACATGAAATACGCACTACAAATTGCAGGACTCCACAAGCGCTTCGGCGACACCCTGGCCCTGGGTGGCATCGATCTCGCCCTGCCCCGGGGCCAGGTGCTGGCCCTGCTGGGCCCCTCCGGCTGCGGCAAGACCACCCTGCTGCGCTGCATCGCCGGCCTGGCCGATGCCGATGACGGCGAGATTCACCTCGATGGCGAGTGCGTCGCCGCTCCCGGCCGCCACCTGAGCCCCGACGACCGCCGCCTGGGCATGGTCTTCCAGGACTACGCCCTGTGGCCCCATATGAGCGTCTACCAGAACGTGGCCTTCCCGCTGGAGATGCAGGGTGTGAAGGCCAACGCGCGCCGCCCCCAGGTAGAATGGGCGCTTTCGCTGGTGGGGCTTGCCGACTACGCCGAGCGTGCCCCCGGCGCCCTCTCCGGCGGCCAGCAGCAGCGGGTGGCGCTGGCCCGGGCCATCGTCGCCAGGCCTCGCCTGCTGCTGATGGACGAGCCCCTCTCCAACCTCGACAAGGGCCTGCGCGAAAGCCTGGCTCTGGAGATTCGCAGCCTGATCGAGGAACTCAGCCTGACCGCGGTGTTCGTCACCCACGATCAGCACGAGGCCTTCGCCCTGGCCGACCGGGTCGCCGTGCTGCAGCAGGGGCGCCTGCAGCAGGTCGATTCGCCGGAGGCGCTCTTCCACACCCCGGCCACGCCGGCCATCGCCGACTTCGTGGACGCCGGCACCCTCCTCGACGGCCGGCTCGATGCCTGCGGCCTGGCCATCGCCGATACCCGGCTGCCGATGACCGCGGCCTGCGGCTACCGAGGGGAGGTGCGCCTGCTGCTGCCGCGCCGGGCCCTGCACCTCTGCGCCCCCGATGACGGCCGGCTGCGCGCGCGCATCACCGGCCGCCTGTTCCAGGGTGAGCACCTGTCACTTCAGCTCACCCTGGCCGATGGCAGCGCCCTCAAGCTGCATGCCCTCCACGCGCCGGAGCGCGGCTGCCAGGTAGGGATCGACATCGATGTCAGTGCCCTGCGCGCCTGGGATGACCAGAGCCGCCTGCTCGACCTGATGCCCCACGCCGACGTGGCGGCCGCCGCCACCGGCTGATTCTTCCACTCTCGCTCAAACCCTGATCCCGGAGATTCACATGTTCCCCCTGAAACCCCTCGCCCTCGGCGCCTGCCTGCTCGCCCTGCCGGGCCTTGCCGCCGCCGGTGCCCTGACCGTCTACTCCGCCGGCCCCGGCGCGCTGATCGAGGACCTCGCCGCCGACTTCACCGACCAGACCGGCATCGAGGTCAACGTCTTCCAGAGCACCACCGGCCAGGTGATGGCACGCCTGGAGTCCGAACAGGCCAATCCGCTGGCCGACGTGGTGGTGTCCGCCTCCTGGGACAGCGCCGAATCGCTCCACGCGGATGGCCTCCTGCACGAATACCGCTCGCCCAACGCCGAGACGGTGCCCGACTTCCTCAAGAGCGACCACTACGTGGCCCAGGGGGTCTCGGCCCTGGCCTTGGTATGGAACCGGGACAGCAGCGTGCCTCAGCCGGCCGACTGGAGCGACCTCACCGATGCCGCCTACCGCGACCAGGTGACCATGCCCGACCCGGCCCAGTCCGGCGCCGCCTTCGAGCTGATCACCGGCCTGCTCACCGCCCTGGGCGAGGAGGCCACCTGGTCGCTGATGGACGCACTCGCCGACAACGAGATGATCGTTCCCGGCCCCAACGCCCGCGCCCTCAACCCGGTGCTGCAGGGCGCCAAGTCGGTGGTGTTCGGCGCGGTGGACTACATCTCACTGGGCCAGCAGGCCGAGGGCGAGGCCATCGAGGTGATCTTCCCCGAGAGCGGCACCGTGATCGCCCCGCGGCCGATGATGATCCTCGCCTCCACCGCCATGCCCGACGAGGCCGAGCGGTTCGTCGACTTCGTGCTCTCCGAGCAGGGCCAGGCGAGGGTCGCCGAGCGCTATCTGATGCCGGCTCGCACCGACATCGAGGCGCTGCGCCCGACCCTCGAGGAGCTGACCCTGATCGAGGTGGACAACGAGGCCATGAATGCCCAGCGCGACGCCATCCTCACCCGCTTCCGCGAGGCCACGGGGAGCTGATGCCGGCACCTGTCATCTCCCGCCTGCCCCGGATCACCGGGGCAGGCGTCGTCATGCTGCTGACCGCCACCGCCCTGCTGCTGCTGGTGGGGCTGCCGCTGCTCTACGTGGTGCTTCAGGCGATCTTTCCCGGCTGGTCGCGGGGGGAGCTGGCCGGCGCCTTCAGCCTGTTCGTGCCGCTGCTCTCCGACCCGGCGCTGCTGGGACTCCTCGGCAATACCCTTCGCCTGGGCCTCGTGGTGGTGCTCGTCTGTGCCCTGCTGGCCATCCCGCTGGGTGCACTGCGCGCCCTGGCCCGGGTGCCCGGCGGGGCCGCCTGGGACCTGATCTTCCTGATCCCCTTCATGATCCCGCCCTACATCGCGGCCCTCTCCTGGATGCTGACGCTGCAGCCGCGGGGCTACGCCGAGCAGCTCACCGGGTTCTCCGCCAGCGGCTTCCTGTTCTCCTTCTCCGGCATCGTCTTCGTGATGGTGCTCAACGTCTTCCCGGTGGTCTATTTCGCGGTGTCGCGCACCATGATGAGCGTCGGCGGACGCTACGCCTCGGCCGCCCGGGTCAGCGGTGCCGGGGCCTGGCGCGCCTTCTGGCGCATCACCCTGCCGCTCTCCACTCCCGGCATCGCCGCCAGCCTGCTGCTGGTCTTCGCCCTGACCATCGAGGAGTTCGGCACGCCGGCCACCCTGGGCGCCCAGGCGGGCTACAAGGTACTGGTCACCGGCATCCACGAGCGCTTCTCTGACTGGCCCATCGACATCCCGGGTGCGGCGGTGCTCTCGCTGCTGCTGGTGATGCTGGCCATGGCCGCCTTCTACCTGCAGCACTGGCTGGTGACGCGACGCTCCTTCGTCAGCCAGACCGGCAAGCCGGCGGCGGTGGACCGCATCGAGCTGGGCCCCTGGCGCTGGCCGGTGCTGGCGCTGTTCGCTCTGGTGGGGGTGGTGTCGGTGGGCGTGCCGATCCTGGCCGTGCTGGCCACCGCCTTCACCGGCACCCTCTCCGGCGGCCTGACCCCGGAAAACCTTTCGCTGCGCCACTTCGAAGCGCTTTTCGCGAACCGCGGCGGCGCGCTGCAGGCGCTCTCCACCAGCCTGGGGCTTGCCATCGGTGCGGCGCTGCTCACCGGAGTGCTGGGGGCCTTGGTGGGTTATCTCGTGGTGCGCGCCCGCCTGCGAGGCAGGGGGCTGCTCGACCTGCTCTCGCTCTTGCCCAACACCATGCCCGGCATCGTGGTGGCCGTGGGGCTGATCCTGGCCTGGAACCAGAGCTGGTGGCCGATTCAGGTCTACAACACCGGCGCCATGCTGCTGCTCGCCTATGCCTGCCTGCTGCTGCCCTATCCGGTGCGCTACGCCTCGGCGGCCTTCCGCCAGATGGGCGAGAGCCTGGAGGCCGCGGCCCGGGTGTGCGGCGCCGGCTTCTTCACCGCCTTCCGGCGCATCCTGCTGCCGGCCCTGGCGCCCAGCCTGACCGTCTCCATGCTGCTGGTCTTCGCCATCGCCTCCCGGGAGCTCGTCGCCTCGCTGATGGTGGCGCCCGCCGGCATGCGCACGGTCTCCACCTTCGTGTTCGGCCAGTTCGAGCAGGGCTCCCCCGGCGTCGGCATGGCGATGAGCGCCGTGGCGATCTTCACCACCACGGCACTGCTGGTCGCGCTGACGGTCTTCAGCCGTAAGCGGCTGCCGATCGCGGGGTAGACTGCGCGGCAAGGCTCACAGGCTCTCTCCAATCCAGCCGCTCCCACCCCTCGACCCGGGCCACCTCGGCCAGCACCGGGTCGGGGTTGACCGCCACCGGGCGATCCACCCGGTTGAGCAGCGGCAGGTCGTTCTGGGAGTCGGAGTAGAAGCAGAGGTGGCTGGCGACGGCGTTGCGCTCGGCCAGCCAGCTTTCCAGGCGCGTGACCTTGCCGCCCCGGTAGGAGAGCACCCCGGTGGTGGCGCCGGTGAAGCGCCCGGCCGCAAGCGCAGGCTCCACGGCAATCACCTGCTCGATGCCCAGTTGCCTGGCCACTGGGCCCACCAGGTGCCGCGACGAGGCGGAGATCAGCAGCGGCAGGTCGCCATCATCGCGATGGCGGGCCACCAGTTCGCGTCCCTGAGGAAAGAGGCGCGGTGCGATCCGCTCGGCCACGAAGGCCTCGACCTCGGCGGCGACCTCCTCCTCGTGGCGCCCCGTCAGCGGCGACAGCGTCACGGCCAGGTACTGCTCCAGCTTGAGCCGGCCGGCGTGGTAGGCCGCGTTCATCGCCTGGGTACGGGCGAGATACTCGCCGGGGGCGTCGATCCAACCGCACTCCACCATCCAGTCGTTCCACAGCGCGCTGCAGTCGCCATCCAGCAAGGTGTCGTCGAGGTCGAAGAGGGCAAGGCGCATGACGGTCTCCAGTTACCCGGTGGTTCAGGAAGGCCCATAGCCTGGGCCAGACCGGTGACAAAGGCATGACCGGCACGACCTGTCACGGCACTGCCATCTAGCCGTCACGCCATCGCCAACCGACTGACACCGCCCCGCCACTACGTCGTCACCTTCCGCGGCTAATGTCTTGCGAGGTTTCAGAACGGCCATCCGCCGCCCACGACATCGCAAGGAGAGCCCCATGTTCGTACCCACACTGAAAGGCCTGGCCGCCGGCATCGCCGCCGCTACCCTATCGCTGTCCGCTCACGCCGCCGTGGAGGTCCAGTGGTGGCACGCCATGGGCGGTGAGCTCGGTGAGATCCTTGAAGGCATCACCGAGGAGTTCAACGCCTCCCAGGACGACTACCGGGTGAACCCCAGCTACCGCGGCAACTACACCGAGACCATGACCGGCGCCATCGCCGCCTTCCGTGCCCGCCAGCAGCCGCATATCCTTCAGGTCTTCGAGGTGGGTACCGGCACCATGATGGCCGCTGAGGGGGCCATCTACCCCATCCACGCGCTGATGGAAGACCACGGCCGAGCCTTCGACCGCGAGGCCTTCCTGCCGGCGGTAGTGGGCTACTACACCGATACCCGCGGCAACATGCTCTCCTTCCCCTTCAACTCCTCCACGCCGATCCTCTATCTCAACCGCGACGCCTTCGACGCCGCGGGCCTGAACGGCACGCCCGAGACCTGGGAGGAGGTCGTCGCGGCCTCCCGCCGGCTGCGCGAGAGCGAAGCGGCCCGCTGCGGCTTCACCACCTCCTGGCCGAGCTGGGTGATGCTGGAGAACTTCTCCGCCATGCACGACTCGCCCCTGGGCACCCGGGAGAACGGCTTCGGCGGCCTGGATACCGAACTCGTCTTCGACAACGGTCTGGTGGCGAGCCACTGGGACAACCTCAAGGCGTGGCAGGACGAAGGGGTCTTCCGCTGGGGCGGTCCGGGGCCGGGGGATGACGCCGCGCCGATGTTCTACTCGGGCGAGTGCGCCATGTTCTTCGGCTCCTCCGCCTCCCGGGCCGGGGTGCTGGCCAACGCCGACTTCGAGGTGGGATTCGCCATGCAGCCCTACTACGCGGAGGTAGAGGGCGCCCCCCAGAACTCCATCATCGGCGGCGCCACCCTCTGGGCCCTGCAGGGCCACAGCGACGAGGAGTACGAGGCCGTGGCCGCCTTCTTCGAGTATCTTTCGCGGCCCGAGGTGCAGGCCGACTGGCACCAGCGCACCGGCTACCTGCCGATCACCCAGGCCGCCTGGGAGCTGAGCGAGGCGCAGGGCTTCTACGCCGAGAATCCCGGCGCCGACGTCTCCATCCGGCAGATGAACCTCAACCCGCCCACGGAGAACTCCAAGGGGCTGCGCTTCGGCAACTTCGTGCAGATCCGCGACATCATCTCCGAGGAGCTGGAGGCGGTGATGAGCGGCCAGAAGGACGGCGAGCAGGCCAGCGCCGACGCCGCCCGCCGCGGCAACGCCCTGCTGCGCGACTTTGAAGCCGCCAACCGCTGAGCCCTGCCTTCGCGCCCCCTCCCCGCGGAGGGGGCGCCTGTTTTCCGTCGCTTCGAGCCTTCCGATGCAGACCAAACGCATGACCTTTCCCGGGCGCTGGCTGCCCTATGCCCTGCTGGCGCCTCAGGTGATCGTCACCCTGATCTTTTTCATCTGGCCCTCGCTGCAGGCGCTTTACATGTCGCTGCTGCGCGAGGACGCCTTCGGCCTCAGCAGCACCTTCGTGGGCCTGGCCAACTTCGCGCGACTCTTCGCCGACGACACCTACCTCGACTCGCTCTCGGTGACCGCGGTATTCGCCATCGGCACCACCCTGCTGTCGATGGCGGCCGCCCTGCTGCTGGCGGCCACCGTCAACCGCATGCTGCGTTCGCGCAACGCCTACACCACCCTGCTGGTGTGGCCCTATGCCATCGCCCCGGCCATCGCCGGGGTGCTCTGGTGGTTCATCTTCAACCCCTCCATCGGCATCGTGCCCTACGCGCTCGAGATGCTGGGCTACCGCTGGAACCACCGCACCTCCGGGGCCGATGCCATGATGCTGGTGATCATCGCCGCCGCCTGGAAGCAGATCGCCTACAACTTCCTCTTCTTCCTGGCCGGGCTGCAGTCGATCCCCCAGTCGCTGATCGAGGCGGCGGCCATCGACGGCGCCGGCCCCGTGAAGCGTTTCTGGACCATCGTCTTTCCGCTGCTCTCGCCCACCACCTTCTTCCTGATGGTGGTCAACGTGGTCTACGCCATGTTCGACACCTTCGGGGTGATCCACGCCACCACCCAGGGCGGCCCCTCCCAGGCGACGAATACGCTGGTCTACAAGGTCTACGCCGATGGTTTCGTGGGCATGAACCTGGGCAGCTCCGCCGCCCAGTCGGTGGTGCTGATGGCGATCGTCATCGCCCTGACCGTGGTGCAGTTCCGCTATATCGAGCGGCGCGTCAATTACTGATCCCGAAAGGAACCTCAGCTATGGTCGAACATCGACCCTGGAGCCAGCTGGCCGCCCACCTGATCCTGATCGCCGGCGTGGCCCTGGTGCTCTTTCCCGTCTATATCGCCATCGTCGCCTCCACCCAGGCGCCGGGGGAATTCCTGCGCGGCACCCTGCCGCTGGTGCCCGGCGGCCACGCCCTGGAGAACTACCGCGCCATGTGGGAGAGCGGCCTCTCTCGCGCCGGGGCGCCCCCCGTGGGCAAGATGCTCGTCAACAGCCTGGTGATGGCGCTGGCGATCACCCTGGGCAAGCTCGTCATCTCGCTGCTCTCGGCCTTCGCCATCGTCTACTTCCGCTTCCCCTTCCGGCTGTTCTTCTTCTGGCTGATCTTCGTCACCCTGATGCTGCCGGTGGAGGTACGCATCATCCCCACCTTCCAGGTGGTGGCGGACCTGGGCATGCTCAACAGCTTCGCCGGACTCTCCATCCCGCTGATCGCCTCGGCCACCGCCACCTTCCTGTTTCGCCAGTTCTTCATGACGGTGCCGGAAGAGCTGCTGGAGGCCGCCCGGGTGGATGGCGCCGGCCCCTTCCGGTTCTTCCGGGACATCCTCCTGCCGCTCTCCATCACCAATATCGCGGCCCTCTTCGTGATCCTGTTCATCTACGGCTGGAACCAGTACCTCTGGCCCCTGCTCATCACCACCGACAGCGACTACTACACCGTGGTGATGGGCATCCAGCGCATGACCACCGCCGCCGACGGCGACCCCCAGTGGCACCTGGTGATGGCCGCGGTGGTGATGGCCGCCCTGCCCCCGGTGCTGGTGATCCTGTTCATGCAGCGCCTGTTCGTGAAGGGCCTGACCGAGACGGAGAAATAAGGATGGCAAGTATCAAGCTCGACGCCCTCGAGAAGACCTACCCCGGCGGCGTCCAGGCGGTGAAGGGCATCGACCTGGAGGTGGCCGACGGCGAGTTCGTGGTGCTGGTGGGCCCCTCCGGCTGCGGCAAGTCGACCCTGCTGCGCATGGTGGCGGGGCTCGAGACCATCAGCTCGGGGGAGCTCCATATCGGCGAGCGCCGGGTCAATGATCTGGAGCCCGCTCGGCGCGATATCGCCATGGTGTTCCAGAACTACGCGCTCTATCCGCACATGACGGTGTTCGACAACCTGGCCTACGGCCTGAAGAACCGCGGCTTCGGGCGCGACGAGATCCGCCGACGGGTGGAGGAGGCGGCGAGAATGCTGGAGATCGAGCCCTTCCTGCCCCGCAAGCCGCGCCAGCTCTCCGGCGGCCAGCGCCAGCGGGTGGCCATGGGCCGGGCCCTGGTGCGCGAGCCCGCGGCCTTCCTGTTCGACGAGCCGCTCTCCAACCTGGACGCCAAGCTGCGGGTGCAGATGCGGGTGGAGATCAAGCGGCTGCAGCGCCGCCTGAAGACCACCAGCCTCTATGTCACCCACGACCAGCTGGAGGCGATGACCCTGGGCGACCGCCTGGTGGTCCTCAACGGCGGGCGCATCGAGCAGGTGGGCACGCCCATGGAGGTCTACGCGCGGCCCGCCTCGCTCTTCGTGGCCACCTTCATCGGCTCGCCGGCCATGAACCTGCTGCCCCTGGAGGCTCTACTGAGCGGCCCGGGCACGGCGGTCCATGGCGCCCTGCTCCACGACCTGCCGTCGGGCACCGGCATAGTCGGCGTTCGCCCCGACGCGCTGCGCCTCGAGCCCCCCCGTGCCCCCCACCTGACCCTTGCGGCCACCCTGGAGCTCTTCGAGGCCGCCGGCGCCGAGAGCCACCTTCATGTGCGCCTGGCCGGCAGCGACCAGACCCTGGTGATCCGCACCGCCGGCCAGCCCCCGGTAGCCGAGGGCCAGCGCCTGCACGTCCATATCACCCGCGACGCCCTGCACCCCTTCCATCGGGAGAGCGGCCGGCGCCTCGACGAACCACCCGGGGCCAGGGAGCAAGCCGCCTGATCGCCAGGGTCCGACACTACCTCAGTGCGCGCGCTCAGGCGCCGTGGTAGCCGTCCTCCTCGGGGCTTTCGTGGGCGCCCGGGGGCAGCTCGGCGGCCCAGGCCATGGCGGCGGCGTGATCGCGAAGGGGGAAGGTACGGATCTCCACGGCCTTGAAGAGCCGCTCCTCCAGGTCGGCGACCAACTGGATCCAGGCCTGGTCGGTGACCACAGCGGCACGGTGGTAGTGGTCGAGGTCGCCGAGCTGGGTCAGGCCGTAGCCGACGTCCTTGAGCAGGGCGGTCAGGGTCATCAGCCGCAGGTCGTCGATCTCGACCACCAGGCTGATCAGCGGGTGATTGCGCTTGGCGGCCTCGATGGCATCGATGGCGCGCTGCAGCTCGCTGCCGGTCACGATGCCCCCTGCCTTCATCGCCACGACATGCTCTGCCGGGTGGGTGATCAGGTCCAGCATGGGCACTCTCCTCGAATCCGGAGCCCGACGGGCTCGTTCACCCTCAGCATAGCGCGCCGCCGGCATCACGAAAGCGTCACGGTAGCGCGCCAGCATGGGCGAAACCCACCGGGAGAGCCCACAGCATGCCTCGACGCCCGCGCAAGCCGCTCAGCGAAGCGGAGGTGGAGTACCTGATCCGGCTGGCCAGGGGCAACGCGCTGGCCCAGCAGATCCGGGCCGAACGGCGGGCGCCAATCGGCTCGATGCTCCAGGTGGCCACCTGCGCTGCCGAGGCCCGGCCGGGCGCCTTGAGGGTCCTGATGCTGTCGGACGTCTACTTTCCGCGCATCAACGGGGTCTCCACCTCCATCGCCAGCTTTCGCGGTGCCCTCCAGCGCCAGGGCCACTCGGTCACCCTGGTCTGCCCCGGCTATCCGCTGGGCCAGGTGGACGAGCCGGGGGTGCTGCGCATCGCCTCCCGTGCCGTGCCCGGGGATCCGGAGGACCGCATGATGCGCTACCGGGAGCTCCTGGCCCTGGCGGCGCCGCTCGCCGAGCAGGCCTTCGACCTGATCCATGTGCACACCCCCTTCGTGGCCCACCATGCCGGCATCCGCCTGGGGCGACGCCTGGGCGTGCCGGTGGTGGCCACCTATCACACCCTCTTCGAGGAGTACCTGCACCACTATGTGCGCTGGCTGCCACGGCGCTGGCTGCGCTTCGCCGCCCGGCGCTTCTCGGTGCGCCAGTGCCACCAGCTGAGCGGCGTGATCGCTCCGTCACAGGCCATGCGGGCGGCGCTGTCCCGCTACGGGGTGACCACTCCCATAGCGGTGATTCCCACCGGGCTGGCCCTGGAGGCCTTCACCCACCCCCATGAGGAGAGCGACTTCCGCTGCCGCTACGGCCTGCCGGCCCGGGCACGGCTGCTGCTCTTCGTGGGGCGTGCCGCCCACGAGAAGAACATCGGCTTCCTGATCGAGATGCTGCCCCTGGTGCTGGCGGAACATCCGGAGACTCGCCTGATCATCACCGGCGAGGGCCCCGCCCGGAACGCGCTGGAGCGCCAGGCCCGTGAGGCTGGCCTGGCGGATGCCGTGATGTTTCTCGGCTACCTGGACCGCGACGGCCCCCTGCAGGCGGCCTATCGCGCTGCGGATCTCTTCGTCTTCGCCTCGCGCACCGAGACCCAGGGGCTGGTGCTGCTGGAGGCCATGGCCCTGGGCACGCCGGTGGTCTCGACCGCGGTGATGGGCACCCGGGAGGTGCTCGTCGAGGGCGAAGGCTGCCTGATCGCCGAGGAGAGCCACCCCGACTTCGCCGCCAAGGTGAATCGGGTGCTGGCCGACGACACCCTGCGCCGCCGACTGGCCGAGCGGGGCCGCGTCCATGCGGCGGGCTGGCACGAGGATGCCAGGGCCGCAGAGCTGGCCGGGCTCTACCGCAGCGTCACCGACCAGGCTTGACCAGTGGCCATGTAATCACCGCGTCATCCCCTCTTCACCTGCCAGCCATCTGATCGACCACGGGCTGTCATGGTCACGGGGCAGAGTAGGGGCCGTTCCCGTTCCAACCACTCCCGTCATCGCGCCCTGGAGTCAACATGACCGCCTCTCAACTGAACCGCACCCTGCTGGCCAGCGCCATCGCCGGCCTCTTCGCCGCCGCCAGCCTGACCGCCAGCGCCAACCTGGCACCGCGCTTCACCGACGCCAACGGCGACCTGGTGGCCGATGCACCGACCGACGAATCCCGGTGGGTCGATCCCGCCACCCTGGTGTTCTCCTATACCCCGGTGGAGGATCCAGCCGTCTACGCCGAGGTCTGGGCCGACTTCCTCGAGCACATGGAAGAGGTCACCGGCAAGCGGGTGCAGTTCTTCCCGGTACAGTCCAACGCCGCCCAGCTGGAGGCCATGCGCGCCGGTCGCCTGCACGTGGCCGGTTTCAATACCGGCTCCAACCCCATCGCGGTGAACTGCGCGGGCTTCGTCCCCTTCGCCATGATGGCCGGCGAGGACGGCAGCTTCGGTTACGAGATGGAGATCATCACCTGGCCGGGCAGCGGCATCGAGTCCGTCTCCGACCTGTCCGGCCGCGGCATGGCCTTTACCTCGCCCACCTCCAACTCCGGCTTCAAGGCGCCCTCGGCCCTGCTGGAGAGCGAGTTCGGCCTGGTGCCGGACGAGGACTTCGAGACCGCCTTCTCCGGCTCCCACGACAACTCCATCCTGGGCGTGGTCAACCGGGACTACGACGCCGCCGCCATCGCCAACTCGGTCTCCAACCGCATGCTGGCCCGGGGCGTCATCAACGAAGGCGACTACGAGATCCTCTACACCTCCCAGACCTTCCCCACCACCGGCTACGGGCACGTCTACAACCTTCACCCCGAGCTCGCCGAGAAGGTCAGGGACGCCTTCTTCAGCTATGACTGGGAGGGCAGCGCCCTGGCGGCCGAATTCGCCAACTCCGGCGAATCCCAGTTCATCCCCATCACCTTCGAGGAGCACTGGGCAGTGATCCGCACCATCGATGAGGCGAACGGCGTGACCTACGACTGCAACTGATTCACGCGGGCGCCGGCAGCCTCACTGCATCGGAATCTGGCTACACAAGCAGCACAGGCCAGGAGGGCCTCGCTCTCCTGGCCTGTGCGCGTAAGGACGACACACCATGCTGACTCTTTCCCAGGTCACCAAGCGCTACCCCACCGGGGACCGTGCGCTGACCGATATCGATCTGACCCTGCCGCGGGGCCAGGTGATGGCACTGATCGGCCCCTCCGGGGCCGGCAAGAGCACCCTGATCCGCTGCGTCAACCGCCTGGTGGAACCCACCAGCGGCAGCATCCGGCTGGAGGAGACGGAGCTGACCCGTCTCTCCGGCAACGCCCTGCGCCGGGCGCGTCGGGCCATGGGCATGATCTTCCAGGAGTACGCCCTGGTGGATCGCCTGACGGTCATGGAGAACGTGCTCTCCGGCCGGCTCGGCTACGTGGGCTTCTGGCGCAGCTTCCTGCGCCGCTACCCCGCCGATGACATCGCCGAGGCCTTCCGCCTGCTGGAGCGAGTGGGCCTGCCCCACGCCATGGACAAGCGCGCCGACGCCCTCTCCGGCGGCCAGCGCCAGCGGGTCGGCATCGCCCGGGCATTGATCCAGAGCCCCCGGCTGCTGCTGGTGGACGAACCCACGGCGAGCCTGGACCCCAAGACCTCCCGGCAGATCATGCGCCTGATCCGCGAGCTGTGCGCCGAGCGGGAGCTGGCCGCCATCATCAACATCCATGACGTCGAGCTGGCCCGGCAGTTCGCCGACCGCATCGTCGGCCTGCGCGCCGGCGAGATCGTCTTCGACGGGCGGCCGGAGGCGCTGGATGCCGAGACCCTCACCACCATCTATGGCGAAGAGAACTGGGGCGACACCCGAGCGCAGGAGGAGTCGCCAGGCACACCTGCCGGCGCATCGGCCTCCGCGCCCCCTGCCCGGCTGACCCTGGCCAGCGGAGGCGCCTCATGAACCGCCAGGCCCTGGCCCAGGCAGGCCGCTGGCGGCGCCGGCCGCTGATCGAGAATCCCCGGCTGCGCTGGGGACTCGCCCTGGGCCTGGCCGTCTACCTGGCGCTGGCCCTTTCCACCATCGACGTCAACTGGGCACGGGTCGCCGAGGGCGCCAGCCGCGGGCTGAACTTTCTGGCCGCCTTCGCCCAGCCGGACTTCGTCTCGCGACGGGGCGACATCCTCGACGGCATCCTCGAGAGCCTGACCATGACGCTCACCTCCACGGTGATCGGCGTGGCCCTGGCCATTCCGGTTGGGCTCGGCGCCGCGCGCAATATCGCCCCCTGGCCGGTCTACTACCTCTGCCGCGGCATCATCACGCTGTCACGCACCTTCCAGGAGATCATCATCGCCATCCTCTTCGTGGTGATGTTCGGCTTCGGCCCCCTGGCCGGCATGCTCACCCTGGCCTTCGCCACCATCGGCTTCATGGCCAAGCTGCTCGCCGAGGATATCGAGGACCTGGATTGGCGCCAGGTGGAGGCGGTGCGCGCCACAGGAGCGAGCTGGTGGCAGACCATGAACCATGCCGTGCAGCCCCAGGTAATGCCGCGGCTCATCGGGCTCTCCCTGTACCGCCTGGACATCAACTTCCGCGAATCGGCAGTGATCGGCATCGTCGGGGCAGGCGGCATCGGCGCCACCCTCAACACCTCCATCAGCCGCTACGAGTACGACACCTCGGCGGCCATCCTGCTGATCATCATCGCCATCGTGCTGCTGTGCGAGTACTCCTCGAGCCACGTGCGGCGCTGGACCCAGTAAGCCTCGGAGCCCCTCATCATGCCCATTTCAACGTCGCCGCAGGGCACGCCAACCTGGCGCCTGCGCACCTCCCGCGCCCAGTGGCTGCAGTATCTCGGCTGGCTGGCCGGGGCCTGCCTCTTCCTGCTCTGCTGGAAGCTGATCTCCGACAACACCATGTGGGTGTTCGTGGAGGACGCCGGCCGCCAGGGCAGCGACCTGATCGGCCGCATGCTGCCGCCGGAGTGGCGCTACGCCCAACGGCTCTGGAAGCCGATGTGGGACACCCTCAACATCGCCACCCTGGGTACCCTGCTGGGCATCGCCATGGCCTTTCCGGTGGCCTTCCTGGCCGCCCGCAACACCACGCCCCATCCCCTCGTGCGCAGCGCCGCCCTGCTGGTCATCGTCTCGTCACGCTCCATCAACTCGCTGATCTGGGCCATGCTGCTGGTGACCATCCTGGGCCCGGGGGTGCTGGCGGGGATCATCGCCATCGCGCTGCGCTCCATCGGCTTCGTCGGCAAGCTGCTCTATGAGGCCATCGAGGAGATCCACCCCACCCCGGTGGAGGCGATCAGCGCCACCGGCGCCGGCCGCCTGCAGGTGATGAGCTACGGGGTGCTGCCCCAGGTGATGCCCGCCTTCGCCGGCATCAGCGTCTACCGCTGGGACATCAACATCCGCGAGTCCACGGTGCTGGGGCTGGTCGGCGCCGGGGGCATCGGGCTGCAGCTCAACGCCGCCATCAACGGCCTGGCCTGGAACCAGGTCAGCGTGATCTTCCTGATGATCTTCGCCACCGTGCTGGTGTCGGAGTGGATCTCCGCCCGGGTGCGCCACGCCATCATCTGAGCCAACCCACGAACCACTGAGCAGGAACAGGACCATGCGCTTTCCCGATGCCGAGGTGACCACCCTCGACCTGATCCGCCACGGCGAGCCGGTGGGCGGTCGGATGCTGCGCGGCACCACCGACCACCCCCTGAGCGAGCGGGGCTGGCAGCAGATGCAGGAGGCCACCGCCGCCCTGATGACGAACGGCACCCCGCCCTGGGACGCCATCGTCACCTCGCCCCTCTCGCGCTGCCGGGAATTCGCCCTCTGGCTCGGTGAGCACCACGACCTGCCGGTGACGGTGGTACCGGGCCTTGCCGAGATGGCCCTGGGGGAGTGGGAGGGGAAGACCCACGCAGAGGCGCGGGCGCTGGAGGCCGGCGTGGATCGCCAGGCGGCGCTGTGGAGCGATCCCAGCCGCCAGGCCCCGCCCGGCGGTGAGGCACCGGCATCCTTCGATGCCCGGGTAGGCAACGCCTGGCGGGCGCTGCTGGCAGCACCGCCCGGACGGCACCTGCTGGTGGTCTGCCACCTCTTCGTCACCAACGCCCTGCTGCGCCAGGTGCTGGAGCAGCCGATCTCGCGCCTGCTGGCCTTCGACCTGCCCTACGCCGCCACCTGCCGCATCCGCCACGAGCGCCACGCCCTGGGCGCGACCAGCCTGGTAGAGTGGATCGGGCGCTGATCGGCTACCAGGGCAGTGGCTCGCCGTTGCTGTGCCAGAAGGTGCCGGTGGTCGCGAGGGTCAGCGCCTCGATGCGTGCGGCGATGCCGGCGGCGGCCTCCTCCGGGGCGATCAGCCCGCCGAAGTTGACCATGCGGGTCTGCACATAGCCGGGGTGGAGCTGGACCACGGCGATGCCGCGGGGCTTGAGATCCATGGCCAGCGACCTGCCGAAGGCGTTGAGCGCCGCCTTGGAGGCGCGATAGCCGTAGCGGCCGCCGGAGTCGTTGTCGGCAATGGAGCCCATGCGGCTGGTGATATTGGCCACCTTGCTGCCCTCGGCCAGGTTATCGAGCAGCGCCTCGGTGACCCGCAGCGGCGCATAGGCGTTGATCTCCATCTGCTCACGGATCGAGTCGAAGTCGAGCTCGCCCAGGCGCTCGTCCTTGAGCAGGCCGGCGTTGTTGATCAGCAGCGCGAGGCGCTGCCCTTCCAGCTCCACGGCGAGCCGCGCCACGTCTTCCAGCCGGGTCACGTCGATGCCCTCGATGACCCGCTCGGCCACCTGGTGCAGCTCGGCGGTCTCCTCGCCGCTGCTGCGGCAGACCCCGATGACCCTCCAGCCAGCCTCCCGATAGTGGCGGGCCAGGGCCAGGCCGACGCCGCGGTTGGCGCCGGTGATCAGTACGGTGGAAGCCATGACACTCTCTCTCCTTTACGGTTTACTGAAGGAGACACTGTCGCACTCGGCCAGCGGCTGCAAGAGGTCCCATTGCATCAAAGAGGACCTTTTCGGTACTCTTTGGCCTGTTTCGCCACTCTGCCATTTTCCGGCCGGAGCCGTGTCCAGGACCCGTCATGCAGACCAACTCAGAGAAGCATCAGGCCACCCGCCGAGTCACCCTGCTCTCCGTGGCGGTGAACTGCGTCCTGGGGGTGGCCAAGATCATCGTAGGCTGGCTGGTCGGCTCCGCCGCCCTGGTGGCGGACGGCGTGCACTCCTTCTCCGACCTGGTGACCGACGGCTTCGTGTTGGCCGCCTCCCACTATGGCCACCAGGGGCCCGACCACGACCACCACTACGGCCATGGCCGCATCGAGACCCTGGCCACGCTGTTCCTGGGCAGCGTGCTGATCTTCGTGGCCGGCGCCATCGTCTGGTCGAGCGCCGAGCGGCTGATCGCTGCCGCCGATATCCCGCCGCCGGGCTACTGGGCGATCCTGCTGACCGTTCTGGCCCTGCTGGCCAAGGAGTGGCTGTTCCATCTCACCCGGCGCGTGGCCCAGCGCATCGGGTCGAAGATGCTGGAGGCCAACGCCTGGCACCATCGCAGCGACGTCTTCTCCACCGGCGTGGTGCTGATCGCGCTGCTCGGCAGCCAGTTCGGCGCCACCTGGATCGACACCCTGGCGGCCGTGGTCGTGGGGCTGCTGGTGGGCAAGGTGGGCTGGGACCTGCTGTGGGAGTCCGGCCGCGAGCTGGTGGATACCGCCCTGCCGGTGGCCCAGCAGGAGGCGATGCGGGACGTGGCGCTCGGCGTGCCCGGGGTGGAGGGCATCCACGACCTGCGCACCCGCCAGTCCGCCGGCCGCACCATGCTCGACCTCCACGTGGTGGTCTCGCCGCGCATCAGCGTCTCCGAGGGCCATGAGATCGGCAACGAGGTGAGCCGCCGCCTGCGCGAGGCCTTCCCCGGGCTGACCGACCTCACCTTTCACGTCGACCCCGAGGATGACGCCGGCGAAGGCGACCCCAGCCAGCTCCCCGGCCTGCCGCTGCGCCCCGCGGTGGAGACGGCCCTGGCCGAGCGCTGGGCGGGGCTGCCGGAGTGGCAGTGGCTCCTCGACCTGGAGCTCCACTACCTGGAGGGCGCCGTGACCGTGGTGGCCTGCATCGACGAGGACTCGCCCCTGGAGAGCCGGGAGGCCGCCCGGCGCCTCGCATACGCCGCCGAAGACCTCG
>Ga0209075_1001938_pt1 | contig 18860 bp, 11 predicted proteins | sample Stecom2011_FD_187523 | JGI IMG/M metagenome (GOLD analysis project Ga0209075, IMG submission 187523) | Agricultural soil microbial communities from Utah to study Nitrogen management - Steer compost 2011 (SPAdes) (version 2) | ecosystem: Environmental > Terrestrial > Soil > Agricultural land...
ATATCGTGGGCGAGCTGCGCGGTTATCTCCGGGAAAAAATACATATCTGAAAAGGTGGTGGTGCCCGTACGCAGCATCTCTGCCATTGCCAGCCGGGAGCCATCCAGCACGAACGGCTCGCTCACAAAGCGGGCTTCTGCGGGCCAGATATGGTTATTGAGCCAGTCCATCAGGGGCAGGTCGTCTGCCAGCCCCCGGAACAGGGACATCGCGGTGTGGCCATGCAGATTGATCAGGCCTGGCATCACCACGTGCTGATCCAGATTGAGGGTCTCCCGGGTCCGGAACTGGTGGTCTGCCGTGGCGGCGGGTACAACGGCCAGAATACGGTTGCCCTGCAGGATCACAGCCTGATGCTCCAGTACCACCCCAAAGGGTTCGATGGGGATCAGCCAGCGGGCATTAATCCGGGTATCGGCCGCGGTGATGGTCTGTGCCGTCATTAACCTGCCTTGCTCTGGGGGCACGGGATCGGTGCCATGAAATTCAACTGGGAAGTATAACCAGCCGGCCCCGGCAGAACTACCCCGTGCACCGGGCCGATAGAGGTATAAACCGGGAATAAGGCGTTATACTGCGATGCTGTAATTTTCTGACGGAGACTCTGATGCCGAACACCCCTTCCCCGAGCTCTGCCGGCACGGTCGCAATACGTTGGTACGGTGACCGCCTTGAGCTGCTTGATCAACGTGTACTGCCCGCGGAAGAGTGCTGGCTGGCCATGGATAGCCCTGATGAGGTGGCCCGCTGCATTACCGGGATGGTGGTGCGGGGGGCTCCGGCGATTGGTATCAGTGCCGCCTATGGGGTTGCGCTGGCCGCTCGTCAGGCTACTGAAGCGAACTGGCGGGACGAGATTGTACGGGCCATTGGGGTCCTTGCCCGCTCCCGGCCTACGGCGGTGAATCTGTTCTGGGCTCTGGACCGGATGAGTGGGGTACTCAGGGGCTGCGAGACACTGGCGCAGGCGGTACCGCGTCTGGCCCGGGAGGCCGTTGCTATCCATGAGGAAGACCTGGCGGCCAACCTGGCGATGGCGAGTCACGCCCTGGACGTGATCGGTGCGCAGGGCCCGGTTGGTGTTCTGACCCACTGCAACACCGGGGCTCTGGCGACAGGGGGGTACGGTACCGCGCTGGGGGTTATCCGGCGGCTGCATGAACATCAGCGCCTGAGCCGCGTCTATGCCGACGAAACACGGCCCTGGTTACAGGGCAGTCGGTTGACCGCCTGGGAGTTGTCGCGGGATGGCATTCCGGTAACGCTTAACGCGGACGGTGCAGCGGCCGCCATTATGGCCAGTGGCAAGGTTGACTGGGTGGTGGTGGGTGCCGACCGCATTACCGCCAACGGCGACGTGGCCAACAAGATTGGCACCTATAGTCTGGCGGTGCTGGCCCGGTATCATCGGGTCGGGTTTATGGTGGTGGCCCCATCCAGCACGGTGGATATGGCGCTGGACTCTGGCCAGCAGATTCCGATTGAGGAGCGCGAAGGCACAGAGGTTCGGGAGATCGGGGGAGTAGCACTGGCCCCGAGGGGAGTAGAGGTATTCAATCCGGTGTTCGACGTGACGCCGGCCAGTCTGATCGATGTGATTGTCACAGAGAAGGGTGCCATCCGGCACCCGACCCGTGACGCCATGACGGCGTTATTCGCCTGATCCGGCCTTCGCCGTGTAGTGGGCGGCGGGCTGGATCGACGCCATGCGTCGGTCCAGCTCCAGCATGTCGGCCATGATATGGCCGCCCTCGCGGATAACAAAATCCAGTTCCTCGTCGGTGGTGTCCAGATCCGCCGCCCGCTCGTCCTGCCATTGCTCCAGTTCCTCGATCGACTCGAACGGCTCCTCGTCGCGTAACTCCCGGCGGGCGTTGGCGATGGCCAGACGGGTTTTCTCGATGTCCTGGTGTTGCTCCTTGCGCTTGTCGAAATTGAGCGTCACGTAGTCCATTCCCCGTTGCTCATTCAGGAATTCGATCTCCTTCTGGAGCAGGGCAAATTCCGGACTGGCGGCAAAGCGTGCTTCATGACGCTGGCGCAGCTCGTCGATCATCGGGCTGAAATCAAAGTAGCGGCTGTGGGGCACCGCTTCAATCTGATCCCAGGGTAAGGCATGGTCGAGCGCGTCTTCGCCAATACGGTTGTTGTCGATCCGGGAGGGAATCTCGATGTCCGGGATCACACCCCGGTGCTGGGTTGAGCCTCCGGATACCCGGTAGAATTTCGATTGGGTGATTTTCAGCTGGCCATGGTTCAGCGGGCGAACGGCCTGCACGGTACCCTTGCCGAAGGTTTGCGAGCCGACCACCAGTCCGCGGCCGTAATCCTGGATGGCACCGGCAAAAATCTCTGAGGCCGAAGCGCTCATGCGGTTAACCAGAACCACCAGCGGGCCATCGTAAACGACGGTCGGGTCTTCGTCGTGCAATACCTGGACATCGTTGTTGGCGTTGCGGATCTGTACCGTGGGGCCCTGATCAATAAACAGGCCCACCAGATCGTTGGCTTCGTGCAGGGCACCGCCACCGTTGTTACGCAGATCCATCACGATGCCATCCACGCCGTCGCTTTTGAGTTTGTTAATCAGCCTGCGCACATCCCGGGTGGTGCTCTTGTAGTTGGGATCGCCGGCCTGCATGGCCTGGAAGTCGGCATAGAAGGTGGGGATGGTAATCACGCCGATGCGGTAATCCTCGCCTTTGCGTTCAAGTTCGATGACTTCACTGCTGGCGCTTTGCTCCTCCAGTTTTACCTCGTCCCGACTGATGTTGATGGAGCGGGTCACGCTTTCATCAGCCGCATTGGCAGGGATCACTTCGAGGGTAACTGTGGAGTTGCGGGGGCCACGGATCAGGTCGACCACTTCGTCCAGGCGCCAACCGATCACATTCACCGGTTGTTCGTCTTCCTGCGCCACGGAGACGATGCGATCGGCCGGCTGGAGCTGGCCTTGTTTGGCCGCCGGCCCGCCGGGCACCAGGCGGACAACCTTGGTGTACTCGTTGTCCGACTGGAGCACCGCGCCGATCCCTTCCAGCGAAAGGCTCATGTTGATATTGAAGTTTTCAGAGGTGCGCGGCGAGAAGTAAGCCGTGTGGGGGTCCCACATACCGGTAAACGCGTTCATGTAAGCCTGGAAGGCGTCCTCACTGCGGGCCTGATAGGCGCGTTTGAGCTGGCCTTCGTACCGGCGGCGCAGGTTGTCCTCTATGGCGTCATCGTCTGTACCGTTCAGGCGCTGCGCCAGAACCGCGTTCTTGATGCGTTTGATCCAGAGCTCATCCAGGGCTGCTTTGTTGGCCTCCCAGGGCGTTTCCGAACGATCTACACGGATCTGGTCGTCGGCCTCGAAGTCGAGCTGGTCAATGCCCTTGTCGATAACCCCGAGGGCAAACTGCAGGCGTTCGGTGATGCGCTTCTGGACCAGATTGTAAATATCAAAGCCCGGTTGGAGCTGGCCGGTCTTGAGGGCAGATCCAAGTCGGCCACGCAGCGCACCCAGCGAATCAATATCCTGTTGAGTGAGGTAAATACGCTGGCTGTCGAGGTAGTTCAGGTAGGCATCAAAGACATCACCCGAGAGCTCATCGCTGATGCCCAGGTTGCGGAAATGGGTGAATTGCAGCTGACGGGCGATGAGGATGTTGGCTCTGGCCTGGTCAATCGTAGGCGCTACCGGCTGAAAGCTGCCCGGGTCCTCAAGCTTTGCCTGCAGGCCGGACAGTCCGGGCACCAGAAAGGCCAGGCCAAGCGTGGCGCACAGGCCGGCTTTCTTCCACGTAGCCATGCGGGTGCGTCGGTGTCTGTTGATGTCCGAAATGCTCATAGATGCATACCTGGCGATACTGGGTGTCTGGGCCTATGGTACAACACTAAGTTACCCAAGACTGGTGAATTTATTGTAGGCAACCGCTACACCTGTTGCCATAGGGCTTGGGTATAGCTTAGTGACAATATATCCATATACGTGGTTTTTAGCGTAGGGAATCCAGCAGGCAAAAGCCCGAAAGAGACGGAGCCGGCGGGGCCTGACCCCCACCGGCTCCCGGGGGTCAGGCAAAGAGGTCGTTGTTTTCGGCGTGCTGCAGCAGGAGGGCGGGCGGGCTGAAACGCTCGCCGTATTGCGCGGCCAGCGCCCGGGCACGTTCGGTAAAGGCACCTGGCCCGTACTGATTCACAAACTGGATAGCGCCCCCGGTCCAGGGCGCATACCCGATGCCGAAAATACTGCCGATATTGGCGTCTTCCACGGTTCTCAGTACGCCTTCCTCCAGGCAGCGGATGGTCTCGATCGCCTGGATAAAAAGAAGGCGGTCCTTGAGCTCCTGAAGCTCCACACCTCTGGCGATGGCCTGGTCTACAAACAGGTTTTCCAGCTCCGGCCACAGGTATTTCCGGCCTTTGGCCGGGTACTCGTAAAAACCTGCTCCGGCGGCCTTGCCCTTGCGACCGTGGGTGTCCACCATGGCGTCGATCACGGCTTCTGCCGGATGTGGCTGCCAGCGACCGCCGGCTGCCTCGGTGTCTTTCCTGCTTTGCGCCCGGATGAGCTGCATCAGGGTCAGGCTCACTTCATCCGAGATCGCCAGTGGCCCCACCGGCATCCCCGCCAGCAAGCCGGCGTTTTCGATACTCGCGGGATGAATGCCTTCGGCCAGCATGCTGATGCCTTCGTTTACGAAGGTGCCAAAAACCCGGGAGGTAAAGAACCCCCGGCTGTCGTTAACCACGATGGGAATCTTGCCGATCTGCTGAACGTAGTCGAAGGCGCGGGCAAGGGTCTGGTCGGAGGTTTTTTCGCCCACAATGATCTCGACCAGCTGCATTTTGTCCACCGGAGAAAAGAAATGGAGGCCGATGAAGTTCTCCGGCCGGGCTGAAGCCTGCGCCAGCTGCGTAATAGGGATGGTGGACGTGTTGGAGGCAAAGATACCGTTGAGCGCCATCTTTGGCTCGGCTTCCCGGGTCACCTGGGCCTTGAGGTCGCTGTTTTCGAACACCGCCTCGATGATCAGGTCACAGCCCTCAAGGTCCTCCGCCGAGGCCGTTGTCCGGATGCGGTTGAGTACTTGCGCTTTCTGTTCGACGGTCATGCGGCCGCGGCTGACCTTCTTGCTCAGCAGGCCCTCCGAGTAGGCTTTGCCCTTGTCGGCGTTCTCCGCCGAAACGTCTTTGAGAACAACCTCGATACCGCGGGTAGCCGTCGCGTAGGCAATGCCGGCCCCCATCATCCCGGCCCCCAGCACGCCGACCTGGGTGAAGGTTGCCTTATCAACACCGCCGGGGCGGCTGCCACCCGCTTTGAGTGCGTTAAGCTGGAACCAGAAGGTGCCGATCATGTTCTTGGCGATCTGCCCCGTCACCAGTTCGGCAAAGTAGCGGGTCTCGATCAGGCTTCCGTTGTCGAAATCCACCTGGGCACCTTCGACGACGGCGGCAAGAATACGCTCAGGGGCAGGGTAGCAGCCCCTGGTTTTCTGTTTGAGCATGGCCGGGGCAATGGCCAGTTTTTGCGCCATGTCCGGATGCTGGGGTGCGCCACCCGGGAACCTGAAGCCCTTTTTATCCCAGGGTTGCCGGCATTCCGGGTTGGCCTCGATAAAGGCGCGTGCCCTGGCAAACATGTCCTCCGAAGAGCTGGCCAGCTCATCCACCAGGCCGGCTTTCAGGGCGGCTTTGGGGTTTACCTTTCTGCCTTCCATCAGGAAAGGGAAGGCGGCTTCCAGGCCGATCATGCGGGGCAGTCGCTGGGTGCCGCCACCGCCGGGCAACAGGCCGAGGGTCACTTCCGGCAGGCCCAGCTGGGTCCGGTCGTCGTCCAGGGCCACCCGGTGATGGCAGGCCAGAGCCAGTTCCAGCCCGCCGCCGAGGGCGGTACCGTTGATGGCAGCAACCACAGGCTTGCCGCAGGTCTCCAGAAAACGCATGTCGGCCTTCAGGCCGTTGACCATATCCTCAAACTCCTGCGCCTGCGTACGGGTAACCTTGTGCAGCTCTTTAAGGTCGCCACCGGCAAAGAAGGTTTTCTTGGCGGAGGCGAAGATGATGCCCTTGAGGCCCGGAAGATCGCCTTTAATCCTGTTAACCGTTGCTGTCAGTGCCTGGCGGAATTCGGTATTCATGGTGTTGGCAGACTGGCCCGGCATATCGATGGTGAGGGTCAGAATCTGGTCGGAGCCCAGATCGTATCGGATGGCATTCATGGTGGTCTCGTATCCTTGTAGTGAATTCACACGCGTTCGATGATGGTGGCAATACCCATACCGCCACCTACACACAGCGTGGCCAGGCCATAGCGCAGTTGGCGGCGCTCAAGCTCATCCATCAAAGTGCCCAGGATCATTGCGCCGGTGGCCCCCAACGGATGCCCCAGGGCGATGGCACCACCGTTCACGTTCACCCTGTCGTCTGGCACCGACAGTTCCTTCTGGAACCGCATGACGACAGACGCAAAGGCCTCGTTCACTTCAAAGAGGTCAATCTGGTCCACGGTCAGGCCGGCTTTATCCAGGGCCTTGCGGGCTGCGGGGGCGGGGCCGGTCAGCATGATGGTAGGGTCGGTGCTGGTGACGGCGGTGGCGACGATGCGCGCCCGGGGTTTCAGGCCCAGGGCTTTGCCCTTGGCTTCGCTGCCAATCAACAGGGCGGTCGCGCCATCCACAATGCCGGAGGAGTTGCCGGCGTGGTGTACATGATCGATTTTTTCCACGTAGTGGTATTTCTCACGCGCCACGTCGTTGAAGCCCATCTCGCCCATCATCTGGAAAGACGGCTTCAGCCCTGCCAGGGATTCCACCGTGGTGTTACCCCGGATATGCTCGTCCTGATGCAGAATGACCACGCCGTTCTGATCGGTGACCGGCACAATGGATCTCGCAAAGTAGCCCTGATCCCGGGCGTGCGCGGCTTTTTGCTGGGACCGGACCGCAAACTGGTCAACGTCGTGACGGCTGAAGCCGTCCAGAGTGGCAATCAGATCGGCACCTATGCCCTGGGGCATGAATCCGGTTTTCAGGTTGGTCTCGGGGTCGGTAGCCCAGGCGCCACCGTCGGAACCCATGGGGATTCGGGACATGGCTTCGACACCGCCGGCAACGATGAGATCTTCCCAGCCAGAGCGTACTTTCATGGCGGCTAGGTTGACGGCTTCAAGACCGGAGGCGCAGAAGCGGTTAAGGGTTACCCCGGCAACGGTCTCATCCCAGCCCGCCGCCAGGGCGGCAGTTTTGGCAATATCTGCTCCCTGATCGCCTACGGCGGTAACGCACCCCATTACAACGTCGTCGACCTGGGAGGTGTCCAGCTGGTTACGTTCTTTAAGCGCGTTGAGTACGGTGGTCAGCAGGGTGACGGGCTTTACACTGTGCAGGGCTCCGTCTTTCTTGCCCCGGCCCCGGGGGGTGCGAACGGCATCAAAAATGTACGCCTCGGTGGTCATGATTGTTCCTCTGTTGTCAGTCCGGGCTGTTTGATGGGATTACCATAGCCGGTCCTGGCACAAAGGCGTAATGACACGGCCTGCCAATCGGATTGACGAAATTGCTCAGAGAGAAACAGAAATCCCCGGGTGCCGCGAGACACACCGGGGATTGTGGGGCGCAGTATCGGTCGTCAGTCTTTGCTGAGTAACGTTTCGAGGGCCCGGTTGAGGCGTTGTGCACGCTCGGCAGTGATGCCGTCTGCCTCGGGGTGCAGGCACCACATGGCAAGCAGCCGCTCGAGCTCTGCGTCCGAGGATTCGGGTTCGCTGTTGCCCATGCCGGCTGTCAGGCGCTGAACCTGGATCTCCATCCGGCGCGCCTGATCGTGCTCGGGCGTGTCGGCTCCGCTCAGGATTTCGGCGCGGATAACCAGGTCGTGGCCCGAGGTCGGGGCCTGGCCTTTGATGAGATCGTGCCAGTGTGCCGGGGCGTCCGGCAGCCCGGTGCAACCAGCGTCAACACGGGTAGTGACCAGTGTCTGCCATTCTGTGATTTCACGCCGGAGGGCACGGCTGCGCTGGCGGGCAATCAGTTCGGCTCTGAGATCATTCAGCTGCGCCCTGATGGCTTTTGATACCGGGCTGCCAGCCAGCTCATTGAGGCTGGTAATGGTGCTGGCCAGGGCCTCGCTGTCCTCTGGTGCCCCGGAGGATTCCAGCCGGACGATGACCTCCCGGGCAGCCTGGTCGGCCTGTTCCGAGGCTTCTTGCCGGGCAGAGCGTTGAGTATCCCGCCGTTCGAAAATCTCGTCACACGCGGCCCGGAACGCTTGCCATAACTTGCGATCTTCCCGGTGCCGGGTAATGCCAACCGCTTTCCACTCGTTTTGCAGTGCCTTGGCCTGAGCCATTGCTTCCGCCAGGGGTTCATGGTGCACCAGGGCCCTGGCCTTGTCGACGATGTCCTGTTTCAGCGCTTCGTTTTTCTTGCGTTCTTCGTCGAGCGGCTGCTCCAGGCGCCTGAGCAGATCGTCAAACCGCTTCTGTACCGAGCGGTTATTCCGGAAATCGACCGGCCAGGCACTCTTCCATTCCTGTCGGGCGGTCTGATGGATCCGCTCTGCACCTTTCCAGTCGATGGTCTGCCAGTCAGCCTGGGCGATAAAGGCCGTTAACTGATCACAGATTTCTTCCCGCTTCCGCAGATTCGCCTGTTTGAGATCGGACTTGGCTTCAAAGTAAGCTTTGCAAGGCTCGTACGCTTTATCGGAAGCGGCCTTGAACCGTGCCCACAGAGCCCGGTCCGAGGAGCCGCCCAGCTCGCGCCACTCGTTTTGCAGCTCCTTGATGCGCTCAGCCTTGGCCTCGGGTTCCATCGGTTGCTCGGCCAGATACTCCATCTGCTCACAGAGGGAGACCTGCTTGGGTTCCGTGGCAAAGCCCTGCCAGTCGCTGAGTTCACGGAACTGGCCCGCGAGCAGTTGCATCCGCGGCTGCAGCCCGCGTTTATGCCGGCTATCCAACTGTTGGAACTGGCTTTGCGCGATCTTGAGCAGTTGTTTCGATTCTTTGTACTGCCGTGCCTCAAGAGCAGCTTCCAGGTCGGGCAGGGTTGCCTTCAGGGCATCAAGAAGCGCTTTGCTCCGCTCCGGGTCTGTGTCCGCCGCCGGAGGCCGCTTGGCTGAGGCTTTGCCGGCCAGCTTGCGCAGGGGCTCCAGGCGAGCCGGGCGGGGGAAGTCTGCGGGCCAGTCCAGTTCTTTCATGAGCTGGCGTGCCGTTTGCCGCTGTTCGTCTGTGGCTTCGTCTGCCCGGGCAATCTCCGCCAGTTCGGCGAGGCTGGCTTTCATATCTTCGAGCCGGCGTACGGCGGCGAGATAGCTGCGCAAACCAAGCATGTTCTGTTCGTAGGATTTTTGCTCCTGCTTGCTCACCGGGGTGGCCCGGGTCGCCTCCAGCCAGCGATTTTCCTGGGTTTTCTGTAAGGCATCCAGAGCACCTGCAGAGGGCAGTTCGTCCGGGGCAACCTTGCGCAGATCGGTCAGGGTGTTCTGCAGAAGCGCCAGCGTCTCGGTTCGTTGCCGGGCCTGCTCCTGATGCCGGGCTTCTTCTTCCTGCAGCCGTTTGTGCTCTTTTACCCGTTCGCGACACTCGTGAGTGGCAGCCAGGAACGCGGCGGTTTGTTCGGCACTGGCGCGAGGTTCGACGGCACGCCAGTTTTCAAGCAAGGCGTCCAGGCGGGCTTCATATAACTTGGTATCTTCGGTGCGGGCCTGATCTTCGGCATGCTGGATCAGGGCCTGAATCCGTTCCTGCAGGGCGGTTTCAGCGGCCTGTGCATCCCTGATGGACTGCAGCCGCTGCCTGACTGACTGGTAAACGCTCTTGTCCCGGCTCTTCGCCTGTTTCTGAACGCTCTGAAGCAAGGCTTCATCTTCCAGCCTGTCGGCGGCGCTGAGCCGGATTGTGGCGGTAACGCCAGCGATCGCCAGACCGGCAAGTTCAGCCTGGGAGGGCGCCGCCTGAAGCTGGCTTTCCTGGGATTCACGCAGCAGTTCACGCTCGTTCCGGCTGCTGTTATCCGCACCGTTATTTTCCGCTTTGGCTTTGGCTTGGGCGGGTGCCGGTATTGAAGAATTCTTGCGGGATCTGAACAGTTTCTGAATGAATGCAGCCATAAAACGGTATCCTCAGGAATTGAAACCAGTCTGCGGGAGCGGCAAAGTAGGCCTTACCCGGCCCCTGGCACGGTTCTGTGCCGGGCGGTGTGGATAATCGGCCGGTAGTCTAGCGTTTTGTATACGGTTGCGGAAAGGGCCCTCATGGTAAAAAGAGATGAAACTCTCGAAGAACAGGAATATAAAGCCCGGGCAGCCGCACTGCGGTTGTTGGCCCGGCGGGAACACAGCCGCCTCGAACTTACCCTCAAGCTTCGCCAGCGTAAGATTGAGTCACCCCTGATTGATCAGGTTCTGGATGAGTTTGAGGCAGAAGACTGGTTGAGCGACCAGCGCTTTGCCGAGAGTTATGCCCGTCAGCGCATCGAAACCGGGTACGGACCGCTCAGAATTCAGGCGGAGCTGCAGCAGCGCGGCATTCATCACAGTCCGGGCACCCTGATGGCGGTGACAGACGCCCAGTGGGCGGCCTCCGCTACCCGGCTGCGGGCGCGCAGATTCGGGTTGGGGCAACTGGACAGCGATCTTAAGGAAAAGGCCCGTCAGGCCAGGTTTCTGGGAGCCCGGGGCTTTGCCCACCAGCACATCGACCACGCGCTCAGTGCCCGGGTTCTGCCTGATGATACCGGGGCGGATTCTATAGAGTAGGTGGAATCATTCCGAGTTCAGGCGGCAGCGCTGCTCTCAGTCGTTCCGGCGACATATCGCCATCGCTGATCTCTGGCAGGGTTTGCTCCTGGTCGCTGTAAGCAGCAGAGGCGGTATTCAGGTCCGGATCCCCGGCACTGGCCACAACGGGTTCGGTTACCCGCACCAGTACATCGTAGTACCGGCGGATATTCTGAACGTAAACCACCGGTTCGTGGCCTCTTGCATAGCCGAAGCGTGTTTGCGAGTACCATTCCTTCTGGGCCAGCAACGGGAGGAACTCTTTCACATCCATCCATCGGTCCGGGTCGCCGCCCCCCGCTTCGGTGAGCCGGCGGGCGTCTTCCAGGTGGCCATAGCCGACGTTATAAGAAGCCAGGGCAAACCAGGTTCGGTCCGGCTCAGGGATGCGCGCCGGAATTTTCTCCCGAACCATACGGAAGTAACGCGCCCCGCCTTCGATGCTTTGCTCGGGATCCAGACGATTTTTCACACCTATATAGTTGGCGGTAGTACGGGTGAGCATCATTAAACCGCGTACGCCGGTGGGCGAGACGGCGTTGGCGCGCCAGTGGGATTCCTGGTAACCAATGGCAGCCAGCAAACGCCAGTCCAGGCCAGCCTGGCGGGCATAGCTCTCAAACACGGGCTGGTAGGTGGGGAGCCGGTTTTCCACGTGGGTCATGAAGGTTTGGGCGCCCACATAGTTCAGACGGTCCAGGTGGCCATAAAACCGTTCGGCCAGCTGCTCTATCTGGCCGTTCTGCTGCTGGTTATTCATAAAGTCCTGGACGGCGCGTACCAGTGACGGGTCCTGCTGAGCAGGGAACAGCCAGACCAGTTCTTCCGGCTCGCTGAGTGCGAAGCCTCCATAAACGTTGGGGAAGAAAACGTGGTTGAGGTCGAGCTCATTGGAGGAAATCGCGGCATAGGTAAACTCACCGGTCTCGACCCTTGCCAGCAGACCTGCAGCATCGATCTCGGGGTGAACGGCAATAACGGCCGCATTGCTACCGGCCTCGCTGGCACGTATCAGGCTTTCATGACTACTCTCAGTCAGCATGTGGATGGTCTGCCCCTGAAGGTCCGCCAGAGTTTCCGGCTGGGGAGCATCACGGTGATAAACCAGGACTGACTGAACTTCGATCCCGGTCGGAACAGCGTGGTATCTGCCTTCAAACTCCGGCCGCCAGACCAGGCCTGCCATGCCGATATGGGCGTAATTCCGTGACAGGACGCTAAGGATTTCGGAGTTGTCTTCGGCTACCCGGACCCGTAGCTCCACACCCAGCTCACGGGCAAAATCGCTGGCCAGCTCGAAGTCGTAGCCGGTATCGAGATCCCGTTCCTGATAATAAATGGAAGGCGCGATACGGGTAATTACGTGCAGCACCCCTTCGTTGCGAATCTCCTGCAGGGTGTCTGGCCGTGAGCAGCCACTCAGGGCGAGGGCGGCCGGCAAAAGCGCCGTCAGCACCAGACTACCGGGCTTGAAACCGCTGATAAGTCGTAACAAATCCCTGCGCTCCGCATCTGTTTAACGTTCCAGGCAGTGTCTGGAATGATCCCCTCTTGACGGGGCCTGGTCAATTGGCCGATTCAATGCCGATGTAAAATTCTACTAATCGGCCGGCTGCCGGGGGTCGCTCTTGGCGCTGTATCCTGAAGGCGGTTTCGAGTATCATTGCCGCCTTTCAGACGTCTCCCGATTTCGCGCGATACAGGTTGATATCATGCTTGAGCTTCGCGGCGCACCAGCGCTCTCGCCCTTCCGTTCCCGCAAGTTGCATTCCCGGATCCAGGAACTGGTCCCGGAAGTAGCCCATGTGTATGCTGAATTCATGCACTTTGTGGATCTTGATGAAGACCTTTCCGACGCGGAACACGCGATTCTGGACAGGTTACTGACCTATGGTCCGAGTGTCCAAGCCGAAGAGCCTGACGGCGTGTTGTTTCTTGTGGTTCCGCGCCCGGGCACATTGTCACCGTGGTCAAGTAAGGCGACAGACATTGCCCGCAACTGCGGACTGCGTCAGATCCGCCGCATTGAGCGTGGCGTTGCGTACTATGTGAAATCCAGCGGTAAGCTGGGGCTTGAGCAGCGTGAGCAGATCGCCGCCCTGCTGCACGATCGTATGACCCAGACCGTCTTCCACGAAACCGGTGGGGCGGTGTTGCTGTTCAACCAGGACGAGCCGCGTCCCCTCAGCCGGGTCCCTGTGCTGTCTGGTGGCCGGGCGGCGTTGGTCGAAGCGAATGCACGGCTGGGGCTGGCGCTGGCGGACGACGAAATCGACTATCTGGTAACATCGTTCACCGGCCTGAAACGTGACCCCACCGACGTTGAGCTGATGATGTTCGCTCAGGCCAACTCGGAGCATTGTCGCCACAAGATTTTTAACGCCTCCTGGGATATCGACGGTCAGGCACAGGAAAAATCCCTGTTCGCCATGATCCGAAATACCTATGAGGTAAACAGTGAAGGGGTTCTCTCTGCCTATAAAGACAACGCTTCGGTGATCGAGGGCAGCGTGGCCGGGCGTTTCTTCCCGGACCCTGAAACTGGCCGGTACGGCTATAATACCGAGCCTGTCCATATCCTGATGAAAGTCGAGACTCACAACCACCCAACCGCGATTTCTCCATTTGCGGGGGCCGCTACCGGTTCCGGCGGCGAGATCCGGGACGAAGGGGCAACCGGGCGGGGTTCCAAGCCTAAAGCCGGCCTTTCAGGCTATACCGTTTCCAACCTTGAGATCCCTGGCGATAAACAACCGTGGGAAATCGGATACGGGAAGCCTGACCGCATTGTGTCGGCACTCGATATCATGATCGAAGGGCCGATCGGTGGTGCGGCGTTTAATAATGAATTCGGACGTCCTAATCTGACCGGTTATTTCCGTACCTTTGAAGAAAAAGTGGCGGGTGCCGCGGGTGAGGAAGTGCGCGGGTACCATAAGCCGATCATGATTGCCGGTGGCCTGGGCAACATCCGTGAGCAACACGTAGAGAAAGGAAACATTCCGGTTGGTGCCAGGCTGATCGTGCTCGGCGGTCCGTCGATGCTGATCGGGTTGGGGGGCGGTGCGGCATCGTCCATGGATTCCGGTGCCAGTAACGAAAACCTCGATTTTGCGTCGGTTCAGCGGGATAACGCTGAAATGGAGCGTCGTTGTCAGGAAGTGATTGATCGCTGCTGGCAAATGGGCGAGGAAAACCCCATCTGCTTCATCCACGACGTTGGGGCCGGTGGCCTGTCGAATGCCATGCCGGAGCTGGTGAAAGACGGCGGCCGGGGCGGCAAGTTCGAGTTGCGTGATATTCCCAGTGATGAGCCGGGAATGTCTCCTCTAGAGATCTGGTGTAACGAGTCCCAGGAGCGCTATGTAATGGCGGTTGCTCCTGAGAACCTGGATCTGTTCGATGCCCTGTGTCGTCGTGAGCGTTGCCCGTATGCGGTGATCGGTGAGGCTACCGAGGAGCATCATCTTGAGCTGGGTGATTCCTATTTTAATGACAAGCCGGTCGATCTGCCGATGGATGTGCTGTTCGGCAAGCCGCCGAGAATGCACCGCAGTATCTCCCGTTCGTCTTTCACCAAGCCGGTGTTTGACTCCACACGTATTGACCTGCATGACGCCATTCGCCGGATACTGCGTTTGCCGTCTGTGGGGTCCAAGAGTTTTCTGATCACGATCGGCGACCGCACGATTACCGGCCTGGTTGCCCGTGACCAGATGGTTGGCCCCTGGCAGGTTCCGGTCAGCGACGTGGCCGTCACCGCGGCGTCTTTTGACGTGCGCACCGGTGAAGCCATGGCCATGGGTGAGCGGACACCGGTTGCCCTGATTGACGCACCCGCCTCCGGTCGCATGGCGGTGGGGGAGACAATCACCAATCTGGCTGCAGCACCGATCGCCAGGCTGACGGATATTCGCCTGTCGGCTAACTGGATGGCGGCGGCCGGTCATCCGGGCGAAGATGAAAATCTGTACGAAACCGTTCGTGCCGTCGGTATGGAGCTGTGCCCGGCGCTGGGTATTACAATCCCGGTGGGCAAGGACTCCATGTCGATGAAGACCGCGTGGGAAGAAGACAACGGTGAGCAGAAGAGTGTGACTGCTCCGCTGTCGCTGATTGTCAGCGGCTTTGCTCCGGTAACCGATGTTGCCCGAACCCTGACGCCCCAGTTACGCACAGACGCGGGCGACACGGATCTGATTCTGATTGACCTGGCCGCAGGCCAGAATCGTCTGGGTGGCTCTGCCCTGGCGCAGGTCTACCGCCAGGTAGGTGCGGTAGCGCCGGACCTGGACGACCCGGAAGACATCAAGGCATTCTTCGCAGTGATTCAGGGGCTGAACAGCGACCACAAACTGCTGGCGTACCATGACCGTTCCGATGGCGGCATGTTTGTGACCCTGGCCGAAATGTCGTTCGCTGGCCGTACCGGGATAGATATCAAACTGGATGGCCTGGCCGAAGACCGCTCACAGTTTGCCCGCGAACTGTTTAACGAAGAGCTGGGCGCCGTGATTCAGGTGCGCCGCGAAGATACCGAATTTGTGCTGCAGCAGTTCTCGCTGGCAGGTCTGGGTGATCACACCAGCGTGATTGGTGCGCTGAATGATAAAGACCGGATTCGCCTGACCTTCGGTGCCGACATCGTGGTAGACGAGTCCCGCACGGAGTTACAGCGTCTTTGGGCCGAAACCAGCTATCGCATTCAGTCGCTGCGTGATAACGCGGATTGCGCCCGGGAGGAGTTTGATAACCTGCTGGATGCGGCGGACCCGGGCCTGAGTGCAGAGCTGACGTTCGACATCAATGAAGATGTGTCTGCGCCTTTTATCCAGACCGGAGCCCGGCCAAAAGTCGCGGTGCTGCGTGAGCAGGGTGTAAACGGTCAGGTAGAAATGGCCGCTGCGTTTGACCGCGCTGGTTTTGATGCGATCGACGTGCATATGAGCGATCTGCTCTCTGGCCGGGTCACACTTGAAGAGTTCAACAGCCTGGTTGCCTGTGGCGGCTTCTCTTATGGCGACGTACTGGGTGCCGGTGAAGGCTGGGCCAAGTCGATCCTGTTTAATGACCGCGTGCGGGATCAGTTCGCGGCCTTCTTTAACCGTCAGGACACACTGGCGCTGGGCGTATGTAATGGCTGCCAGATGCTCTCCAATCTGCATGAGCTGATTCCCGGCAGTGAAGGCTGGCCCCGCTTCGTGCGCAACCAGTCCGAGCAGTTCGAAGCCCGTCTGGTCATGGTTGAAGTTGCCCAGTCGCCCTCGGCATTTATGGAGGGTATGACCGGGTCCCGGATGCCGGTTGCGGTTGCGCATGGCGAGGGGCAGGTGGAGTTTGGCGCAGGTAGCAGTGCCTCAGCACTGGCCGAAAACGAACTGGTCGCACTGCGCTTTGTCGATAACCGGGGCTCGGTCACCAGCCGATACCCCTATAACCCGAACGGATCTGAGGCCGGTATCACGGGTGTCACCAGCCGCGACGGTCGGGTGACCATCATGATGCCGCACCCTGAGCGCGTATTCCGGGCAGTCCAGCACTCCTGGCGGCCGGATGAGTGGCACGAAGATGGGCCCTGGATGCGGATGTTCCGTAACGCCCGGCGCTGGCTGTCATAGTCGCACGATATCAACCGAAGGGTTGACAAAGCCGGCCTGAAACGCTTTTTGACAGAAGCGCGTTCAGGCCGGTTTTTTTGTGCAAAAATACCCGGAAAATAGTCCGTCGAGGCCTTGACTACTGAACTTTATGCACACATTGACAGGTTGTTTGTTTAATCTGTGAACAGTGCCCGGGAATTGTGCCAATATATGCATCTATTTTTGTAACTATCTGATATTTAACAATTTTTTTAAACGGTCGATTTTGTCACCAGTTTAAGGAGAGGCCAGTAAATATAGGGGATAGCGGCCTGTTCCCAGAAACTATCCCCAAGGTTATCCACAGAATCTGTGGGTAAGTGTCGCAACTGCAATGTTGGTCATGATTTAGCCAAATAAAGAGGGTGTGATGTTCAAATTATGTTACTTCGTGCCTGAGCAGCATCTTGAGATTACCAAGCAGGCACTGTTTGCAGTGGGGGCCGGCAAGATAGGTGATTACGATCAGTGCGCCTGGCAGTGTAAAGGGCAAGGTCAGTTCCGCCCGCTGGCGGGCAGCGATCCTTTTCTCGGGACCCAGGGTCGTCTCGAAACCGTGATTGAGTACAAGGTTGAGTTGGTCTGCACGGCGGAGGTTATTGCCGGAGCAGTGAAAGCGCTGAAGCAGGCTCATCCCTATGAGGAGCCGGCGTACGAGGTGTTCAGGCTGGAGGATTTCTGATTAAGCCTTCCTGGCCATGGGGTGGCGGATGTTTTTTACATGGACGCCGTAGTGCTCGTTTTTCAGATCTTCCAGAAACAGTTCAAGCGTCTGGCGCACGGTAGGAAAGGAGATTTCCCCCCAGGGGATGTCTTCCGGCGCAAACAGCCTGGTTTCCAGGGATTCCTGGCCAGGGCCAAATTCTCCGTTGATCAGGCTGGCGTGATAAAACATGTGGACCTGGTTGATGTGGGGCACATCAATAATCGAGTAAAGGCCATGGATGGTGACTTCTGCCAGCGCTTCTTCCCGCGTTTCCCGGGCTGCAGCCTCCATTGTGGTTTCGGCATTTTCCATAAAACCTGCCGGGAGCGTCCAGTACCCGTAACGCGGTTCTATGGCGCGCCGGCAGAGCAGGATCTTGCCTTGCCATATCGGTACGGTACCGGCAACAATCAGCGGGTTCTGGTAATGTATTGTTTCGCAGCTGACACAAACGTAGCGGTACCGGTTGTCGCCTTCGGGAATACGTTGTTCAACCGGCTGGCCACAGGTGCTGCAATACTTCATTGTTTTCCCCGTATACTGAGAGTTGGATGGTAGTCAGTTTAACGATACGAGCTGTTGCTGTCTCACTCAATATAGGCAAGTAACCGGAGTAACGAGTGCAAGACCTGCTGATCGAAAGGTTATCAAATTACGCCCCCCGTCAGCTGGCTCTGGATTATCCGGAGGCCGGCATACTGGTGCCGATAACTGATAATACCGGGAATCCGGAGATGATCTTTACCCTTCGGTCAGCCAATCTCAACACGCACCGGGGCCAGGTAGCCTATCCCGGCGGTAAGCGTGATCCGGAAGATCCGTCGTTGGCAGCGACGGCGCTGCGGGAAACCCATGAAGAAATCGGGTTGCCGCCGGATCAGGTCCGGCTGATTGCGCCTTTAAGTCAGGTGGTATCGCTCCACGGGCTTGTCGTCACGCCTTATGTAGGCATTGTGCCTGGTGATCATCCGCTGCAACCGAATCCGGACGAGATTGAGAGCGTGTTCCGGGTGCCGATCTCGTTTTTCCTTGAGGACCGGCGCGAGCGCACCGATACCCTGAGTTTTCAGGATAATTCGATTTACGTTCCCTGCTATCGTTGGGAGCGTTATCAGATATGGGGGCTCTCGGCCGTTGTTCTGGTCGATTTTCTCAACGCGGTGTACGACGCCAGAATCGATCTGCTGGCCCCGCCCCGATAACCTGACAGAGGATGCGTATGTTCTATAGCCTGGACTCCCGAGTACCGGTAACAGAAGGCAAGGGTCAGTTTGTTGCTCACAATGCCACGATTATCGGCAGTGTAAAGCTGATGGAAAAGTCGAGTATCTGGTTCAATGTGGTCATTCGGGGGGACAACGAGCTGATCACTATCGGGCCGGAGTCCAATGTTCAGGACGGGTCGGTGCTCCACACCGATCCAGGCGTGCCCCTGACCATCGGGCGGGGCGTGACGGTAGGGCATAAGGCCATGCTGCATGGGTGTGAGATTGGCGATTATTCGCTGGTGGGCATTAATGCGGTTATCCTGAACGGGGCAAAAATCGGCAAGCACTGCCTGATCGGCGCCAACACTCTCATTCCTGAGGGCATGGAAGTGCCTGATGGTACGATGGTCATCGGCTCTCCCGGAAAAATTCGCCGGGAGTTAACGGATAGCCAGAAGAAAATGCTGGAATATAGCGCGGCACATTATGTGATGAACGCTGAACGCTATTTGTCCGGTTTGAAGAAGGTAGATCTTTTGA
>Ga0209075_1001939_pt1 | contig 18858 bp, 18 predicted proteins | sample Stecom2011_FD_187523 | JGI IMG/M metagenome (GOLD analysis project Ga0209075, IMG submission 187523) | Agricultural soil microbial communities from Utah to study Nitrogen management - Steer compost 2011 (SPAdes) (version 2) | ecosystem: Environmental > Terrestrial > Soil > Agricultural land...
AAAAGATCGAAGGATTCGAGTCTTTGTGCTCTCAGGTTGGCGTTGAGAGACTTGAAGTAAGTAATTGGAGCGGGAAACGAGATTCGAACTCGCGACCCCAACCTTGGCAAGGTTGTGCTCTACCAACTGAGCTATTCCCGCTCTTAGTTACCGAAGCAATGCCCCGACAACGGATGCGTATTCTACGGATTACGGCTCTTTCGTCAATACCTTTTTTTAAGTTTTTGTTTTTCTGGGGTTTGTGGCTAGATTTTAACCAAACCCACCCTTTAGCTTGAGGGCTTCAAGGTCTCGGGGTTCAACACCTAGGTCTCGCCATTTTTCCGGGTGACAGGTGAATAAGAGTATTTGATGCCGGTTTGCCGCATCGAACAAGATGCGCTTCATGCCGTTCATACGTTCTGCATCACTGTGCACCAAGGTGTCATCGAGAATAATCAGTGTTGGGCGTCCAGCCTCTTGGAGCAGGTCTGCATAGGCCAAGCGGCTGATCAGCCCCATTTGCTCGCGGGCCCCAAAGCTCAGTTCTGCCATCTCGCCCAGTTCGCTGCCTCGGCTAAACCGTCCTGGCATTAGGTTTTCATCAACTTCCAAATTGGCTTCGGGAAACAGAACGGTTAGGTAGTGATCCAAATGCTTCTGCAACGGGGCCTGCAGCCTGCGTGTCAGCGCCTGCCGCTTTTCTTTAAGCAGGGTCAGCAGCAGGTCTAATGCCTTTGCCCGCCTATCCAGCTCTTGATAGCGGCGGTTGATGTGCTCCAGCTCTGCGGCTTGTTCGTTGCACTGTTCTTCAAGCCCTTCAGCACCCCAAACTTCAAGCTTTGCTCGAACTTCGCTCAATTCCAGAGCTCGGTTTTGATGTGCTTTTTCTTGATGTTCCGCAGAGGCGCGGTAACGCTCAATATCTTGCTTTAAAAGCTCAGGCCGTGCTTCGCTAATTCTGTTTTCCCGCGCCTTTAGGGATGACTCTAGCTCTGCCTTCTGTGCTTCAGCTGTGGCAATATCACGGGTTAGTTGCTCCGCTTGTTGCTGGCGTTCCGGGTTATTTAATTCACCTTTCACCCTCTGCCATTCAGTATGGGCTGCATCACAGGCGTGTCTGGCCTTTAGCACTTTGGTTTCATGGTTCTTATGCTTGGCTTCGGCTTCTGTTAAACGTACTTCTGCTTGCTTGAGTTCGGCTTCTGCAACATGCAGAGGCTTGGCTGCGCCGGAAGAAGCTTCCGCAGCTATGTTGTTGAGGTCTGTGGTGCGAGCTAGCAGCTCAGCTTCTACTTCGGCACTCACCAAATTCAGCTGTTCAACACCGTTAGGTGCCAGAGATTTAAGCAGTTCATCAAAACGCTGTATCTGGGCTTGTGCATCCTGTAACCGCGACTGTTTTAAGTCTGCGGCCTCAATGGATTCAACCGCCAGCTCAGCAAGCTGTTGGGCTACGGCATGCTTCAGTTGTTCGAGTTGCCTGTTTAGGCTTGCAAGGTCATCGCCCCCGGGCTGAATGCTAATTTCACCGAGCTCTGGAATTGCGAGAACACCAGTCTCCAACAGCAGTTTGTCACCCTGCCCTTCAATGCTCAGCCCGTCCAGAGTGAGGCTTTTGCCCTTAGGCAGATTCCAGACAACACGCGTGGCAACGGTTTGGATGCGGATATTCACATCATCAAGTTCACGTTGATTCTGTTTTAACTGACGCAACGCACCGACATCTATATAGTTTTCTTTCTTTAACGTTCGCGCACTTTCAAGGGATTCTTGAACCGACTTGGCTTTATTCTGGCTTTGATTCAGCTTCTCTAACTCTGCTTCCAGCTTAGCGCAGTCCTTTTTCAGGCGCTCTCGTTTATCTCGTAGGTGCGCCTGTTGCACGGCTTCCTTGGCAAGCTCGTATTGGGCGCGGGCTGTTTCAACGGCTTTCGCACACTCCGGGCTTGCAAGTTCTTCTTCTAATTGTTTTTTGGCCTTCTGATAACTTTGGTGCCGCAACTCTAGTTGCTCGTTCTGGCTCCGCCAATGGGCCTGACTTTGCTGAAGCAACGAAAGGTTCTGCTGCAACTGTTTTAAAGAGTCCATGCCCCGGACTTGTTGTTCCTGTAACGCCTCAACTTCCCGGTACTTAACTTCGGCGTGCTGCATGCCTCGTCTGGCTTCTTCCCATGGCAATTCGCGATTTGCTCGATCATGTTCAGAGGCCAAAGTACCCAAGCGATCGACCTGAGCTTTGTATTGCTCTACACGGGATTGCAACTCCGAGACTTGCTGTTGCAGTTTTTCCCGGGTGTTTGCGAGGTCGAGATAGTCGCCTCTTGGTCTCCCGGTAGAGGTCAACAGTTCTTTCCTTTGCTGCTCCACCGCTTGAATAATTTCGTCACCACCGCTGCTGGCAACTTCACCGACCAAGCTATTCAATGCAGATTTCAGATGGCCACCTGCATGTAACACAGCCTTTTCGATGTCTTGCCCTGTACCTTGCTCAACCCAAAGCAGGCCCGGGATACCCCAGTGCTCATCCTTGCTCGCGCCTTTTTTGGGGAATTGATAACCCAGCAAGTCAGCTAGCTTCTCCTCGGCGTCTTCGCCACTGAATGCTACGCCATCAACTAGCAAGTCACAGCGGTGGCGCTTGAGAAATCGTTTGTCTAGCTGCCAACGCTGGCCGTTATGGTCGAAGACCAACTCAACCGTTGGTGCTGCGGAGGTATCCCCCCAGGGGGCTAGATCTTCTGCTGATTTCGATCGGTAACGCTCGAAAAATGCAGCGCGAATAGCACGAACCAAGGTGCTTTTACCGGATTCGTTGGGCCCGTGAATAAGGTTGATGCCTGATTGCAACTTATCCAACTCCAAGCCTTGCCGGAATTGTCGGAACTGCTCAACTCGTACCCGCTGAAGTTTCATTTGGCCAACTCCTGATCTTTAGGCTTGAGCAGGCCTGCAAGGATAGCCAGCGCATCGCGCGCAACGTCCGCCTCTCCCGACTTATCAGCAGTTTGTTGACTCTCCCGCAGTTCATGAACCACATCTCCCAGATAGCCGTCTGCGTGTAGCTGGTTGATATCCTCTTCTGTGGGCTCCAGTTGCAATTTTGTCCGGTCGCAGGTCACGCTACGAAACCGAGCCTCAGCCACAGAAAGCCCTCTGATTAGTTTTTGATCACCTGCAAGCGTGAGCGTGCCGTCCAACTTTAGATCAAGAACGGAAGATTCAGGCAACTGATTAATACGATTCAACAATTCATCCAAATCCGAAGGTACAGCCAAACTCTCCCGCCATTGGTGCCATTGATAGCGGGCGGTTTCATGGCGGGTAACTTTTGGTATCGCGCCGGGCCTTTCGATATCAACGATCAACACATACCCCGCATCGTTATTGCGAAAGCGTTCAGGTTCTGGTGTGCCGCTGTACCACGTACGCTCGTTGATTTGTTTAGCTCCATGCCAGTCTCCCAACGCCAAATAGTCCAGTTTTGCAGTTTCAGCGCGACTTGGGGCTATGGGGTTGGTGGCATCGATATCCTCAGGCAATAATCCCTGAACGCTGCCGTGGGCTAGACCTATGCGTAACAAATCCAGCGGGGTTTCCATGGTGTCGAATGGCTGGGTTAGGTCGCCGTATGTATGGCGCTGGATCAGCGGTGCCGCTAACACGGCCATACCCTGATCTGGCAGTTGAATCGCACCGGGCTCGAGTGCCAAGTGGACGTTTTCAGGAACGGCATTCAGCCTTTCAGCACGTGTCCAAACACTTTCTGCCAACGCTGCATCATGGTTTCCCGGGAGCATTACCCAGGGGCCTTCAAAGCTACGAGTGGCATTGAACACGCGCCGTATAGTTCGATCCGACACCGTCTGTGCATCAAACACATCTCCCGCAACCAGCACCGCGTCACATTGATGCGCCGTGGCCAGTGCGGCCAAACGCTCGATGGCGTCATAGCGCGCTTCAACCAAGGCGGCGCCATCTTCGGTGTCAAACCGGCTATAGGTTCGGCCCATTTGCCAATCTGCAGTGTGTAGAAATTTTGGCACCTACCTTCTCCTCGCTTCTTACCATTGCCAATCGCCAGCATGGTACACTTTATTCAACTCAACGGGGTGCCGGGCAAATGCCGGGCTGAGACCATACCCGCGGAACCTGATCCGGATTATGCCGGCGAAGGGATTGAGCACTCACCGGCTTTGGTGGGGCCCGCGACATGGTTGCCATACAGGCCACCCCTCATCTGTTGCGGAGGTTACACCATCATGCTCATTCGAGCGTTTACACTGCTTCTGGTTAGCCTGGCCTCTGTGCCAGCAATCGCCCAAAAAGCCCCCATACTCACGATTTATACCCACCCTTCTTTCGCTGCCGAGTGGGGCCCCGGCCCGGCTGTTAAGGAAGCCTTCGAACAAACTTGTAATTGCCAGATTAATTACGTGGTACTGGACAGCGGTGGTGACATTCTCCAGCGCCTACGCCTTGAGGGCAAAAGCACGCAGGCTGATCTGGTTCTCGGGTTGGACACAGGCACCATGGAAACAACCCGACAAACGGGGTTGTTAACAAACCATGAGACAGACCTTTCTGACCTGAATCTACCCATCGATTGGCAAGACTCGGTGTTCGTACCCTACGATTGGGGCTACTTTGCGTTTGTTTACGATACCGAGCAACTGCCCAATCCGCCGGAAAGCTTGGAAGCGCTGATTGCCGCGCCCGATGACCTGAAAATTATTATTCAAGACCCACGTACCAGCACGCCGGGCCTTGGCCTACTGCTCTGGATGCGCCATGTATACGGTGATCAAGCTGCGGCGAAGTGGCAGGCGCTCAAGGGTAAAATTCTCACCACAACCAAAAGCTGGAGCGACGGCTATTTCTCGCTGTTTATGAACGGCGAAGCACCAATGATCCTTTCCTACAGCACCTCGCCTGCCTACCACATGGCGGTAGATAAAACCGACCGTTATCAGGCTGCCCAATTCGATGAAGGCCACTACCTGCAAGTTGAAGTGGCTGCTTTGGTTAAATCATCCGATCAAAAAGAGCTAGGACGAGCCTTTCTTAAATTTATGCTAAGCGCAGATTTCCAGCGGCATATTCCTCTGAAAAACGTGATGTATCCGGCGACGGATCTGGGCGATGAGTTACCTTCGGTATTCAACAAGCTCATCGAGCCCAACGAGGCGTTGTATTTTGATCCAAAAACCGTAACGGGCAACCGGCGCCAGTGGCTGAACGAGTGGCTGGATGCCATGACGCGCTAGCTACAAATGCGCAATCCCAATAAAGGTTGCCGGCACAGACCACCGGCACACTTCGCACCCTTCAGCCGCCTCGGGTGGCAACTGTGGCCCGGGCTGGCCATTGCTGGCGCCTTAGTGATGCTGTCATTGGCGGGCCTCGGGGCGCTGGTTTGGGAAGCGTCGTTACCAGACCTAAGTGAACTCTGGCGCAACCGGTATCTGCGCACGGTGGTTACGTTTACAGTTTGGCAGGCCTTTGTATCTGTTGTGCTTAGCCTTCTTGTAGCCATTCCAGTCGCTCGAATTCTTGCACGCCAAACCGCATTTCCGGGCCGTGCTGTTCTGCTGCGTTTGATGGAGTTGAGTTTGGTGCTTCCTTCGATCGTAGCGGTTTCCGGGCTTGTGAGTATTTACGGGCGCCAAGGGTGGTTCACGGGGTTGGCCAATGATTGGGTGGGTGTGTCTTGGAACCTCTATGGTATCAACGGCATTGTACTGGCCCATGTATTTTTTAATGCGCCATTAGCTGCGCGAATCCTGCTGCAGGCTATTGAGAGTGCACCGGATTCCCAACGCCGAGTTGCCGCCCAACTGGGGCTTGGCCGTTGGTGGTATTGGCGTGCCGTGGAATGGCCAGCTGTAAAACCTATCCTGCCCGGCCTAGCGGCTCTGGTATTTACCTTATGCTTTACCAGCTTTGCCATTGTAATGACTCTGGGCGGAGGGCCTGCGGCGACAACTATTGAGGTTGCCATTTACCAGTCTTTGCGGTTTGAGTTCGACTCCGGTCAAGCAGCTCTTCTTGCTATGGTTCAGCTCATTATGTGCGGTTTTCTCTGGTGGCTAGCGGCGCGGCACGGGCTCACTGCTTCGTTGCTACCAGACCGGCGTGTAGCTTCCCATCGCAACAAAGCGGGTAGCTCCATCTGGGCAAAACTGGGCGATGGCGCCGCCCTCTCGGTGTTTGTGCTGTTTCTGGCCATGCCATTGATGGCTATTCTTGTTAGGGGGCTGCCGGGTATGGGCACAGCCCTGTTCCCGCAAGGTAGCCTCTCGGTTGATCCCGCCCTACTCGACGCCACCTTGAGAAGCCTTGCCATCGCTTTGCCAGCCGGGTTAATGTCGGTAAGCGCAGCCCTGCTCATCCTCTCCTCTGGCTCTGTTGCTTCCAGACCAACTGTTACCCGATTTACCGATATTGCCTCCTACCTACCCTTAATGGTTCCACCTTTGGTTCTTGGTACGGGGCTATTTTTGTTGTTCCGGCCCAGCTTGGGCAATTCAAGCGAGGGGCTGATATTGGTTACGCTGATCAACGCCATGATGGCTTTGCCTTTCGTATTGCAAATGCTCAGGGGGCCACTGGCGAGTTTGGACCCAGCCAGCCGTCAACAAGCAGACCAACTTGGCGTGTTGGGCTGGTATCGCTGGCGTTGGCTGCACTGGCCACGAATGCGCCGGCCGTTGGCGCTGGCAATGGCATACGGAACTGGCCTATCGCTGGGAGATTTTGGAGTGATAGCCCTATTCGGCAGTCCTGGCCAACCTACTCTGCCAGTGCTGCTATATCAGCAATTGGGCAGTTACCGAATGGATGCCGCCGCCGCGACTGGGCTGTGGCTTGTATTGCTTCTACTGACCCTATTCAGCCTGTTCAACCGGCTCGGATCGCCCTTGTTAAAAAGGGGTTTAAGCGCTCATTCAACACGCAGTGTTCCGGAGCCCAAACATGCTTGAGGTAAAAAATCTGGTCTTCGCCTATGCTGATCAAGAAAGGCCGTGGAGTTTTCACTTTTCCGCAAAACCGGGCCAATGCATCGCCATCCACGGCGCCAGCGGTTCGGGAAAGTCTACCTTAATGAATCTTCTGGCAGGTTTTCTTGAACCGAAATCGGGCGATATCCTGTGGCAAGACAAGAGCCTTCGCCACCACGCGCCCTGGCAACGCCCCATGACCAGCGTATTTCAAGAACACAACCTTTTTGAGCACCTGAGTGTCGATGCTAATATTGGGCTAGGTATCCATCCGGGGCTGAAGCTTACCGCGAGGGATCAACAAGCTATTGATAAGGGTTTGCAAAGCGTTGGCCTCGACGGCTTTGGCAAGCGGTTACCCGGAGACCTTTCCGGTGGCCAAAGGCAGCGTGTCGCATTATTGCGGGCAATTCTTCGGCAACAGCCGGTCATGCTCTTAGACGAGCCGCTTACGGGGCTTGATAGTGATGCGCGGGATTTTCTTCGGCAGCTGTTACTGGATCAGAAGGCTCAGGGTACACTTATTGTTCTTGCCAGCCACGATGAAGAAGATCGTCGAATACTGGCAGACAGCATCTACAAGCTCTAAGCTAGCAAGCTAATAGACCAACCTTTGGAATTCAGACCCAAGTGCCCACCAGTGCCCGTTCCTCAGACCACAGAAACTCTCCATCGATTCGCCGTCAGGCAGGATCGTTAGAGGAAGAGAACGGCAACCTGACCATTCAGGGCGACTGGACTCTGCTCGACTACAAGGCACTCAAACAGATTGTTGAAAGCCGTTCCGGCAAGAACTTTAGCTCGAACAATGTCGACCTCACGGGGCTAGGACGAGTTGATACAGCGGGCGCTTCTCTTCTGATAAGCCTGCTGGGTGCAGAAACCCTCATGGCGTTGGCAGAACAAGATAGCGCCCTACCGCAAGAACAGCGTGCACTGCTTCACGCCGTGGCAGATGCCATGCGGCAGCCATCCTCCCCCGAGCCCGAAGGCCTTGCCCCCATTCCACAATTTCTTTCGGAAACCGGCAAGTCTGTGGAGGCGATCTGGCACCTGACCTACCTACTGGCCGGTTTTATAGGCCAGATTATCGCAACACTTTTTGTGATTATTCCTAGGCCCAGCCGCTGGCGTGTTACACCTTTTATAGCTGCGATTCAGAACACAGGGCTCAACGCCCTGCCTATAGTCGCTCTGCTAACGTTTCTGGTGGGCGCTGTTGTCGCCTTTCTAGGCGCCACTGTGCTAAAAGACTTCGGTGCTACGATTTACACCGTTAATTTGGTCGCCTTCTCGTTTTTGCGAGAGTTTGGCGTTCTGCTTGCCGCCATATTACTCGCAGGCCGCACCGCCAGCGCCTTCACGGCACAAATCGGCGCCATGAAGGTAAACGAAGAGCTGGATGCTATCCGCACACTGGGGTTAGACCCGGTTGAGCTACTGGTCATACCACGGGTTCTGGCAATGATGGTCAGCCTGCCTATTCTTACCTTTGTTGGCATGCTATCCGGTCTGGTAGGCGGCGGCATGGTTTGTGCGCTGGCCCTAGATATCTCACCGGCGCAGTTCATGGCGATTGTTGAGCGGGATATTGCACTTAAGCATTTTCTAGTTGGCATGTCGAAAGCACCCTTTTTGGCGTTTTTGATTGCGGCCATAGGCTGCCTTGAAGGACTCAAGGTAGGAGGAAGTGCGCAATCGGTTGGCGTACATACAACATCAAGTGTGGTTCAATCTATTTTTATCGTCATCCTTCTGGATGCCGTGGCCGCGCTCTTCTTTATGGAAATGGGCTGGTAACTTATGAATAATTCAACAGCCCGTAGGGCCGCCAGCCAATCACCAACCGTTATTGAAGTCGAGAATCTTGATAATCGGTTCGGTAGCCACATCGTCCACAAAAACCTAGATCTCAACCTGTTCAAAGGTGAAATTCTTGGCGTTGTTGGCGGATCAGGAACCGGCAAGTCTGTACTGCTAAGAAGCATCGTAGGGTTGCACACACCGTCAGACGGTCGAATACGAGTATTCGGAAAAGACCTCAACGAACTGAGCGCCGTAGAGCGTTCAGACACCGAGCAGCGCTTTGGTGTTCTCTTCCAAAGAGGGGCCTTGTTTACCTCATTGAACCTGTTGCAGAACATTGCTCTTCCATTGATTGAACATTGCGACCTATCCCGTGCCGATGCCGAAGCGCTAGCCCGCATGAAGCTTGCCCTAACGGGCTTACCAGCCGACTCGGCGCTCAAGTACCCGTCAGAGCTCTCCGGTGGTATGGTCAAACGCGCCGCTTTGGCACGCGCTCTGGCAATGGATCCGGAAATTTTATTTTTGGATGAGCCCACCGCTGGCCTCGATCCAATTGGCGCTGCGGCTTTTGACAAGCTTATTGTTACCCTTCGGGACGCTTTGGGGCTGACCGTGTTTTTGGTCACACACGATTTGGATACGCTGTACACAACGTGCGACAGAGTTGCGGTTTTATCGCAGAAAAAGGTTCTGGTCGCAGACCGCATTGAAAAAGTAGCGACAACAGACGACGCATGGATTCAGGAATATTTTCAGGGCCCCCGCGGGCGGGCCGCCAGTTATGCATTCCGGGCTCATGAGACGAGCCGGTTACGGGAGTAAAAGGTTATGGAACCGAAAGCACACCACCTGCTTATAGGGCTATTTACGCTGATTTCGGTGGTGGCTGCTCTGTTGTTTGCGCTATGGCTTGCGAAGTCATCTGCAGACCGCGAGTGGGCCTATTACGAGATTGTGTTTGATCAGGCGGTAGGCGGTTTGGCCAAAGGCAACCCGGTACTCTACAGCGGCGTTGAAGTTGGCGATGTTCTTCAACTAACTTTGGACCCGGCCATTCCGAGCCACGTTCGGGTTTTGGTACGTGTGGAACAAAGCGTCCCCGTGCGGAAGGACACCCGCGCCGGTTTGGTATTAGCGAATATTACCGGCAGCATGAATGTGCAGTTTAGCGGCGGCAGTCAGGACAGCCCGGTGCTCTACGGCACAAAGGATAACCCTGCGTTGATCACCGCCGAGCCCTCTGCATTTAAAACACTGCTCACCAACGGTGAAGCCCTGCTGACCAAAGCAGAACAGCTGCTTACCAGCGCAAACAAGCTGCTTTCCCAAGAAAACACAGACAATCTAACTGCCATCTTGCGCAACGCCCGCGCGGCAAGCGATTCACTACTAGGCAGCCGTGACCAACTCGTGGCTTTGCTTGAACGTATGGATAATGCCAGCCAGCGGGCAGCAGAAGCCGCATCAAAAGTCTCTGATTTTTCAGACAACGCCAACGCCCTGCTACAGAACGAAGGCAAAGCCGTCATGACCAACATGAACCTTGCCATGACGAAGGTTCAAGACACGGTCGCACGAATAGATAATCTAACCCGAGATAACGAAGGCGCCCTAGACTCGGGACTTCAGGGCATGGGTGAGTTAGCCCCCGCGTTAAGAGAACTGCGCAACACCCTTAGAAACCTGAATCAGTTTACCCGCCGTCTGGAAGAGAACCCCAGAGGCACGCTCTGGGGCGGCCCGGCAATCAAGGAGGTATCCCCATGATCATACCCACGGCAAAGACATGCAGAACGCTTGGCACAGCCATGCTGGTCTCGGGGGCACTGACGGCTTGCACGGTGTTTCCCATTCCCGAAGCTCCCAGAGTGATGGATTTTCCGGTACCTGCGGAATTACAAAAAAGCGGTACGAGCAGGCCTGAAAGCCTCCGGATTGATACACCCTTTGCCTCCGAGCCCTTCAACAGTTCACGGATTTTGGCAAAGCCGGAGCCTTGGGAATTCACAGTGTATGGTGGGGTTCGATGGCGCGATACGGCACCGGTTCTGCTACGGGATATGCTCGCAGGGGCATTCAGGGCGAGCGACGTTTTTCGGGATGTGGTTATTGACACCGGCCCAAGCAACAGTGACCTGACACTGGCTACAGAAATCTCGGCCTTCCATGCAATTAACCATGGCAACAGTGCGCGGGTAACCGTTACCGTTTACGGGCAACTAATAAACAACCGTTCCCGGCAAACCCTCTGCTCCAGCAACTTCATCGTATCAGCGCCAGCCGGAGACCAAACTATAAACTCTGTGGTGCAAGCATTTGGCGACGCCGGTGAAGAGCTGGCAAAAAATCTTATCGACTGGGCGAGAAACTGTGAGACGCGGCAGGATTAATCCTTTTCCGGGAATAAATCCGGCCAAGCTGCCTTAATGTATAGCCCCATAGACCAAAGCGTTAATATGGCGGCGATATAGAGCAAACCTACAGAAACATCGGACAAAAACTGGCCGGGAGGAAAGGCCAGCAATCCTACAATTGATGCCATTTGAGCGGTGGTTTTAATCTTGCCGATGTAAGAAACTGCAACACTTGCACGACTGCCGATTTCAGCCATCCATTCTCGCAATGCAGAAATGACGATTTCGCGGCCAATAATAACGGTTGCGGGGATGGTTACCAGAATTGCGGAATACTCCTGAATCAATAACGCCAGTGCAACTGCCACCATAAGCTTGTCGGCCACCGGGTCAAGAAACGCACCGAACGGGGTGCTCTGGTCAAGCTTGCGGGCAAGATAACCATCCAACCAGTCCGTTGCCGCAGCCAGCGCAAAAATTGCTGCACTGACCATATAGCTCCAATGCATGGGAAGATAAAACACCGCCACAAAGACCGGAATCATGATGATGCGGGAGAGTGTGAGCAGGTTCGGTAAGTTCATACGGTTATTACTCGTCATGCAATGCTGCGTATATGTTTTCAGCCAATGATTTGCTGATGCCCTGAACCTTGGTCATCTCATCAACACTGGCTTTGCGTAGTTCCTGTATACCACCAAAATACCGAATCAGCTCCCGGCGCCTTTTGGGGCCAACTCCTTCAATACCTTCCAGTGTAGACTGGCGGCGCTTCTTGTCCCGCCCTTTACGATGCCCGGTAATGGCAAAACGGTGGGACTCGTCCCGAATGTGCTGAATCAAATGCAACGCCGGGGAATCAGCTGGCACTCGAAACACATCGCCGGTCATGGCGTCGATCAACTGTTCCATGCCCGCACGCCGGGTTACGCCCTTGGCTACACCAATCAGAGGGATATCTGAAACCCCAAGCTCATCAAACACTTCCCGAGCAATGCTCAACTGGCCCTTACCACCATCAATAAACACCAGATCCGGACGCTTGCCCTCACCCGCAACCATGCGACGGTAGCGGCGCGTCAGCACCTGACGCATGGCATCGTAATCATCACCAGCTTTCACACCTTCAATATTGTACAGGCGGTAATCACTTTTAAGGGGGCCATTCTCATCGAAAACGACACAGGATGCGACGGTATTTTCACCGTGGCTATGGCTAATGTCGAAACACTCCATCCGCGAGGGGGTTTCAGCGAGCTCCAGCATGTCTCGCAGCGCCAGCAAACGGCGATACACGGTCTCTTTGCTGGCGATATGTGTTAGCAACGTTTGCTGGGCATTGGTCATCGCCAGTTCCAACCAACGCCGTCGCTCCCCTCTTACATTTCTACGTATACGGGTTTCCCGGTTAGCTGCATCCGAAAGCGCATGAGCAAGCAGCTCCTGACCATCAACCTCAACCGGAACCAACACATCTTTTGGAATCTCTCGACGCGTGTTTCCACCAAAATAATATTGCCCGAGAAAAGCACTTAATAGCTCACCTTCGGATTGCTCCAAAGAATAACGGGGAAAGTAGTCCTTGGTTCCCAAGACTCGACCGCCACGCACGATAATGACAACAATGCAGACAACCCCCGCGTCTTGTGCGATAGCGATAACATCTGCATCGCCGCCCTCACCGTCTACAGATTGCTGCTCTTGAACATGGCGCAGGTGATTGATTTGGTCTCGGCAGGCAGCAGCTTTTTCGAACTCAAGGTTCTCTGCAGCTTTCTCCATGGCGTCCATCAGGTCACGGATAATGGCCGGGTTTTTACCTTCAAGAAACATGGTTGCGTGACGAATATCCTGCAGATAGTCCTCGGGTGAGATATAGCCTACACACGGCGCCGTGCACCGGTTGATTTGATACTGCAAACATGGACGCGCACGATTCCTAAAATAGCTTTCACTACAAGATCTTATGCGGAATACCTTCTGCAATACATTAAGGCTTTCTTTGACAGCACCAGAACTTGGGAACGGCCCGTACCAGGTTCCACCACCCTTTTTAGTGCGCCCACGCCGAAAGGTCAGCGAAGGGTAATCACTGTGGGAAGACACATAGATATACGGATAGGATTTATCATCCCTGAGTAGGATATTGTACGGGGGGCGCAGAGACTTGATTAAGTTCTGCTCCAGCAATAGCGCTTCTGTCTCACTGCCGGTGATGGTTACTTCAATAGAAGCGATTTTGGCAACAAGCGCTTCCGTTTTTGGTGCCAGCCCTTTCTTGCGGAAATAACTGGAGACCCGTTTTTTAAGGTTTCCGGCCTTCCCCACGTAAAGCACGGAGCCGCCTTCATCATACATTCGGTAGACGCCGGGCCGCTCCGTTAGCTGTTTCAGGAAGTGTTTGCTGTCGAACTCCCCGCTGCTTTCAGTCGGGGAATCAGACCTTGTGGGCATCAAGCAACCCAAGACGCACAGCCATCAGAGCCAATTCAACATCGCTGGAGATTTCTAGTTTTTCAAAAATGCGGTAACGGTAGCTGTTAACCGTTTTTGGGCTAAGGCAGAGCTTGTCGGAAATATCCTGCACTTTCTGGCAGTCTACAACCATCATCGCTATTTGCATTTCGCGCTCAGAGAGGCGATCAAACAACGATAACTCTCCCTCGTCCTCTTTATCGCCACCCAATTGCTTGAGCGCCATTTTTTGGGCAATTTCTGGGCTGATATACCGTTGCCCTGAGTGAGCCATGCGAATGGAACGGACCATTTCGCGGATATCTGCACCTTTGGTGATATAGGCAGAAGCGCCGCTTTGCATCACCCGTGCAGGGTAAGGATCATCAGCACAAGCGGTTACTACAATCACCCGAACGGTATCGTCAATGCGTAAAATGCGTCGAGTGGCTTCCAACCCACCAATGCCAGGCATACGGATATCCATTAAGACGATGTCCGGGCGCTCGTTGCGCACAAACTCTATAGCGTCTTCCCCAGATGGAGACTGGCCGATAACATCAATATCGGGATCATCCGCGAGCATCCGGGTTATCCCGGAACGAACCAGCTCATGGTCATCTACAACCAATACCCTGATCAAAATTCACCTCGCACAACGCTTTCGAAAACCTGCGCGATTGTAACGTTTACAGACGCGCCGGGGTAGGTGCAGGCCCAAATACCCCAAAAAGGTTAACCAGTTACTCAGGAAGACCCAACCCGGCTGTGTTCTCCACAGGGTCAAACCAGACTACCAGTTCGCCCTTGTTAATTGCCTCCAAAACCCGGCTTCGCTCGGCCATCGGGTTTTCCGTATCGTTTAACCCATGGTAGCGAGTGCAGTACTCTTCTGCCAGCCCATTCAGTTGCTCTTTAGTCAGCAACTCTTTATCAACCTTAAACTTTTCTTGGCGGGGGTCCGGTTGGGGCCGGTGCCCGGTTTCGTCGCTCATAGTCCCTCCTGTAGGCCATACCGTGTTAGGGATTATGCCTAAAAAGTCGAAGCCTTACCCACTTTCAAAATCCCCGGCGATTCACTATCATTCCTCGCTTTCAAAACGTTTGGATGCTAATGAACGCGTTGGTTTTTCGTCTCACACTCCCAATCCTCTTTGGATACCTTCCTCTAGGTATGGCTTTTGGGGTGCTGTTCACAACTCAGCTTAACTACGCATGGTGGGCTGCGCCACTTATGGGCGTGGTGATCTATGCCGGTGCGGGCCAGATTCTGGCGGTCAGCCTGTTAGCCGCAAGCGCCGGTTTACTAGAAGTGTTCATTGCCATGTTCGTGCTCAACGCGCGCCACCTTTTCTACGGCCTTTCGTTGCTCGGACAATTTCGCAAGGCTGGCTGGAAAAAGCTGTATCTCATTTTTGGTCTGACTGATGAGACCTATTCATTGCTCACCAGCCGGACGCGTTCGCAAGACACACTTCATGAACTCGATGTCGATTTCCGCATTACGGCATTCAATCAGGTCTACTGGGTGATTGGCTGCACCTTGGGAGCTCTTCTCGGTCGTAACGTGGCATTCGATAGTACGGGAATCGAGTTTGCATTGGTGGCTTTATTTATTGTTCTCACAATAGAGCAACTGAAGGCTCTGGGAGACGCATTCCCAGTTTGGGCAGGTGCAGCGGCTGCCGGTGTGGCAATGATGTTTCTGCCGCCAGCCCACCAGCTCATCGGCGCTATCGCAATCGTGACAGCCGTGCTTTTACTGCAATACCGAAGCCTGCGAGCCAAATCCAATGCGGAGGGCCGCAGCCATGTCTGATACAAGCTACCTTGTTGCATTCATTGCCGTTGCAGCTGCAGCAACCTTTGCAACCAGAATCATACCTTTCCTGTTTTTTGAGCGTCATACCGAGCACCCTCTGGTTAAACACCTCGGGCGCTTCTTGCCAGCGGCTGTTATGGCTTTGCTGGCAACGGTGTTTTTGCAGCGTTCAGGAAATTGGGCAGCGGTAGTGCCGGGGCTTGATGCCATTCTTGCAGGAGCGCTAGTGGTAGGCATTCACCTCTGGCACCGCAATGCCCTGCTCTCCATTGCAGCTGGCACAGCGGCGTATATGCTGATAAGCCAAACCGGCGTTTTTGAAGTCGCGCTAGTGAGCTGAGAGTCTATCTCAACGTTCCCGTTCGAGATTTGCAACTAATCGGGAGTCACTCAATGCAGCGGTACGATGCTTAACCACGCCTTTGTATTCAGAGCTTTCTATCATCGCCATAAAGGCATCAATTGACGGGTAGCGAACAAGCAGCACTTGGTCCCAAGACTCCTCTGGCGGCGCAATAAGAGAGCCAACGCTGTGGCCAGACCAAATCACCTCAGCGCCCACCGCACTCACACAGGCTGCGGCCTCTTGAATATAAAGCTCATACGCTTCACGCCCACTTCGCTCACCGGAATTGTCATCATAACTTGCTCTGTCACGGAACCTCAGTAGATTTAGCATGACGACAGGCTGGTCTTTAGGCGTGTCGGCCAAAACCTGCTTCAACTGCGCGGGCGTATGGTTAACGGCGTTCATGGGCACCCCTTTGTCCTGATAAATTTCGCCCCCACTATAGCCCACCCTTCATGGCCTACAGTAAACCGTTTCATTACCTTTCCGTCAGATCTATCATAGGCAAGACACTCTCCGGACCACTGGCCAACCTGAATGGATTTGATCTCCCTCTTTCAACAAACGCTGGAAACCACTCTTCCGGTATTCGCAATGGTGTTTATCGGGCTAGGGCTAAGAAAGGTAGGATGGATTGACGATACCTTCGTCAACACCGCTTCTGCATTGGTTTTCAAAGCCACGCTTCCAACGCTGGTGTTTCTCAGCATCATCAAAGCGGATCTCAACACATCGCTTAATTTTCACCTGCTCGTCTTCTATCTTTTTGCTACCCTCGCAAGCTTCTTTCTGGCTTGGTTATGGGCACGTTGGCGCGTTACTCACGAAGATCGCGGGGTGTATGTCCAAGGCGCATTCAGAGGTAACTGTGGCATTGTCGGGCTGGCCCTGGCGGCAAACCTGTACGGCGATTTCGGGCTATCGTCGGGTAGCATCTTGTTGGGGCTGGTTATTCTCTCTTACAACGCGTTATCGGTGATCATACTCACCGCGTATCAGGCCGGGCGATCGCCCGAGTGGCGCCGTATTCTTAAAGATATATTGCGCAACCCGCTCATACTTTCCGTGTTTGCAGCCATCCCCGTCGCATGGTTGAACCTGCAACTGCCTGATTGGATACTGACCAGTGGCGATTATTTTGCTTCCCTCACGCTGCCACTCGCTCTGCTGTGCATTGGTGCAACCGTGTCATTCAGCGCCCTGCGCAGCGATAGCTCAACCGCCTTCAGCTCGGCGCTGATGAAAATGGTGGTCTTACCAACGCTATGCACAACTGCCGCCTGGGCACTAGGCTTCTCCGGTGCCGAATTGGGGTTGATGTTCCTATTTTTCGCAAGCCCAACCGCCGCTGCAAGCTTTGTGATGGCCAAGGCACTTGGTGGAAATGATCGTCTTGCGGCAAACATCATCGCGATCACCACGTTGATGGCAAGCGTTACCATAACGTTCGGCGTATTTGTGCTGAAAGGTGCCGGGCTGATATAAACGCCAGTTACGCTCGAACCTTCAACAACCAACCAGAGCCTCTAATGACTGATGCAAAGCCCTATTCCCAAGCCTGTGAGAACAACAAGCAGGTTATTCTCGAAAAGATAACCACTGTGTTCAGCGAATCTGGAACTATATTAGAGATTGGCACAGGTACCGGGCAACATGCGGTTCATTTTGCTCGGCACCTTCCGCACCTTCGGTGGCAGCCCAGCGATCACCCAAGCAACGCCCAGCTGTGTATGCCTTGGCTAGAAGATGCAGACTTACCCAACATAAACACGCCATTGCCTCTAGATGTTAGCTCGCCCGATTGGCAGCTTCCATCAACCAACGGTGTCTTCTCTGCCAACACCGCACACATAATGTCATGGCCTGAGGTTGAAGCAATGTTCCGGGGCGTGGCTGCCATTCTTGATGCGGGCGAAGCCTTTTGCCTGTATGGGCCTTTCAATTACGGAGGCCACTTTACAAGCCCCAGCAACCAACAGTTTGATGCATCTTTGAGGAGACAAAACCCAGTGATGGGGATCAGAGATATGAGCGACATTATGTTGCTCGGCAAGGCCACTAAGCTAGCTATGGAGAACGATTTTGATATGCCAGCCAATAACCGGCTATTAGTGTGGAGAAAATTACCGTCCTGAGTAGCATCTAGGGCAATTCCGGGAAGCATCCAAACACGTTTTACTGCAATCCATAGCCTTTAGCACCTCAAGTGCTCTATCGTTGTTTTGGCGGTCGTCAAATGGGTACTATAGGGTTCCACGCACTTGGACACTCAAGCAAAAAGATTGAAGCAGTATGGATGAGCAAACCCACCTGAGAACCCGCTCCTTACTGGTTGCCCGCCATCAGCACCCGGCGTGGAAACTGCTTTCTGCCACGCGTGGGCCTTTGGTGCTGAGCTGCTTGCAAACGTTGATCGAGCAGCATCACGAAGAAATCCTGCTTGAGGACGCCCAGCAAATGCTCACCGACATTCTGCGGGAGCATGCTAACAACGATGACCTTCAACTATCTAGCGACGACCCTGCGGGCGATGCCAAAAAAGAGCTGCGGGCTTGGATTCGCAAAGGGCTGATTGTGGAACGGGATGGCCGGCTGATGGCGACCGATGCGCTGCAAAAGGCTCTGGCTTTTGTGGAAGGCCTCGACGAAAAAATCATGACCTCCACGGCCTCCCGTCTGGCCACCGTGCAACGTGAAATCGAAAATCTGGAAACCCGTCTGAACCCGGATGCACAAAGCCGCGCTGACCACATTCGTCGAAAGATCAAGGACCTGGAGCAGGAACTGACAGAGGTAGAGGCAGGCCGCTTTAAAGTACTTGAAGGAACCGAGGCGTCGGAAGGCATTCGAGAAGTCTACAACCTTGCCACCAGCCTGCGGGCCGATTTCCGCCGGGTTGAGGACTCCTATCGGGATGCGGATCGCCAGTTACGCCAGTCCATCGTCAGTGAACAACACCACAGGGGCGAGATTGTCGACCGGTTGCTGGATGGTCACGATACTTTGCTCGAAACGGCGGAGGGCAAGGTATTCCACAACTTCAATGAACAGCTCAGCCAATCCACAGAGCTGGACAACATGAAACACCGG
>Ga0209075_1001940_pt1 | contig 18849 bp, 17 predicted proteins | sample Stecom2011_FD_187523 | JGI IMG/M metagenome (GOLD analysis project Ga0209075, IMG submission 187523) | Agricultural soil microbial communities from Utah to study Nitrogen management - Steer compost 2011 (SPAdes) (version 2) | ecosystem: Environmental > Terrestrial > Soil > Agricultural land...
TCGATGAAATACACGTTCATTAAAAATCATGAATTCCTATTTCCGATTGAAAAAATGTGTAAGGTTTTAGAGGTTGGTTCTAGTGGATATTATAAATGGAAAAACAAACCTATTTCAAATAGAACAGTTAGAAAAAGCGAGATAAAACAGCAAATAACAGACATCTATTTTGATTCAAAATAGCGTTATGGAAGCCCAAGAATTAAGAAACATCTCTTGCTGCATGGAAAATGGCCATAAGAAACAGAAGTGTTCAAAAAGGATTAATTTTTCATTGCTTCGCCAGTTCGAGCAGAGCTCTCGGGTCCGATAGAGGCATTCAATATGCAAACAAAAAATTTGCCAATACAATTGAATCTTATGGCGTTATTAGAAGTATGAGTAGAAAAGGAAATTGTTGGGATAATGCAGTAGCTGAGAGCTTCTTTAAATCATTAAAGACAGAATTAATTTACGGTAATAAACTCATAACTAAAGATCAAATGGAACTAGAAATCTTTGAATACATAGAAATATGGTACAACAAAAAAGACGTCACGGTGCACTGAATTACAAAACAATCGAAGAATTTAATAATCAAAACGACATTTACAAAAATGTCGCTTAACTTAAACTGTAATTTTTATTTGCATATCCATTACCTGCTTATTATTAAAAATTTCACATAACCTAAACCCCTACATGCCCTCTATAATCTCTCGCTAGATTTCTTTATTTTTATACCTTTGTTACTCTAAAAACAACTGATTTTGAGAACTCCTTTTGACACGATTGCCAAAATTATAAAAGGCAAGTCTATACAAAATAAGGCTTCTGAAATAGATAGAGTTTCTATAGACAGTCGCTCTCTTCAGAACAACGCTACCACTTTGTTTTTTGCTCTTCAAGGCAAGAATTCCAACGCGCATCAATACATCAGCGAACTCGAACAAAAAGGCGTTTGCAATTTTGTGGTTTCGCAGCTTCCGAAAAACAGCAAAAACAGCAATTTTATAATAGTTGACAACACCCTAAAGGCTTTACAAGATTTTGCCGAACACTATAGAAGTCTTTTTGATTTCCCGATTGTAGGAATAACCGGCAGCAATGGGAAAACCATCGTAAAAGAATGGCTTAACTTCTTATTGTCTCCGGATTACAACATTGCTCGTAGCCCTAAAAGTTATAACTCACAGATTGGAGTGCCGCTTTCGGTTTTAGGAATCAACGAAAATCACAATTTTGGAATCTTTGAAGCCGGAATTTCTCTACCTAACGAGATGCAAAATCTTGAGAAGATGATCAAACCATCCATTGGTATTCTTACTAACATAGGGGATGCTCATGACGAAGGCTTTGTGGATAAGGGCCAAAAAATTTCAGAGAAATTAAAGCTTTTCAAACATTCTGATGTTGTTATTTTTCAGAAAAATGAACTCGTAGTACAACTTTTAGATTCCTACAAAGCTAAATCTTTTTATTGGAGTTTTGAGAAAAGCGACAATGCTTTGTTCATCAAAAAATCGACTTCCAAAAACGTAACAACTCTAGAATTTACATTCAACAATCAGGATTTTAAAGTAAAAATTCCGTTTAGTGATTATGCTTCTACGGAGAATGCCATTAACGCTATGATGGTGTTGCTGCATTTGGGTTACGACAAACAAACGGTCGAAAATCGTATGCAAATGTTGTATCCGATAGAGATGAGGCTTAAAGTCAAAAATGGGATCAACAATAGCACTATCATTGACGACAGTTATATTTCTGATTTTCAATCTCTAAAAATCGCATTGGACTTTTTAGAGCAACAAAAGCAACACAAGATAAAGACTATCATTTTTTCAGACATACTTCAAAGCGGGAAAGACGAAGCAGAACTCTATCGCGAAGTTGCGGAGCTTTTCACTCAAAACAAAATCACCAAAATCATCGGCATCGGAAAACAAATCTCTCAACATAAAGATTTGTTTAAGAACATCGAAACATATGAAAACACGAGTGAATTCCTAAAAGACTTTGACCCTACTCAATTTGCCAACCAAACCCTACTCATCAAAGGAGCCCGAAGTTTTCATCTGGAAGAAATCGTATCGGTTTTGGAAGAGAAAACCCATCAAACCGTATTGGAAATCAACCTGAATTCGATAACTCACAACTTGAATTATTTTAAATCAAAACTCAAATCCGAAACCAAGATTATGGTTATGATTAAAGCCTTTGGTTACGGAAGTGGAAGTTTCGAAATTGCTAAATTGCTTGAATATCACAAGGTAAATTACTTAGGTGTAGCCTTTGTCGACGAAGGTATTGCCCTTCGAAATGCAGGAATTACTACTCCTATTATCGTAATGAACCCAGAACCTTCGGGATTTTCGGCTTTGGTTGCCAAAAATTTGGAACCTGAGATTTATTCGTTGAAAGAGCTTCAAGCTTTTCAGAAAGAAGTTGAAAAGCAAAACCGTAAACACTATCCAATTCACCTCAAAATAGATAGCGGAATGCACCGTTTGGGTTTTGTGGAGCAAGATATTCCGGCTTTAATTGACTACTTAAAAGGCAACACCGACTTATTTGAGATAAAAAGTATTTTCTCTCATTTTTCAGGTAGTGACAACCCTAAGTTCAAAGATTTTACTTTGGAGCAATTTAAGGTGTTCAACAAAATGGCAAACTCCATCAAAGAACAGCTGAACATTCAGCCGATTTGTCATATATCCAACACTTCGGCTATCAGCAATTACCCGGAATTCCAAATGGATATGGTGCGGCTAGGTATTGGACTTTACGGAATCTCGAACGACGAATCCGAGATGAAATATCTGGAAAATGTAGGGACTCTAAAATCTGTTATTCTTCAAATCAAAGAGATTAAAAAAGGAGAAAGTGTAGGCTATTCCAGAGGTTTTATAGCAGAAAAACCTACTCGAACCGCTACTATTCCTATAGGCTATGCCGATGGGATTCCAAGAGCTTGGGGCAGAGGAAGGGGATATGTTGTAATCAACAACCAAAAGGCAACTATTTTGGGTTCTGTTTGTATGGATATGCTGATGGTTGACATCACGGACATTGCTTGTAGCGAAGGAGATTCAGTAACTATTTTTGGAGAAACTCCCAACGTAGTTGAAATGGCCAAAGTACTTGATACAATTCCGTATGAGATTTTGGCAGGAATTTCACAGCGTGTGAAGAGAGTATTCTATAGAGAATAATTGACTCTTTTCTGCTATTTAAGTACCTCAATTCAACACTCGTAACGCAATCCTAAAATCTTTTCGTTTTTCTAACAAGCATTTTGGTCAAAAAAGAATATCTTTGCTTGTTAAACTAATATGAATTTCTTATCCCTGAAAGAAATCGGGAAATCTATATACAAAGAAAGATAAAATATGGCTTGTACAAGTTGCTCGACAAAGGACGGATCTGCACCTAGAGGTTGTAATAACCATGGCACGTGCGGAACGGATTCTTGTAATAAACTCACTGTTTTTGACTGGCTCTCTAATATGGCAACTCCCGGAGTGGCTCAGTTTGACGCAGTAGAGGTTCGTTTTAAAAACTCTAGAAAAGAATTCTTCAGAAACTCAAATAATCTTCCTTTAAATATTGGAGATATAGTTGCTACAGAGGCTTCTCCGGGTCACGATATCGGAATTGTTACTTTAACCGGAGAACTGGTTAAGATACAGATGAAGAAGAAAAATATTGACCCTTATGCCGAACTCCCAAAAGTGTATCGAAAAGCTACACAAAAAGACATTGATGTATGGAGTGAGTTCCGCATGAAAGAGGACAAAATTCAAGTTCGCTCTCGCGAAATCGCTATCGAATTGAACTTGCAAATGAAAATTTCTGATGTGGAATTTCAAGGTGATGGCTCAAAGGCTATTTTCTATTATACGGCTGAAGATCGGGTGGATTTCCGTCAATTGATTAAGGAGTTTGCCAAAGAGTTTGGTGTGAGAATTGAAATGAAGCAAATTGGTTTCCGTCAAGAAGCTGCCCGCCTCGGAGGAGTAGGTTCTTGTGGTCGAGAGCTTTGCTGTTCTACTTGGCTAACCGACTTCAGAAGTGTAAATACCTCTGCGGCTCGTTATCAACAGTTAAGTTTAAATCCTCAAAAACTAGCAGGACAATGTGGAAAGCTCAAATGTTGTTTGAATTATGAATTGGACACTTATACCGATGCTTTGAAAAACTTCCCTCCAACAGACACTGTTTTGCAAACCGAAAAAGGGGAGGCTGTGTGCCAGAAAATTGATATTTTCAAAGAAATGATGTGGTTTGCTTATAAAGAAAACACCGCTCAGTGGCATGTATTACCTGTATCACGGGTAAAAGAGATTATCGAAGAGAATAAAAAAGGGCTAAAAATATCCAGTGTGGAAGATTTCTCTGTAGAAATTTCTTCATCCAGAGAGAAAATCACCGATTTTAAAGATACTATCGGACAAGAAAGCTTAACTCGTTTCGACACTCCTAAAAAGAAGAAAAACAACCGTTCCAAAAACAAAAACCGCAAATCAGCATCAAAGAAAAATGAAAAAAATAAATAAATACATATTACTTGTTTTTTTTGGTCTAGTATTGGTTTCTTGTGACAACAACCGGGTTTTTGACAGTTATAAGTCCGTAGGAAACGGATGGCACAGAGACAGCTTAGTTGTTTTTGAATACGAAGTAAGAGACACGATTACCTCTTATAATTTGTTTTTAACTTTAAGGGCTAATAACGATTATCCGTTTAGCAATATTTTTCTGATTACGTCTATAGAGAGTCCGAACGGGGAAACCAAAACAGACACTCTGGAATATATAATGGCAGCTCCTGATGGCACCCTTTTGGGTAATGGATTTTCTGACATTAAAGAGAGTAAACTTTGGTTTAAAGAAAACTATCGCTTTTCTCACGTAGGGAAACACCTTATCACAATTGAGCAAGCGCTCAGAAAACGCAACGAAGTAGAAGGGGTTGAAGTACTCGAAGGGATCTCAGAAGTAGGTTTTCGTATAGAAAAGTAATGTATAGTTGTTGAAATTGAACTGTAATAGCAGCTATAATATATTTTAACTCACAACCTTTATCAAAAAATGACACAAAAAAAAGCAACTGACAATTTTTCAAAATACATTAAATGGTTTTGGAGGCTTTTTGCCGGGGCATTGGCTTTTGTAGCCTTGCTTTTCTTATTGGCTTCTGCAGGGGCTTTTGGAGAAATGCCCTCTTTTGAAGAGTTAGAAAATCCTTCTTCGAGTTTGGCTTCTGAAATCATTTCTGCTGACGGAAAAACCATCGGAAAATTATATCTGAACGAAAACCGTACTCCCGTAAAGTATGAGGACTTACCTCAAAATCTCATCGAGGCTTTAGTAGCTACAGAAGATGAGCGTTTTTATAGCCACTCCGGAATTGATGCTCGAGGAACCCTTAGAGCTGCTGTATTTTTAGGTCGAAGAGGTGGAGCAAGCACCATCACCCAACAGTTAGCAAAACAACTTTTCCATGAAGAAGGTTCAAAAAATATCGTTGAGCGTATGCTTCAAAAGGTCAAAGAATGGATTATTGCTGTTCGCCTCGAAAGACAATACACCAAACAAGAAATCCTAACGATGTACCTCAACCAAGTGGATTTCGTGAACAATGCCGTAGGGATTCGCTCGGCTTCGAGAATTTATTTTTCAAAAGAGCCAAAAGACCTCAACACCGAAGAAGCTGCGGTAATTGTTGGGATGTTGAAAAATCCTTCGCTATTCAATCCCAGACTACGTCTGGAGCTTACCACTAATAGGCGAAACACTGTTTTGGGGCAAATGGCAAAAAACAATTTTATCACCAAACAGGAGAAAGATTCTCTGCAAAAGCTACCTTTGGTGTTAAGATATTCTCCGGAATCACACAATGAGGGTATCGCGACGTATTTTAGAGAATACCTTCGAGAATACATGAGGCAGTGGGTAAAAGAAAACCCTAAAGAAGATGGCACTACCTACAACATCTATCGTGATGGATTAAAAATTTATACTTCTATAGATTCTCGTATGCAAGCCTATGCTGAACAAGCTGTGTCGGCACACTTATCGAACCTACAAGAGGAGTTTTTCTTGCATTTCAAAGGCAGAAAAAATGCTCCATTTGTAGATATCAGTCAAGAGCAAACCGATAGAATCATGCTTCAGGCGATGAAAAACTCTGATCGTTGGAGGCAAATGAAGGAACAAGGAAAATCAGAAGAACAAATCAAGAAGTCTTTTGAAATTCCTACTAAAATGACAGTGTTTAGCTGGCAAGGCGAAAAAGACACTATCATGACCCCTTTGGATTCTATTCGTTATTACAAACACTTCTTGAGAACCGGAATTATTTCGGTAGAACCTCAAACCGGACAAATCAAGGCTTGGGTAGGTGGTATCAATCACAAATACTTCAAATACGACCATGCTAAGCAGGGTGCACGACAAGTAGGTTCGACTTTCAAACCATTTGTTTATGTAACTGCTATGGAGCAACTTCACAAATCTCCTTGTGACAGTATTATTGATGCTCCGTTTACTATTCCAAAAGGGAAATGGGGTGTTTCTGAAGATTGGTCTCCAAAAAACTCAAACGGGAAGTTTGTCGGAACTACTACTCTGAGAAACGCTTTAGCGCAGTCCATTAATACGGTTTCTGCTAAACTCATTGATATGGTTGGCCCTAGAGCTGTGATTGACATGACCAAAAAACTAGGAGTTAGTTCAAACATTCCGGAACAAGTGGCTATTTCGCTCGGAGCCGTAGATATATCTGTTCACGACATGGTAGCTGCCTATAGTACTTTTGCTAATCAAGGAGTTTATATAAAACCTCATGCTATCTTGAGAATTGAAGATAAAAACGGAAAAGTACTCTTCGAACATGTACCTCAACCCAAAGATGTGCTGAGCAAAGATGTTTCGTATGCTGCGATTAAATTGCTGGAAGGAGTTACACAATCCGGAAGTGGAGGAAGGTTAAAATCTACCGGAGGTGGAGGTCCTGCTTATAAAAGGATGACCGGATATCCGTATGGATTTACGAATCCGATTGCCGGTAAAACCGGAACAACTCAAAATCAGTCTGACGGTTGGTTTATGGGAATGGTTCCGAACTTAGTTACCGGTGTTTGGGTAGGTAACGAAGATCGCGCAGCTCACTTTAGAACGATTACCTTTGGACAAGGAGCCTCAATGGCTTTACCAATTTGGGGAATTTATATGAAAAAATGTTATGAAGACCCAACTTTGAATGTTTCTAAAGACGAATTCAAACGACCGGACAATCTTGCTCCTTGGGCAGAGTGTAAGACACCACTGAAGGATTCTCTAGATTTGGATGTAAACTTGGATGAATTCGGATTTTAAAATATTAACTGTATGACAAAAAATAAAACCTATAACCCACAAGCAGTGTTTATAGGTTTTATTCGTTTATAACAAAGGTTTTCTGTAACAAAAACCTTTTTAAAACGTCTAATATGAATAATACACCAAAAACTAACTTGATGAAAAAAATTGCCCTTTTATTTTCAGTTTTATGGACTGTAGCTCTAACAGCTCAAGAATTTAGAGGAATGGCTGTATATGAGACTAAAGTAAAAATGGATGAGGTGAAATTAGACAACCCTCAGATTACTCCAGAAATGAAGAAAATGATTGAAGAACAGATGAAAAAAATGTCCGAAAAGACTTTTACTTTAAACTTCGATCGTTACACTTCTATCTATGAGGAAGAAGTAAAACTCGAGGCAGGGAATGACCCTTTTGCAGGTGGTTTCAGAATGATATCAAACACCATGTATGGTGGGGCTTATTATAAAAACGTAAAAGACAAATTTTTTCTTCAAGAAAGAGATATTTTCGGAAAGGAATTCTTGATTAAAGACTCTCTACAGGTATTTAATTGGGAGCTCTCTACAGAAAGCAAACAAATAGGGAATCACACATGTTTCAAAGCGACAGCAGTGGTTCCGTTTGATATGACAGACTTCAAAAACATGAGTCGTAAAGAACCAAAAGACGAAGCAGAGAAAGACCAACAAGAAAAATCAACCAACTTCTTAGACATGGTTGATATTCCGAAAGAATTAACTGTAACAGCATGGTATACTCCTGAAATTCCGGTTTCTCAAGGTCCTTCGAACTATTGGGGGCTCCCAGGACTTATTATGGAAGTAAGCTCAGGGAAAACTACGATTTTATGTTCTAAAATCGTAATCAACCCAAAAGATAAAAAAGAAATCAAAGTTCCAAAAACCGGAAAAGTAGTAACTCAAAAAGAATTCGAAAAAATTCTGATGGAAAAAATGGGACGTGGTGGAGGAAGAGGAACTTTTCGCATAGGAGGATAATATAATCTTACCCTTTAAAACTACCGTTTCACTATTATTTCTCGCACAAATGAAAAAATCACTCTCAATTCTTTTCATCTTATTTTTTGGATTCATTCAAGCCCAAAATATTAAAGTAGAGGGAATCGTAACAGACAGCCTTGGTATAGGTATCGAAATGGCCAACGTAATGGCTGTAAATCTCGACACAGACAAAATGGATGGTTACAGTATTACAGGGGATAAAGGACAATATGCTCTTTCGTTGAAACCCAACACCAATTATCAACTTAAAGTAAGTTATTTAGGTCTTACTCCAAAAACGATTGACCTAAAAACCGAGAACCAAAATGTTTTCTTGCCAATCAAACTCGAAGGCGATGGATTCATGCTTGAAGGAGTAGAGATTGTATACGAAATGCCGGTTTCTATCAAAGGGGACACTATCGTTTATAATGCGGATTCTTTCACAAGTGGGACCGAAAGAAAATTGGAAGATGTTTTGAAAAAGCTTCCGGGAGTAGAGGTTGACGATGACGGAAACATCTCAGTTGAAGGAAAAAGCGTTTCAAAACTCATGGTCGAAGGTAAGGACTTCTTTGACGGAGACACCAAACTAGGTGTAAAAAATATTCCGGCTGATGCTGTAGACAAAATTCAAGTGCTTAGAAACTATAACGAAGTTGACCAACTTCGGTCGGTGACCGACAATCAAGACAACTTGGCGATGAACATCAAATTAAAAGAAGGGAAAAAGAACTTTTGGTTTGGAGATATTACGGCCGGTGGTGGCGATGATGAACGCTATGTAGTAAACCCGAAGCTCTTCTACTATAGTGAGAAATACAGTCTCGGATTAATTACGAATCTCAACAACATAGGCGAACAACCCCTCACCTTCCAAGACTATATGCGATTTGCGGGTGGTTTCAGAAATATGATGAGAAGAAGTGGTTCTAACTTTTCTATTTCAGGAAATGATTTGGGGATTTCGATGATTCGAAATAACCGAGCCAATGAAATTTTGGCTAAATTCGGTGCGGCTAACTTTAGTTATAACCCGACCAGTAAATGGACTTTGAGCGGCTTTGGAATCGTATCCAGAACTGATACTGATATGTTAGAATGGGAGCGAAACTCGATTCTCAACACTGAAACTCAAGAAGTAGTGACTACTCAAGAGAGCAATAACACGAGCTTGCAGAAGTCTGAAATGACAATGGTAAAATTGAGTTCGAACTACAAACCGAGTCATAAAGTCACTGTGGAATATGACATTTTCTTGAAAAAGTCTCAACAGAAAGAAGATTACCAAACTTTCACCACAGTAACTCCAAATACAGACCAAAGTCAGTTTGTTTCGACTTATAAAAAGCAAGCCCCAACATCTGTAAACCAAAACATGTCTGTATTTTATGCTCCGAATGACAAACACGTTTTTGCTTTTGAAGCTCAGCATTTATACCAAGACGAAGACCCTTTTTATAATGCCAACTTGGCTCAAAAACCATTTGACTTAGCCGGTTACATAGACGGTCAACTCAGACAAGACATTTATCAAGAGAGGTTTTTGAAAACCAATAAGACCGATGTGAAAGCCGATTATTACTATGCCTTGAACAATAAAACGAACATCAACTTCACTCTCGGGAACACCTATTCTTATCAGAATTTCAACTCCCATTTGTTCCAAATCCTAGACAACGGATCTCAAAACCATTTGGACGATGAAGAATTGAACAACCGAGTAACGTATGTTTTCAACGATATTTTTGCCGGAGTTCATTACAAATTCATCACAGGTAAGTTCACTTTCAATCCCGGCTTTTCTATACATCAATACACAATGAAAGATTCTCAGTTAGGAACCGAAAACAACCGGACTTTCACGAGAATCTTACCGGATATAGATGTGAGATATCAAATCAAAAAATCTGAGAGTTTGACTTATAACTTTGCTTTTACCAATAACTTTACGGATATTGTTCAGTTGGCAGAAGGTTACGTTTTTCAAGGATATAGCAGTTTATACAGTGGTAATCGTCACTTAGAGAATTCGACAAACCAAACACACTCTTTAAACTATAGAAAATTCAACATGTTCAACATGGAATATTTAGGTGGAGGGGCTGTTTATACGAGGCTGGAAGACGGAATCAACAGTTTGGCTTCGTATGATGGAATCAACAGAACGTCGACTTCGTTCAACTCTAATTTTGCTAACGAAACCCTTACAGGATATGTATATTATGGAAGAACTTTAGCGAGATATTACAAAGTGGGTGTGAATGCCAACTGGAACTGGGCAAAACGAAACGTAATTCAGGTGAATCCTGCTACGAATATTGCTACGAACAACTGGACAGAATCATTTTCTCAAAACTATAGAGGGAGCTTTGGAACTTCGTTTGAGAAATATCCAAACGTAGAGTTGGGGTACTCTATTACCATCAACGATTATTTAAATAATCTTTTCTATACTTCGAGTCCATTTGCTAAATTGGATTACTATTTCCTAAACGGCTTCTCTCTTACGGCTGATTATACGTTTAACAGTTATTACAACAAAGAAAAAACGGTTGACAATCAATATGATTTCTTGAATGCCAGCCTTGCTTATAACAAAAAAGGCTCAAAATGGGAATATCGAGTAGGAGCAACCAACTTATTAAACACCAAAACATTGAATAGTGATAGTTTCTCACAATTCAGTATTTATACCTCACAATATACTGTTCAACCTCGATATATCATTTTTTCATTGAAATACAACCTTTAGTTTGAATTAGTTTGTAAAAAAGACCTCATATAGAGGTCTTTTTTTATGTCTTTTTGAGAAACATCCGAGTATCAATTGATTATTATCTAGACTGATTCCAGAATATTAAAATTTCGTACCTTTGCAATATTAAAACTCAGTTTATGAAAACACTTACGATGATTTTATTGACGGTGCTGGCAGTAACCGTAAACAAATGTTCTTCTGATTCCAAAGAATTGAAAAAGGATTTAATAATTGAATACGAAGCAAAAACTAGAGGTAGTTTTAGCAAAGTGATTATCAAAAATGATTCTTTGGTTGTGATGGAAGAAGGAAGAAGCGAAAGTGTTAACTATTATCCATTATCTAAAAAAGACTGGGATATATTAGTGAAACAAATTCAAGAAATTGATAAAGAACAAATTAAAAATTACAAAGCCCCTACTTCGAAAAGATTTTCAGATGCCGCAAGAGCAGCATCGGTTAGGGTAATTTATAAAAACGAAATCTATCAGTCTGAAGAGTTTGACGAAGGGACTCCTCCAAAAGAAATCAAGACTTTTGTAGACAAGATTACGTCTTTGTATATGAAAAACAAAACAAAAAAATGACAATTAAAGAAGTTCAAGACGAAATAATTGATGAATTTTCGATGTTTGATGACTGGACAGAACGTTACGAATATATCATCGAACTCGGGAAAAACCTTCCGCTCATTGACGAAAAATATAAAACGGATGATTACCTCATCAGAGGGTGTCAATCAAAAGTTTGGCTTCATGCTGAAGAAAAAGATGGGAAAATAGCTTTTACGGCAGATAGTGACGCTATACTGACCAAAGGCATCATAGCGATTATGATTCGGGTATTTTCAGGACAAAGTGCTTCTGAAATTCTAAAGGCTTCAACAGATTTTGTTGACGAAATCGGACTTAAAGAGCACCTTTCTCCTACTCGTGCCAATGGTTTGGTGTCTATGATCAAACAAATAAAAATGTATGCTTTGGCTTTTGAATCAAAAAACTCACAAGCCTAAAATTTTGAACAATGGAAGAATTTAAAGACGATATCAACCTAGGTGAACAAATCGTAAAGGTTTTAAAAGGCATTTACGACCCGGAAATTCCTGTGGACATTTATGAGCTAGGACTCATTTATGATGTGATGATTAATGAGGATAATGATGTTAAAATCCTGATGACACTCACCTCTCCGAATTGTCCGGTGGCTGAGAGTTTGCCACAAGAAGTAGAGCAAAAAATCAAAGCAATTGATGTGGTAAATTCAGTAGAGATCGAACTTACTTTTGACCCGCCTTGGAGTAGAGATTTGATGAGTGAGGAAGCAAAATTTGAGCTTGGAATGCTGTAAAATTTGTTTCTAACCCTTTACCTTACTTCGAATATCATGGAACAAGAAATCGTAAATAGAGTAGCTAAAAGTCCGTTACAGATTTTTGATTTGGAAGATTTTTTTCCGGAAGGAAACCGTATCGGCATTGATATTGCGCAATGGTTGTGGCAAGGAGTGATTCTCAAAGAAACCGAATTTAGAGATTACCTCAAAAATCACGATTGGAGTCAATATCAAGATGCATACGTCTATTTGTTTTGTTCTTCGGATGCCATTATTCCCGGTTGGGCTTTTAGCTTGGTGACTATGCACTTGGTTTCTGTTGCCAAAAAAGTGGTTGTAGGTACAGAAGAGCGCCTCAACGAAGTACTGTATCAAGAAATTTTAGGCAAAATCGATTTTTCAGTTTATCAAGACAAGCCTGTTTTGGTAAAAGGTTGTTCTAAAAAACCTGTTCCCGAAAATGCTTTAATCTTGGCATGTCAATATTTACAACCTGTTGCCAAGAGCATCATGTTCGGAGAAGCCTGCTCCACAGTACCTTTATACAAAGCCCCTAAAAAATAAAGCATTTAAAGAACCTGAGCAGGGGACCAAATCTTAACTTATTCCGAAAAATTGCTTATTTTTGTATCTCTATCTGTTAAGATACAATATATGCTCAAACAAAATTTACAACTCAAATTATCTCAGAAGCTATCTCCTCAGCAAATCCAGCTGATGAAGCTCATTCAATTGCCTACGCAGGCCTTTGAACAGCGATTGAAAGAGGAGATGATAGAAAATCCTGCTTTAGAAGCAGGTAAAGATGATGAATATGAAGTTTCTGATTTTGATACGGCTGAAGATTCTTATGATGATTTTGAGGGCGAGCGTATTGAAGCTGAAGACATCAACATAGACGAATATCTTAGTGATGATGAAACTCCGGAATACAAACTGCACGCCAACAACTACAGTGCAGATGACGAAGACAAAGAGATTCCGCTTGCTGCTCAATTGAGTTTTCATCAAGATTTGCTGAATCAGCTTAACACCTTTATCTTATCGGATAACGAAAGGGAAATTGCTGAATTCTTAGTAGGTAGTATAGACGACACCGGTTATATTCGTCGTAGCATCCAAGACTTGGTCGATGATATGGCCTTTACTCAAGGTATTTATACTGACGAGGCAACTGTAGAACGCATTTTACAGATTGTTCAAGACTTAGAACCTGCTGGTGTAGCGGCTAGAGACCTACAAGAATGTCTTTTGTTACAACTCCGACGTAAAACTCCAACGGATTCTGTTGAGTTAGCTATCGACATTATCGAAAATCAGTTTGATGCTTTTACAAAAAAGCATTACGACAAACTATTGCAAAAATACGGAGTGACTCAAGACCAACTCCGAAAAGCTATAGACGAGATAGAAAAGCTCAACCCTAAACCAGGTGGGGCTTATTCGGCAAGTAATAGAATTACTGAACACATCGTACCTGATTTTACGATCAGAATCGTAGACGGAGAATTGGAGCTCAGCCTTAATGGAAGAAATGCTCCTACGCTTCACATTTCAAAAGATTACCAAGAGATGTTGCAGACCTATAAAGATTCTCGTGAAAAATCGAATGCTCAAAAAGATGCCGTACAGTTCATCAAACAGAAGTTAGACTCTGCGAAGTGGTTTATTGATGCCATTAAACAACGTCAGGAGACACTTTACGTAACAATGAATGCCATCATGCAGTATCAACGAGATTACTTTTTAGAAGGAGACGAAACTAAGCTCAAACCGATGATTCTGAAAGATATTGCAGACATGGTTGGTTTAGACATTTCAACTGTTTCCAGAGTAGCTAACAGCAAATATGTGGAGACTCCGTATGGTACGAAGCTTATCAAAGATTTCTTCTCAGAATCGATGAAAAACGACCAAGGAGAAGATGTTTCGACTATCGAAATCAAGAAGATACTACAAAACATTATAGAAGAAGAAGATAAACAAAAGCCTTATCCGGACGATAAATTGGCAGAAATCCTTAAAGAAAAAGGATACCCAATTGCTCGTAGAACCATTGCTAAATACAGAGAATTGCTTGACATTCCTGTAGCGAGGATGAGGAAAAAAATATAATAAAAGCCCAACCAACCATGCTACAGTTAAACGTAAAAAACGAAACTTCAAGACTTAGAGCCGTCGTATTAGGAACCGCTGTCAGTAACGGGCCAACCCCAACTGCAGAAGAGGCCTATGATCCAAAATCTTTAGAACATATCTTAGCCGGAACTTATCCGATTGAGGCAGATATGGTTAAAGAAATGGAGGCTTTTAACGAGGTTCTCCAAAAATATGACGTTCAGGTTTTTCGACCTGAAATTATTGAAGATTACAACCAAATTTTCTCACGAGATATTGGTTTTGTGATAGATGACATTTTTATAAAAGCCAACATCTTACCCGACAGAGAACGAGAGTTGGATGCTATTCAATACGTAATTGACCAAATCGACCCTAACAAAGTCGTTCGCCCACCGGAAGAAGTACATATCGAAGGAGGGGACGTAATGCTTTGGAATGATTACATTTTTATTGGAACTTATAAAGGGAGTGATTACAAAAATTATATCACTGCCCGAACCAATATGCAGGGTGTTCAATATATCAAGGACCTCTTCCCAAACAAAATCGTGAAAGAATTCGATTTGGTCAAGTCAAAAATCGAACCTCGGGACAATGCCTTACATCTGGATTGTTGCTTCCAACCGGTTGGAACAGACAAAGGAATCATCTACAAATCCGGATTCAGAGAAGAGGCGGATTACATGTATTTGGTAAACCTTTTCGGGAAAGAAAACCTCTTTCACATCACTCGCGAAGAGATGTATCATATGAATTCGAATATCTTTTCGATTGCTCCGGATGTGGTAGTTTCTGAAAAGAATTTCACCAGACTGAACAATTGGCTTAGAGAAAGAGGCATTACGGTTGAAGAAATTCCGTATGCTGAAATCTCAAAACAAGAAGGATTATTAAGATGTTCGACACTTCCGTTAATTAGAGATTAGAAAATAATTGGTTTCAAGTTTCAGGTTTCAAGTTATCTGAAACTAAAATAACTTGAAACCTGAAACAAAAAATAAAATGAAACAAACGACAAACACTATATTGATGATTCGCCCGGTAGCGTTTCGTATGAACGAACAGACGGCTGTAAACAACTATTACCAAAAGGTTTTGGACAATCTTTCTCCGAAAGATGCCAATCGCAAAGCTCAAGAAGAATTTGATGCTTTTGTGGAAAAACTACGAGCAGTGGGGGTAAACGTAATTGTTGTTGACGACACTCATATTCCGGATACTCCGGATAGTATTTTCCCAAACAATTGGATTTCGTTTCACGAAAATGGGGATGTAATTCTATATCCTATGTTTGCCGAAAATCGCCGACAAGAGCGTAGAGAAGACGTTTTGGATATTGTGGAAGACCACGGTTTTATAATAGAAAACGTTACTGACTATACTTTGGCTGAAGAAGCCGATATGTTCTTGGAAGGAACCGGAAGTATAGTGTTGGACAGAGCTAATGGGAAAGCTTATTGTGCACTCTCTCCTAGAGCCGACGAAGAGCTTTTTATCGAGTTCTGCGAAGACCAAGATATGGCTCCGATAATTTTCCATGCTTATCAAACAGTAAATGGCAAAAGAGAGCTTATTTATCACACCAATGTGATGATGTGTATAGGGGAAAAATTTGCGGTGATTTGTGCGGATTGTATTGATGACAAGCAAGAGCGCAAATTAGTTTTGGATTCCCTAAAAGCTGACGGAAAAGAAATTATTCTGATTACGGAAGACCAAGTGAATAACTTTGCCGGCAACATGCTCGAAGTAAAAGGCAAAGACAACAAGAGTTATTTGGTAATGAGTAAATCGGCTCATCAAAGTCTGACAAAAGACCAGATTGCTAAAATCGAAAAATATGCTGAGATTTTGTCTTCTTCGCTTGATGTAATTGAAGCGTGTGGAGGTGGAAGTGCCAGATGTATGATGGCAGAGGTATTTTTACCAAAAGCATAAGTTAATATGGCATGGATTTTACTAATTATAGCAGGTTTTTTCGAAGTAGGTTTTGCTTCGTGTTTGGGCAAGGCCAAAGAAGCCTCAGGAACGGCCTCTACGCTTTGGTTTCTCGGTTTTTTGGTTTGTCTGACCGTGAGTATGACACTTTTGTATAAAGCCACCCAAAGCCTCCCTATCGGAACAGCTTATGCCGTTTGGACAGGGATTGGAGCTGTGGGTACGGTTCTTATCGGAATTTTTGTGTTCAAAGAGCCTGCCACGTTTTGGAGAGTTTTTTTTATTTCTACTTTGATTGCCTCAATTATAGGGCTTAAAGCAGTTTCGTAAAGTTTATTTCTCTTCTTTAAACCAGCTTGAATACATTACATAATTATTCGAAATTCTATCAATTTCTCCTGAAAAGGCAGAAGCGTCAATGCTTTTTACTTTTTTGGCAGGAACACCTGCATAAATACTTCCGGATTCTACTACGGTATTTTGGGTTACTACAGCTCCGGCAGCAATAATGGAGTTACTTTCTATTGTACAATTATCCATTACGATAGCGCCCATTCCGACAAGCACATTATCTTTAATTGTACATCCATGAACAATGGCATTGTGGCCTATAGAAACGTTATTTCCGATAATCGTCGGGTGTTTTTGATAAGTACAATGAATAACAGCTCCGTCTTGAATGTTTACTTTGTTTCCGATTTTTATAAAATGTACATCCCCTCTTACCACTGCATTAAACCAAACACTACATCGGTTACCCATAGTTACATCTCCTACAATAGTAGCATTTTCGGCAATAAAACAATCCTCAGGAATCTGAGGACTTTTTCCATTTACAGGTTTAATAATCATTTTGTTTGATTTGTTTATGTTCACAAATATAAAAATTAACCCTTTCTAATTTCTATCTAAAAGAAAGTAATATATAATAAAAATGTCCCAATATTGGGACATTTTATTAGTTAACAGCAGGACAGTTACAATCCCACCTCTCTTTTCCACAGAACAGGTTAAATCCTATGGTGATTTGATGAAAGCCTCCTGTTGCAAATTGAGCATCACCTAAGACATGAGAATAGGTATACCCAAACATAAAGTTATTATAATTTAATCCTATGAAAGGAGTGATATATTGCAAGTTTTGTTCTTTGATTTCACTTCCTGTCCAGTATTGAGCTCCATCAAAACTTCTTCTATAAGAAAGCCCTCCCCAGAGTTTTCCGAAGTCCAAATCTTTATAAAGTTTGATGTTAGCATCAATTGCTTTCTCTTCGGTTTCTTCAGTAAATTGGAATAAAACAGACGGCTCCCATTGAATTCTGTCGCTATCTCCAAACACATATCCGGCACTAAGTAAGTATTTTCTTAAATTATCCGGCTCATAATCTGTGTAGATTTTTCGTTCAGACTCTATTGCATTTTTCACCGTAAAGTGAGCATAGAAATCCAGATAATGATAAGAAGCTCCAATATCTACATTGAAATAAGAATATTTTTGCTCTACACCACCGTGAATAATAGGGTCATTTGGGTCTGGCCAAGAATCTAAAAACGAACTCTCATCCAAACGACTTTGAATAATTCCTGCACTTATCCCGAAAGAAAGTTGATTCAAATCATAATCACTTCGAGAAAAACGAAGGTGGTGAGCATACGTTAATTTCGCTCCTGTTTGTGAGTGGTAACCGTTTCTATCATTGAATGCAATAACTCCCATACCTGAACGTTCACCTACAGCTCCATTAAAACTCAAAGTTTGTAACATTGGAGCCTCATCTTGGTCAAACCACTGTTGTCTTGCTGTAAGACGAACTTTAGCACAATTGGCTGCACCTGCCATAGATGGGTGAATTAAATAATAATTATCTGATAAATAATCAGAGTAAACAGCTATACCCTCCTGAGAGAATGAAAATTGCGAAATTAACAATGCTGCGAATGCTAAATATCCTTTTCTAAAATTCATATATGATTACCTTTTTATTGAAAAATGTGCTTTAAATTCTTTTCTTCTAGTAGTTGTATTACCTTCAGCGTCTGTCACAGGCTCGTCATAAACCACTTTGAACCAGTAGTCTGAGGCCGGTAGTGGCGTACCATTGTACGTTCCATCCCATCCCTCACCCGTAGGGTTCAACTGCTTTAATAACTTACCATAGCGGTCAAAGATATAAATTTCTGCATTATGATACGCATTCAAACCCGTAATATTCCACCTGTCATGATACCCGTCTCCATTCGGTGTAAAATAATGCGGATAATTAACCACGGAAACATTCTCTACTGGAATAGCATCACAATTGTTGTAGTCATCCACATCCCCATTGCCTGGCAATACATCGTATA
>Ga0209075_1001942_pt1 | contig 18837 bp, 13 predicted proteins | sample Stecom2011_FD_187523 | JGI IMG/M metagenome (GOLD analysis project Ga0209075, IMG submission 187523) | Agricultural soil microbial communities from Utah to study Nitrogen management - Steer compost 2011 (SPAdes) (version 2) | ecosystem: Environmental > Terrestrial > Soil > Agricultural land...
TAACCAACTGAACTACCAGACCAAAATCTATATACCTTCTTTCGAAGGTGTTGACGACAGTCAACTATAGTTAATGTAAATTAACTACTAAATTTTGTATTGTTCACTTGCTTTCGCAATTTACTTTTTCAATCTTTTCTTGTTTTCCTTACCGTTGTAAGGGCCTGTGTTCTTTCGTTAGGCGAGTGCAAATATAGAGAACTTTTTTACATCCGCAATGCTTTTTTTGAAAAAAAATAATCTTTTTTTTATCTTTCATGAAAGAGTCTTGAAATCCAGTCTTTTAAGTTTTATCTTTTTTTGAGTTATTTCAAACGATTATAATACTTTCCTCAAATGAACGTCAAATGGTACAGTTGATAAAATGATTTCTAATTTGAAAAACCCAATTGCTCATCATTAAATTTAACTTTAGAAAATACAAAAGCAGTAACGAAATTCGCTACTGCTTTTGTGATTTTATTCTTTGGAGTATACCTCCTTTAAAATTAATCTTCTTTTACTTCTTCATAGTCGACATCCTCTGCATCGCGGTAACCTCCTTCTACAATATGAACTTTTCCTTTCTCATTCGTGCTTTTTTCTTTCGCTTTCCTGAAAGCTTCATTGTTCTGATTATAGCGCTTTTCTTCATCTAAATTGCGTTTTGCTACTAGTAATCGTCCAATAAACCGAACAATTACAAAAACAGCAATGATGATTAAAATCATTCTAACAGTACCCGTCACGCTAAGTAAAACCATGTTCGGTGTTATTTAGATAAATATAAATTACGTTCAGCAAATATTTTCGTAAAGAAAGGATCTTTCAAGTCCTTGATAAAGTGAATTGCTTCTCCCGTTGATTTCATCTCAGGTCCTAATTCTTTATTCACATTAGGGAATTTATTGAATGAGAAAACCGGAATCTTAATTGCATAACCTTCTTTACGTGGACGGAAATCAAAGTCTGTCACCTTATTTTCGCCTAACATTACTTTGGTTGCATAGTTTACATATGGTTCATCGTAAGCTTTCGCAATGAAAGGAACTGTACGAGAGGCTCTAGGATTAGCTTCAATTACATATACCTTATCGTTTTGAACTGCAAATTGAATATTAATTAATCCAACCGTTTCTAATGCTACTGCTATTTTCTTGGTGATGTCTTCGATTTGTTGCATCACAAGATCTCCAAGGTTATATGGAGGCAAAACACCATACGAATCACCTGAATGAATTCCTGCAGGTTCTATGTGTTGCATTACTCCAATAATGTACACGTTCTCACCATCACAAATCGCATCGGCTTCTGCCTCTATTGCTCCGCCTAAAAAGTGGTCCAATAAAATTTGGTTTTCAGGCATTTCATGAAGAATATCTACAACATGGTGCTCAAGCTCTTCTTTGTTGATCACAATTTTCATTTTCTGACCTCCTAAAACATAAGAAGGACGCACCAATAATGGGAATCCTAAATCGTTTGAAAGTTCTAATGCTTGTTCAGCACTTTCTACTACACCAAATTGTGGATAAGGTACGTCATTATCCTTCAACAACTGTGAAAATCGTCCTCTGTCTTCGGCTAAGTCAAGGGCGTCATAACTCGTACCCATAATTTTTATGCCATAACGCTCTAGTTTTTCCGCTAATTTCAAGGCTGTTTGCCCCCCCAGCTGAACAATCACACCTTCTGGTTTTTCATGACGAATAATGTCATAAATGTGTTCCCAGAATACAGGTTCAAAGTACAACTTATCTGCAGTATCGAAGTCTGTTGAAACGGTTTCAGGATTACAATTGATCATGATGGTTTCATAACCTGCTTCTTTGGCAGCCAATACACCATGTACGCATGAGTAATCGAATTCAATTCCTTGTCCAATTCTATTCGGACCAGAACCTAAAACAACGATTTTCTTTTTGTCAGTAACTTCACTCTCATTTTCCAATTCAAATGTTGAGTAATAATATGGTGTTTGCGCTGGAAACTCTCCGGCACATGTATCTACCATTTTATATACACGTTGAATTCCAAACGCTTCTCTTTTGGCATATATTTCTGACTCCAAGCAACGTAATAAATGCGCTACTTGACGGTCAGCATATCCTTTTTGTTTGGCTTCGAAAAGCATTTCTTTTGGAATGCTGTCCAATGAGAACTTCTCGATTTTACGCTCTAATTTGATCAAATCTTCGATTTGACGTAAGAACCATTCATCGATTTTTGTTTTCTCTTGAATACGTTTAAACGGAATTCCTAGTTTAATCGCATCATAAATATGGAAGAGTCTGTTCCAGCTTGGGAACTCTAAACTTTCTAAAATTTGATTTTGGTCGGTGATTTCTTTTCCATCTGCTCCTAAACCATTCCTGCCAATTTCTAAGGATTGACAAGCTTTCTGTAGTGCTTCTTGGAAAGAACGACCAATTCCCATTACCTCACCTACAGATTTCATTTGAAGTCCTAATTTACGGTCTGCTCCTGGGAATTTATTAAAGTTCCAACGTGGGATCTTTACAATTACATAGTCCAAAGTCGGCTCAAACAAAGCTGAAGTTGTTTTCGTAATTTGATTGTCTAATTCATCTAATGTATATCCAATCGCTAATTTTGCAGCAATCTTCGCAATAGGGTAACCCGTTGCTTTAGACGCTAATGCTGATGAACGTGATACACGAGGGTTAATTTCAATGGCAATGATTTTCTCTTCAGCATCTGGAGAAACAGCGAACTGAACGTTACATCCTCCCGCGAAATTCCCTACAGAACGCATCATCTTAATGGCCATGTCACGCATCTTTTGGAAGGTGGTGTCTGACATTGTCATTGCCGGAGCAACAGTGATTGAGTCTCCTGTATGCACTCCCATTGGATCGAAATTCTCGATAGAACAAATAATTACAACATTATCGTTTTTGTCTCGCAACAACTCTAATTCATACTCTTTCCATCCCATTAAAGCTTTATCAATCATCACTTCGTGAATTGGAGAAGCATGAAGACCAGCGTCTAATAAATTATCAAACTCATTTTCATCATACACCACTCCTGCTCCTGCTCCACCTAAAGTGTAGGAAGATCGAATACACAATGGAAAACCAAATTCTTGTGCAACACTTTTTCCTTCTAAGAAAGATTTCGCTGTTTTTTGCGGAGCCATTGGAACGTCAATATCTTCCATCAGGTTACGGAATGCCTCGCGGTTCTCAGTAATTTCAATAGCCGCAATGTCAACTCCAATGATGTCTATATTGTTCTCCTCCCAAATTCCTAGCTCATCACATTTGATGGCTAAGTTCAAAGCTGTTTGCCCTCCCATTGTTGGCAAAACTGCATCAATGTTATGGTTGGCTATAATTTCTCGAATGCTCTCAGGTTCTAGTGGTTTTAGATAAATATTATCTGCGACTACTTTATCGGTCATGATGGTCGCTGGATTCGAATTGATCAATGTGACTTCTATTCCTTCTTCTCTCAAAGATCTCGCTGCTTGCGATCCTGAATAATCAAATTCACAGGCTTGACCAATTACGATAGGTCCACTTCCAATAATTAAAACTGACTTAATTTTCTCGTTCTTAGGCATTCCAATTTTTCTTTATGCTTATGATGTAAAAGCGTGATACAAATTGAACGCAAATTTAATTCATTTTTACTACTTCTATAGGTAAGCACAGTATTTTTGTGTGAATTTTTAGATATAAATGACAGTTTATGAATATCATGTATAGAAAAAAGTGTTTTACGACTCTCTAAAATTGATTAAATGTGAAGCAAATATCAATAATTCAAACATTAGTGATATTTGGTCTCATTAAGAAGATTCAAAAAACAACGGAACCTCAACAGCACTACCTCATAGTGATTTAGACTATTTAATTATATCAGGTTAATTGAAATACATTGACTGAAAAGTTATTTCTACAGTCTTTTATTTCGTTTTTCATATTATCTTATAAATGCTAAAACATGAATTTATATTTACAAATAAACTTGTTGAAAACATTTTAAAAAATTCAAAAATATCATAAACTCTCTCCCAATTTAAAATAGTCTATACAATCATTCAAAAAGAGTAGTTTTTGAACTGAAGTTGAAAAGTAATTAGGAAGTAAAGTAAAAAATCTGCTTACTATTTTAAATCAAAAAAGAAATCTCCTCTTTCCTATCCTTATGAACAAAATAAATGTCTTGAGAAAGATTACTAAACTTAGATTCTGAAAGAACAGTTAACTTATGATTAACCAAATAATACATTTCATATCCCATCCCTATTAACAAGTCGTAGGTGTTTTTTCTATTTTCTTTTCCTCCTATTTCTGCTTGAATAATTGGTTTCTTATCTTCGAGAATAGTTTTCATTGAGGTAAGTACAAACTGTTCATATCCCTCAACATCAATTTTAATAAAATCTATTTCTTGAAGAAAACCAAAAACGTCTTCACTTCGTTTCATTTGAACAGAATAGCTTATCACTTTCTCAATTTCGGAATCACTGCTTTCATCAATCTGCGTTAAACCATGTCGGACAACTCCATTTTTCATAGGAATAGACATTATCACTTCTTTATTTTCTTCTCCTAAAGCAACGTTAAACAATTCAACATTTAGTGCAGTATGATTAATATTCTTCTCCCACACCTCCACGAAAAGAGGAATAGGTTCTACAGCATAGAGCATCCCTGTTTTTAATTTTTTATGTATTCTATTGGAGTAATATCCCAAATTTGAACCAATGTCAATACAAGTCCAATTCGGTTGTATCAGCTGATCAAGAAAAAACAACTCTGGATATTTATCTTTTAAGAACCCCATGTCAGTCAACTTAATATAAGTTTTACTTACGATTCTTAAATATGTTTTAACCCCTAAAAAGCTGACTAAAAATTTGCGTATAAACTGCATAAAATGTTCTTAAAATGTTCTTAAAATAGGCTGGATAATACTTTTAATATTTTCTGATAAATAATATCATATGCATCTAACAACAGCTACAATGAACACAAATTTAATTCATTTTTACTACTTTTATAGGTACGCATAGGTTTATTATGACTATTTTTTGCTTTAACTTTTAATATTTAAAATAGTACAAATAAAATAAATCACAACGCGCTAGAAACAAACAAGTTAAGATGAATGAAAACATAAAAAGTGTGAAACTCAAAGACCTCAAACTTTCTTATGAAGTTTATGGGGAAGGAAACACTGTAATCCTTTGCTTTCATGGGAACAGCAGGTCCGCTGAAGACTTTAAATTTTTAGAAAGAAAGACACGAAAAATCATTTCCATTCACTTGTTTTTACATGGCTACTCCACCTTTTCTCCCAGTAGAATTCATGAAGACTTAATCACCTCGAAAGATGTTGAAAAATTGTTGGAAAAATTATTAACAAAAGAAAAAGTAGACCGTTTTCACTGGGTGGCATATTCTCAAGGTGGACGATTTACATTAAGTGCTTTTCCTGCTTTTGCCCACAGGGTAAAAAGTTTGTTTTTAATTGCTCCGGATGGATTGGATGATAAAAACTTTTACAGTTGGACCCAGCGACAATGGTTTACACGAAAACTATTCCAACGCTGGGTAAATAAACCGCATGAATTGATGAATATTTCTCGTGGGTTGGCCAAAGTAAAAATAATTGACCCGAAAATTGTTACTTTCTTGGATTTCTATACTTCTGATCATGAGAAGTTTGAAACTGCATACAAAACATGGAGTGCTTTTAGAGATTTAAGACCCTCTGATGAAGAAGTAAAAGCCACTTTAGAAAAATACAATGTCCATTTCAACCTTATTATTGGTGAATATGACAAAATCATTACCCCGAAAAGTGCTACTCAATTTTTAGAGAAAATTAACCAGCAAGAAGCCTTAACGAAAATTCCTTTTGGTCATGATGTATTTAAACCCCATATCGAAAAAGAACTTTTGGCTTTGATGCCTTTTGAAGAGCTTGATTGATCTTTATAAGAAGCTAAACAATCTTAGTTTACATTTTAATTAATCGAACCCTAAAAAGTTCTTTGGTACTGTTATTTAAGCGGTATTTTTCATCGACACCAAACCCAAAGACGCCTAGAATATGATTTTCTGAATCCAATAAAATACGCACTTGTTCTTTTTGATGCGCAGGTACTTTTCTATCCCTTAAAAACTTCCCCACTGATTTCAACCCTTTCATTCCTATGGGTTGAAAATAATCTCCTGCTTGCCATTTCCGTATTGTTAGTGGTAATTTTACTTTAGATGTATCCAAAAATAAATCGCTTGGATTGAGTTTTATGGTTCCTGTTGGATGTTTCGAAATGGCTAACTTATACTCAACGGCTTGACTTGATTCTTTCACAAAAACAAGAGCATCTCCTTCATTCCAAACTTTCGCATAGTCATTCCCAATAAACTTTCCTTTCTCTGACTTTGTGAGTCGAGCAATTTCGTCTACTGCATATTCTCCCAGGCCTTGTTCTGACAAAATATGCTGTTGAATCCACACAGGATAACTTTTCCAATCTTCAATCAGAATTGAATCAGGAATTTTTATACTTTTTAAAAAACACAGAACCGATTGAAAAGAATGCATTAAGGGAACAACTTCATGTATTGGGAATCCTTCAGATTGCAAACAGGGCAATACTTCATTCCTGTACCAGTTTCGAGTATAATCATTCGATGTATTGGTGACATCTTCACGCCATTTCCAATCGTGTTGCTGAGCTAGTGAAATCAGCTCTTCCTTGGTGTGTTTTAACAATGGCCGTAAATAGCCTGCTCTGTATTCAGGCATACCAGAAAGTCCTTTTACCCTACCTCCTCTGCGCAATTGCAAAAAGAAAGTTTCGAGCTGATCATCATAATGGTGCCCCAATAGTACCACCGCCTGCTCTTCTCGAATAATTTGATCAAACCAATTGTACCTCAATTCACGGGCTGCTAATTGAGTGTTTAAACGATGACTTTTCGCATATTGCTTCGTATCAAAATCTTGTACCCGTATTGGCACATTGAGTTCTCTTGCTAGGTTTCGCACAAATAACTCGTCCTCATTCGATGACTGCTCACGCAAATGGAAATTACAATGTAAAATTCCAACTTCGTTTTTATTCTTCGTTTCTAGCATAAGATGCAACAGCACAATAGAATCGACTCCACCGCTGCAAGCTACCCAATATGTCGGAGCATTATTCATCTGAATTCAGTACTTCTTTTAATGCTTTGACTTTAATCATACATTCTTCGTATTCCATTTCAGGCGAAGATTTTAAGGTAATAGCGCCACCCACTGGACAACTGATATTTTTTAACTTTTCATTATACAAAATACTGCGAATAATCACATTGAAATCAAAGTCACCATTGGGTTTAAAATAGCCAACACTTCCAGAATAAAGTCCTCTTTTGAAGGTTTCGTGCTTTTCAATCAAATTCATTGCACTGATTTTTGGCGCTCCCGTCATACTTCCCATTGGGAAAAGTGCTTTTAGAATTTCCAATACGCTCACCTCCTCATTGATTGTTGCTGAAACGGTAGAAATCAATTGGTGCACCGTTTCAAAAGTATAGACTCCAAAAAGTTCATCAACTTGAACCGAGTTACGTTCAGCAATTCGAGATAAATCATTTCGAACCAAGTCAACAATCATCACATTTTCTGCACGTTCTTTCTCACTGGCTAGCAATTCAGTTTTAAGCCGTTCATCCTTTACTGGTGTAGTTCCTCTTCTTGCTGTTCCTTTAATCGGTTGGGTGATTAAGCGATGGCCTTCACGTTTTAAAAACCGTTCTGGACTGGCCGAAAGTAAATACCTCCCCTCCCATTCAACAAAACATGAAAAGGTAGCTTTCGTTATGTTATTTAAAGCAAAATAAGTGGGTAAAGGTGAAATTTTACAATTTTCAGCATAAAATTCTTGACAGAATGTGACCTCATAAATATTTCCCATTTGAATTTCTCCTTGGAGTTCATCAATGGTAGAAATGTAAGACTCTCTGCTTAAACCTGCTGTCAACTCAACTTTGTTTTCTGCTTTTACTTCTTGCTGACTAAGGAAATAGGCAATAAAATCAATGGCTTTTTGATCTGCTGAACCTTTCAGAAAAACTGGATTCCCATTTTCGTCCCATTTCACAACATAACGTGGCACAAAAAAACCAACTGTTGGAAATTGAATTCGGTCTGAATGCTCAGATTTTAAATTTTCAATGTCATTTTTCAAATCGTAAGAAAGGAATCCAAAACGATAGTCATCTTCAAACTTTTCAATAAATGAAGCTGTCTTTTCAAGGCAATTTTCTTCTTCACATTCAAACACTTCTATAGGATCAAATGCAAGAAGCGATTCGTTTTTGTTATTCGTTAAAAAGGTAAAGATATTTTTCATCAAAAAAATTATTCCTTATTATTACAATGCAAATACGAAAGTAATAAATAATAACATGAAGCATTTAAATTGGTCCATTCTAGTTGTCATGATTTTTTCAATTCCTCTTTTTTCAATTGCCCAAAAAGAAAAAGAAGTCAAAGTTAAAATGGAGGACGAAATACTTTACGGGAGTTTAATCAGTGTTTCTGAAAAATCGAAAGCACCGGTGGTAATCATCATTCCAGGTTCTGGTCCGACAGACAGAAACGGAAACAGCATGATGGTTCAAGCCAATAGTTACCGCATGTTGGCTGAGGAATTAGCCGAACATGGCATTGCTAGTTTACGCTATGACAAATTAATGGTAGGCAAAAGTAAAAGCGATAAATCAGAAGGTGATCTGCGGTTTCAAGACAATGTTGACCAAGTAAACGCATGCATTGATTATTTAAAAAAGAAGAAATACACCAATATTATTTTAATCGGTCATTCTGAAGGTTCATTGATTGGCATGTTGGCCTCCCAACAACGCGAGGTAAACAAATTTATATCATTTGCTGGAACGGGAAGAAGCATCGATGAAGTATTAATTGAGCAAATCACAGCACAATCGCCTGGGTATACTGAAGAAGTTAAACGCATTTTAAAAAAACTTAAAAAAGGCGAAGAAGTAGATGATTTCAATACAGATTTAGCTTCTTTATTTCGTAAGAGTGTCCAACCCTATTTAATTTCTTGGTTAAAATATTCGCCACAAGAAGAAATTCAAAAGCTCAACATTCCAACATTGATATTGCATGGAACATCAGACATTCAAGTTTCTGAAGAGGACGCTGTATTACAGCATGAAGCAAATCCCGAAGCAGAATTAAAAATCATTGATGGAATGAATCACATTTTTAAAGCTGCTTCTGAGAACAGGGAAGAAAATATTCAAACCTACTTAAACCCTAAGTTGCCTTTACACGAAGAATTGATTCCTGTTCTCACAGGATTTATCCTTGAGTAATCTACCTCAATAAATTAACATGTCCGGTATGCGTATGATGTTTATCTGACATTGTTTCTTTGAATTTAATTTTCCATACATAAGTCCCTTCTTTAACGATTTTCCTGCCCTCTACTCCGTAGGTTCCATCCCAACCTATATCGGTATCATGAGACTCAAAGACCAGCTCTCCCCATCGGTTAAAGATGTACAAAGTATAATTTTGAGGGTCAAATCCATGGGTAAAAATCGGTTTGAATGTTTCATTGAACTTATCCTGATCTGGAGTAAAAGTATTTGGAACATAAAATATTATTTTGTCCTTTACATCCACAACTGCATAAGCAGTATCAATACACCCCTCAATTGTACTTGAGATCAACCTCACTCTATGCTCTAATGGTTCTGGACTAAATTCGAAGATTGGATTCGTTACAGTTGAAGAACCTTGATTTCCGAAGGTCCAATTGTAATAATCAGCATATAAAGAAGTGTTGTAAAACTCTACTTCAGGATCTATCACATCAGGATCATTCGGTTCATAATAAAAATCAGCCACCGGATTGTGATAAACTTCTATGTAGCTATTCTCAGAATGCGACCTCACACAGCCTTCGTTCGATGTAACTGTCAGAGTCAATCCATAATAAATATTTTCGCCCGTTGGATTGTTATAACAATCATTCAACACTGGTCCATTATGCGTTTCTCCATTTGACAAAGTCCATTCAAACTGATCTAATGTAGAAGGTGAATTTATCGTAGTAGTACTCGAGACTTCTGGACAAATTGGTGAACACCCTGTCAAGTTAACACCCGAAAAACTCACTACAGGTAATGGGTGTACGGTTACTGTTTTTTTAATCTCTTCGCGACATCCGTTATTGGTAACTACTTCCAATGTCGCATTATAAGTTCCATCAGCAGTATAAGCATTGATTGGGTTTTGTTGAACACTGTATGAGCCATCACCAAAATCCCAAGACCATTGCACCACATTATTTGTCGTATGATCATTGGAGACGGTAGACAAATCAAAGAATTCATTAACGTCTTCAAGACAGACATTTGTTGGTGTAAAGTCAGGTACTGGCAATGGATAAACCTCTACAGGATGCGTGATTGAATCTTTACACCCATAATTGGTTGTGATGACCAATTGCGCATCATAAACATTTTCAACATTATAATTATGAGTAGGATTTTCAATATTAGAAGTGTTTCCATTTCCGAAACTCCAAGCGTAATCGACAATTGCATCAGCATCTACGGGAACAATGTTTGATTGATTAACAAAAGTCGTTGTTGTATCCTCACAAACTGCATCAACAGTAAATTGAGCTTCTGGCAATGCATAAACCGTCACTTGTTGCATCAAGGTATCTCGACAACCGTTAGAAGTTTCAACAATATGTGTTACATCATAGAAGCCATCACTTGGAAAAACGTGATTAAATGAATCTACAAAATAATCTACACTTCCATCACTTGTGATGTCCCAAAAATAATCAGCAATTGTACCACCATTGGCAAGGGCAGTACTTTCGATCAACATACTTTGTTCATCACAAACATTAGTAAAGTTAAAATCAGCAATAGGATTAATAAACACCTCCACTGAATGAACTGTATCGTTAACACAGCCACTATCAGAGACCGCTGTTAGCTGAACGTTATAGTTTCCACTTGCTGCATAAACATGACTTGGACTGAATAGCGTTGCAGTATTCCCATCATCGAAATCCCAATTCCAAGAATCGATTTGACCAATTGAGATACTGGATTGATTCACAAGAAACGTGGTATCTCCTAAGCATTCGTCATCCCAATTGAAATCAACACTTGGATTAGGATTGACAAAAACAGACAATAGGGTATCATGTTCACATCCAATACTATCAGTAACACGAAGTCGAATATCATTTCCACCTGACGTAGAAATAATATGTGATGGATTTTGTATTGTGGCATCATCAATCATGTCCTGGTCAAAGTCCCATTCCCAATCATAAATTGGATAATCACCAGGGACAGACAAATCAGAAAACTGTGTTACATCTCCTTCACAGACGATATTAAAATCAAACAGAGCGGTTGGATAAACAGGAGGATCTACAACATAATCAACACGTTCACAACGTGCACCAATAGTATACCTCAGATTATACTCCCCCGCTTGTAATCCATTGGCAGAAATATTAAGAATAGAATCTGTCTCTCCTACAAGCGCTACTCCCTCATAATACCATTGCCAAGTTCCTCCTACACTATCTGCTTCAGCAGTCAATGTAACGTCATTGGTACAAAAACTACCTGTTTCTTCAAGGGTTATCGTATTAAAGAAATTATTTGAAGCTAAAATCAAGTTATCGTACACAAAGTAAGCATAACACCCCCCTCCATAATCGCCAGGCAGCGGTCCGCATGGTGGTCCAATCATAATTGCATTAATGTCGGTAGCTGGGGTAATATCAATAGTAATCACCCCCCATGCTCCCATTGGAGTATACGTTTGAGACCCTATTAACGTCCAACTTGGGTCACTAGAAGAAGGGCAATTGGTTGTATTTACAGGTAAGGAACCACAATTGGCCGCTCCAAATATTGACACATCAACATCGCCATATGTTTTAGTACAAGCTCCACCCATTCCTGTTATTCCAAAAGATGCAATTTGAAAAGATAAAGTGTAAGTTTCACCGGCTAAAAGTGGGCTGATTAAACATGAACCGATATATTCTTTCCAACCATCAGAGTAGATCGCTCCAACATAGGCACCACCATCGGGTGGTGTTAAGCCTGCATTGTTAAAAGCAGGGAGGTTATATCCACAATTAAAATAATCGGAAGTTGCTGTTGTTGCTTGAATCCACGTATCTGCACAACTCAATTGCGAGAAAGAAGAAGGACAACAATTTCGGTCTTCAAAGGATGGATTTGGAATTAAGGAAGGAATATTCTGAGGAACTCCAAATCCTTCACAATCACAAGCGGTATCGTTTAAATCAATTAAACCATTTCCGTCATCATCGATTCCATTATCACATATTTCCTGCCCAATTAACACATTGCTGAAAAGGATAAAAAGTAGAAGTAGTCTTTTCATTATGTAGAGATTTTGATTAGAACATGTTGGAGGTAATAAAAACTTTACAACCTTCTATATAGTTTAACGACAGACTTTTAGTCTGCGTTGCTTATTTCATACTATTTTTGATTTATTTCTAAAAATGACTATAACCAATTCAAAGAAAAATAGTTACAACACATTTCATTTAATCATACCTACGCAATAAAATTACAGAAAAGTCTTAGCGCTTATTAATGGATTCTTGCTCTGGTTTGGTGTTTCTCTAACAAGGTATATCTAAACATAAATTCGATACCTCCACGTCCTTTGCTGGCCTGAGTAAGTGAGGACAAGTTCAAATCATAAGATATTCCTAAAGCATATCCGTTGTAGTCAATCAGTAATTTATTAACGAAGGCGTCTCCAAAACGGTAGAATGGTCCATAAGCAATAGAAAAACCTTCTCTCAAGCTTGTTCTTGACGATGATTTTATGATGTGATACTTGATGTAAGTCCCAAGATAAATTTCTTGGTGCGTACCTTGACGTTGATAATACAAAGCAGGCATTAATGCAATGGGTGAGCGATCAACAACAAATTCTGACTCAACAAATCCTGTAAATCGAATTTCTAAATCATCATTCCCTCCCTGCAAGAAAGAGTAATCTGGCCTTGTTAAATGATACGCAGCAGCCCCAATAGTCAAATTATAGCCATCTGATCGAAAGGTGTTTTCGGTTAGTGAATTGTGATTGTAAACAAATCCACCTCCCACATCAACATATCCAAAACTTGTTTGTCTGAAACTTTCTCCGCTGATCATATTTTGGTCGAAATCTGTTCCATTGTGCTGACTTGCATACAGACCGTCAACACTTCCAATACCGCGCTGACCATATCCTGCCTGAAGCCCTAAACCAAAAGTGCTAGAACGGTTAATTCTCAAATGATAAGCCACAGAAAGATTAACATTCGAAGTGGTCATTCGTAAATCTCCAGCAATATCATGATAGAAATTAATACCAGCTGCTAGAAAGCCTTTATTTCTTCGAGGTTCTTCAAACTTCATATCAAAAGAAGCGCCCATGGTGGTGAATGGATCGGCCACACTATTCCACTGCGTTCGATAATTGACAATTGCGTTGTACTTTCCATTCAATCCTGCAGCACCTGGATTCACATTAAGAGGCGCGAATCTCATTTGTGAAAAATGAATGTCTTGTGCAAAAACCTGAACAACAAAGAGGACAGCAACGAAGACGTTGATGAATTTCATTAAGTTATTTTGTGTAGTGTTTTTCAATCTGTGATAAATATAAACAATTCTGTTTAGAAATACAGACGTAAGTCAAGTCAAAAAGGTTGAATAAAAAAACCCCAACATTGCTGTTGAGGTTAATTATTTGATCAAGAATAAGGATTAATCCTCAGTCTTTTCTGTTTTTTCTAAAAGTACTTTTCTAGAAAGTTTCCATTTCTTAGATTTTGGATCACGACCCACTACTTTAAATTTCAGCACATCACCTTCTTTGGCAACATCTTCCATTTTAGTAATACGTTCATTTGCAAATTCAGAAACGTGGATTAAACCATCTGTACCAGGTAAGATTTCAACGAAAACTCCGTAAGCCTGAACAGACTTCACTTTCCCCTCATAGATTTCACCTTCTTCAACAGTTGGAGGGAATGCGATATCACGAATTGACTTCGTTGCCGCATTCATTGGCTCAGCTCCTTCTGCTAAGATTTGAACAATACCTTCTCCTGTTTTCTCATCCTCTTCAATCATTACAGTTGCACCTGTATCTTTTTGAATTTGTTGGATGATTTTCCCACCAGGTCCGATGATTGCACCAATCGCTTCATTAGGAACGCGAATAGATTCAACACGTGGAGCGTAAGGTTTAAGTTCTGCTCTTGGCTCAGCAATCGTTTTCAAGATTTCTCCTAAGATGTGAAGACGTCCAGCTTTTGCTTGTTCTAAAGCTTCAGTCAATACTTCATATGGCAATCCATCAACTTTAATGTCCATTTGACACGCCGTAATTCCTTTTGCCGTACCTGTAATTTTGAAGTCCATATCTCCTAAGTGATCTTCGTCTCCTAAGATGTCAGACAATACAGCGTATTTTCCTTCTTTGTTCATGATTAATCCCATCGCGATTCCAGATACTGGAGCCTTAATTGGAATACCACCATCCATCAATGCAAGAGTACCTGCACAAACAGTTGCCATAGAAGAAGAACCGTTAGATTCTAAAATTTCAGAAACCAAACGAATGGTGTAAGGATTGTCTTCTGGCAATACATATTTCAATGCACGCAATGCCAAGTTACCATGTCCAATTTCACGACGAGAAACCCCTCTAATTGGATAAGCTTCTCCCGTACTAAACGGCGGGAAGTTGTAGTGTAGCATGAATTTTTCTGTTCCTTGCTTTGTTGCAGAGTCGATCATTTGCTCTTGCATCTTACCCCCTAATGTAAGTGTTGTCAATGATTGTGTTTCACCACGTGTAAACACAGCAGAACCGTGAACCATTGGTAAGTAATCTACTTCACTCCAAATTGGACGAATTTCATCAAACTTTCTACCATCTAATCGGATGCGCTCATTTAAGATTACATCACGTACAGCCTCTTTCATTGTTTTTGAGAAGTACGAACCGATTAACTTTTCGTTTTCAGCCAATTCTTCTTCGGTAAACAATGCTTTAACCTCTTCTTTGATTGCTTTGAATCCTTCAGAACGTTTATTTTTATCAGCAGAACCTTGACGTGCAACCTCTTGACATTTTGCGTAAGCAAAGTCTTGGATTTTCTTCTCAAAATCTGCGTTACTATCTTCATGGTTATACTCACGTTTTGGAGATGAAGCAGGAACTTCAGCGGCCAAATCGATTTGGAACTGACATTGTAGTTTAATCGCTTCGTGCGCAATTTTAATCGCTTCAATCAATTCAGATTCTTGCACTTCATGCATTTCACCTTCGATCATTACAACGTCTTTCATTGTACCTGCAATCATCAACTCCATATCTGCTTTCTCTAATTCAGAAACCAATGGGTTAACGATAAATTCACCATCAACACGCGCTACACGTACTTCAGACATAGGTCCGTTAAATGGAATATCTGAAACAGCTAAAGCTGCAGAAGCAGCAAATCCAGCCAATGTATCTGGCATATGTTCACCATCGTAAGACATCATTTGAATCATCACCTGCGTTTCAGCATGATAATCATCTGGAAACAATGGACGCAATGCTCTATCTACTAAACGCATAATTAAGACCTCCATATCAGAAGGACGCGCTTCACGACGTAAGAACCCACCAGGGATACGTCCAGCTGCCGCAAATTTTTCGCGGTAATCAACTGTTAATGGAAGGAAATCAATTCCTTCTTTAGCTTCTTTTGAAGACACAGCTGTAGCTAATAAAACTGTGTTGCCCATTTGTAACACTACCGAACCGTCGGCCTGCTTTGCAAGCTTACCCGTTTCTACAGAGATCTCTTTACCTCCAATAGTGATGGACTTTTTTATTCCTATATTCATATTTATATATTTACATTTTTGTTTTATAACAAGTTTTCAAACTCTGTGTTATGCTTACTTCGGCACGCTCAGCACAAGTGTTTTTTATTGCGGTCATTCAGACGTTTACAGTCGGGATTCCACCACTAAAAAGACTTCACATGCCTTGCCTTTTAAAAACTTCTTATCAAAAAATTAAAGAACTTAGTTTCCCTAACTTTCATTTTAGCAAAAAAGGGGAACTTCGAATCTCTTCGACTGCCCCCCTTTTCCTATAAATTTATTGATCGAGAATTATCTTCTCAATCCTAATTCTTTAACAATCTCACGGTAACGTACGATGTCTTTTTTCTTTAAGTAATCCAAAAGACTTCTTCTCTTACCTACTAACAACTGAAGTGCACGTTGCGTTCCATAATCTTTACGATTTTTCTTCAAGTGCTCAGTCAGGTGGCTGATGCGGTAAGTGAATAAAGCAATCTGCCCTTCTGCAGAACCAGTGTCGTTTTCAGACTTACCGTGCTTTTTGAAAATCTCTTTTTTCTTTTCTATTGATAAATACATTCCAATATTATTTTAATGATTTTTATGTACGTGTTACTTTTAACACAGCTGCAAAGATAGCTATATTATTTTCTTATGCTAAAATAATGAGATTTATTTACTTAAAGTTTTTAATCACACCATTGAAAGACAAGAGAATTCCTTGTCATTGCAAGGCTAAACGCTAAGAAAGCAGGATTTACTTCCACCCTGGTGTAGCTCCGATAGCTTTGCGCAGATTTTTTTTCTACCTACCAGACATTTTGCATGGCGACAACAGAAGCCTAAGCCAAATGAATTGGTAGTCAAAAAAAGAAAGCAAACTAAAGGACGGAGACAGGAATGGTGGCCTAAAAAAGATCACCCTTTTCCTCAATAATTAACATTTAATCACTGTTCATTGCGTCTTAATTTTCATATTTTTACCGAAAAAAGTACATGTTTAGCGCATTGGCCTATTACGTATTGATTTATCCACTTTCCTTACTTCCGCTAAGGATCATGTACTTATTCACCGATTTTTTTTACCTTTTACTCATTACAGTTATTCCATACCGTAGAAAAGTAGTGCGTGGAAATATCGAACGTTCATTTCCGAATAAAACCACAAAAGAAAAACGCAAGATAGAACGTCGGTTTTACCGTCACCTCACTGATTTACTTGCTGAAGGAGCCAAAAACTTAAGTATTTCTAAACGTCAATTATTGAAGCGATTTAAAGTTGAAAATCCTGAAGTAATGGAACAGCTTTATGCCCAAAAGAAAAGTGTTTTATTGGTTTCAGGGCATTACAACAACTGGGAATGGTTGATTACTGGACAAAATTTATTGTTTAGCCACCAAGCTGTTGGTATCGGAATGCCTTTATCGAATGGATTTTGGGACAAAAAACTAAACGCCAGAAGGTCACGCTTTGGAATGAAAGTCATTCATTCGAAGATTGTTCATGATTTTTTCAAGAAGAATACTGAAACAACCTCTACATTAGTTTTAGCAGATCAATCACCAGGTGATTCAAACAAATGTTATTGGATGGAGTTTTTGAATCAGACTTCGGGAATTGTTTTTGGCCCTGAAATGTTGGCCAACAAATACAATCAAGCCGTGGTTTATTTTAGTCTGCACAAAATCAAACGTGGTCACTACACCATGCGATTAAAAGAAATTACTTCAAGCCCACAAGAATTAAAGTATGGAGAAATCACAGAACAATTTGTACATCTTCTAGAGAAAACCATTCATGAAGCTCCTGAATATTGGATTTGGTCGCATAAACGTTGGAAAAGAACAGTTCCAGAGGATCTTGACGGACTACGAAAGAAGCAAATTGAGAAGTTTAACGAAAAGTTTAGGGTGTAGATTACACGGATTTATAAATCAAAAAGAGAGACTAAATCAATATGGACTGAGCGTGCCATAGGTTTAGAATAAAACTCTTTAAGTGTAATAAAAATACACATTAGACATTAGACTTTTGGTCTAACATCTAATGCCTAATATGTGATAAGATTTTTAGAAGCTAAAGCGAGATGCACTAATTCCGATGGTCAATTGGGAACATAGTTACAACTCTTTCCGGGACCAATAAAACAGAACTCATTTATTCACACTTCTTGGCAATCCTTTTCTTACCACTATTTTTCTTTTTGAAACATGCTCATATCACCAGCTTTCATTTGATGATACGCTTTTGTGAGGTAAGCTAAAATAATTCTCATGGTATCGAACGCTGCTTCAGATTCTGCACCAACTTCTTTACCTTGTAACTTTAAAAGTAGTTTCATGTATAAAGCTTGAAAACAAACCTCTATCATGTGCAATGAACTCAGGTCGCTTTTCTTTTGAAAGGCCTCTACATTTTCATTGGCTGCTTCAAGAAGCCCAAGGTATTTTTTGTCTTCAACAACATCTTTTAATGTATTGTGGAGGTAAATCAACTCTGTAATAACTTCTCCTAATCGGTGTAAATGACCTTTTTTCTCTAATCCTCTGCTTTTCATTTCAGTAATAAGCTCTTCATACCATTTTACTGCTTCATTTTCAAAGGCTTCACTTTTCACCTGTGGACGAATGATGTTTTCACGAATCTTATCAATATCGAAACGATATGCACGAATCATGTCTTCCACTTGATACATGTAGATGACGTATTCAGCAATATTACTTTGTAACTTTTCCTGCGCTATAAACATACTTTATCAAGTAATAATCGATGTATTTAAACTTACTCCGCTGATTCATTCAGATTTTCTTCAACTTCTTCTTGAAAACCAGACATTAATTCGTCTTCTCTTTTATTCAAGAATTGAATAAATTCTTCTGTCACATCATAAGCATTATTGATGAAAGT